>JGI12635J15846_10000647_pt1 | contig 30112 bp, 29 predicted proteins | sample BlaSpr_A8_OM2_M2_FD_15846 | JGI IMG/M metagenome (IMG submission 15846)
TCGTACCCGTGATGCGGCATGAAAGCAAGGATTGGAGGCAAGTTCCCCGCATTTCCACTGGGGCGTGGAAGCACCCCCGCCAGCTCGCGGAGACCCGCGGCCGACATTACGGAGAGCTGGCTGAACACTGCATCCACCAGAATGTGTCCACGGTAGAACAACACGCGTTGATTGAGCGATGCGCCCTGATCGCCAATTTCTTCGCGAGCCATCTCCGGCTGCAGGTAGAAGCTGTAGGCACCGAAAGCCCCGCTGGCGTCAGCAAACCGCACAGCGCGAATTTTCAGCGTGCGTCCGTCATCGCTTTTGTAGGTCGCGGATCCGAAATCAGAGAAGCCGTATTCCCTTAGTAAGGCCGCATTGGCAGGATCGGCTGCATTCACGTCTTTGCTGGCTTGGGCCGCACCCTGTATCTGCCAGCCGGCAAACTGTTTGGGGAGAATCGGCGGCGCTGGGCTGCCCGCGACCGGCTCGACAGCATACGACAGCCCGGCCAGAGAAAGGATGAAAACGAAGAGAACTAACAACCTTGAAAAGCGCATGGATGAACCGCTGGATACAAAACCCTTCTGTTATTAGACCACAGAGGATGAGAAAAAGTTTCGCAGGGTCTGCTTCGAGGAAGGAGTTTCCTTGCCCTGAATTACTGCGCGGCCGCTTTGTCGATTTTGCTGGCCAGTTTTACACCGCTCAGCCCGTTGACGTACTTCGCGATGCCACGATAGAGCGATTCGGCAATGCGCTCGCGGTATTCGCTCGTGGCCAGGCGATGCTCATCCGTAGGATTGCTCACGAAAGAAATCTCGGCGAGGATGGAAGGCATGTTCGCGCCGATCAGCACGATAAACGGAGCCTTCTTCACCCCTCGATCGCGAATCGCTGGGCTCTTCGCCGCCAGGCCGCTGTGCAGCGACTGCTGCACGTCCCAGGCGAATTCACGCGATTCCTCTATTTTTTCCTTAAGGGCGATCTTTTTCACCAGGTCTTGCAACTCGTAAATCGACTTTTCGGAAACGGCGTTCTCGCGCGCCGCAACTTCCAGCGCCTCCGGCGATGAAGTGAAATTTAAATAGTAGGTTTCCACTCCACGGGCATCCTCGTCGTGGCTGGAGTTCGCGTGGATCGAGATAAACAGGTCGGCGCGCGCCTGGTTCGCGATCGCAGTACGAGTTTCCAACGGAATGAAGGTATCGTTCTTCCGCGTATAAACCACCTGCGCTCCGAGCCGCGTTTCCAGAAGCTTGCCCAAACGCCGGCTCACCTCGAGCACGAGATCTTTTTCTTCCAAGCCGTTCGGACCGATGGTCCCGGTATCGTGGCCTCCGTGTCCCGGGTCAATCACGATCTTGCCGATCTTGAGCCCGAGGGCGCGAATCAGAGAACGGTCCCCGCTCGCTGTCGGAGTCGCCTCGCGTGTCTTGAATTCAGATTCGCTGGCTGTCTCGTCGGCCGCCCGCGAGCTGGATTTATGCGGCGCATCGACAATATGGTTTCGCCGGCTTTTGATCACTTTCGAATCCGTTGTCTTTGACTCATCCTCAAGATCGCTCGAGGACGTTTTCGTCGCGGCAACTGAATTCACATTCCGCGGCTTCCTTCCTGCGACGCGCGGAAGCTCGCTCGTCGCGTCGTCATCATCCGCCTCTACAATTTTCTTCACCACGGTTTGCGGCTTCTTGGCGGCCGCAGCGGCATTGCCGCTATCGCCCGCCAAACCTGTGGCCCTGGTCGTTTGTCCCAGGTCTTCATGCAAAAGCCCCGCGGCTTGATCCTTTGATCCACCGGAATGAGATCCACCGGAGTGAGCATTCGTATCGGCGTCGGCTTTGGCCTCGGCGTTTTCCGCCGCCGACGCGGCTTCCGCGGCCTCTTTCAGTTTCTGCGCTCCCGCGTCTTTCCCGTGAATGTCAATAATCAGCCGGTAAGGATTCGGCAACAAGAAAGCGTCGTACTCAGAGAGGCTGTCAACGTCGAGAATAATCCGCGTGCCATCCCTGCNAGACTGAGCCACGCGAACCTTCTTCAGAAATCCATGATCCAGATCGAAGCTCTTGCCCACCAAGGTAGACGCAAGCTGNGTGTGGTGCAGATCAANAACNATGCGTGCCGGACTGCCNAGTCGCTGCGCGGAAAACTTTACTTCGCTTTCAAGGTCAACCGCGATTCGAGTGGAGTCTGGCGTCGACCAGTGCCGGATACCGGTAACCCGGGGCGCACTTGCTGGGCGTGCGGCTACCGCCGCGACTTCCTCGCCCGATTTCTCTGGCGACGCATCTCCGCGGGCAACCTCGCTCTCGGCCACGCTCTTACTTACCTTCTTCTTCTCTTGTTTATCTTTATGCTGCGCGAGGTCGGCGCCTTTTTCGGCCTTCGCCCCCTGATCCAGTTCAGCAATGGCCTGGCGCGCGTCGTCGGCCAGGCGATGGTTCGGGTAGCGACGGAGGAATTCCTGAAAATTTGTACGCGCCGCGTCCGCGTCGTTGAGATCGTCTTTATAGATTTCGCCGATGGTAAACAGTCCATCGAAGCGATACTTGCTTCCGGGATACTCGCGGCGCAGGAACCTATATTGCGCGATCGCGGCGAGCAGGATTTTGTCATCGTCGAAACGATGCCCCATCTCCACCAGAGTCTCGGCTACGGCCACCACGCTGGGGTCGGCTTTGCTGGAAGACGGCGCTCCCATGTACACATTGCGGTAGGAGTTCAATACGCGCTGGTAATCGCGGCGGGACCGATCGCCGGCGGGCCTTCCATTCAGTGCTTCTCGCATGCGCTCCGCGGCGGCGAAATGTTGGCGCGCCCAGGCATCGGAATGCCGCGCACGTGCTTGCGCCGGCAAAGTGAGCGCCGTAAACATGGCGACCACCGACAGTGCTGCCCACAGATCACGCTGGCGCAATGAAGTCCTCAAGGGTACCAGTCCGTGTCTTCGATGGCTCTCGTTTTTAACCAATTCCTGGGTGCCAGAAAGACTGATCAAACAGATGCTGAAATCCTACTCGGTGTTGCTGATGTAAAGCACTCCGCGCGCATCCCGTTGAACCCTAACGGGATCGCGTGAAGCCCCGACGCTGAAGCCGGACACGCCGTAGTACAGGTTGGTGATGCGCCGCACGTAATTCTGGGTCTCAGCGTACTGCGGCACTCCTGAACTTCGGGCCACGGCGCCCGCCCCGGCGTTGTAGGCGGCCAGGGTCAAACGAACGTCACCGCCATAATTCTCCAGCAGTTGCTTCAAATGGCGAACGCCGGCGTCCACGTTCTGTTCCGGATCGAACGGGTTCTTTACCTTCAACTGCCGGGCGGTTGAGGGCATCAACTGCATCAGTCCCATCGCGCCCTTCCGCGACACCGCATTGGGATTGAAGTTCGATTCCACTTTTACGACTGCTCGAACCAGATTAGGGTCAACATTGTGCCGCACGGCGGCCTCTTCAATCGCGCTATCGATATCGCCCGGACTTGCCACTGGGCCGCGGAAATTCGCCGCCACAATCCTGGCGGTCGCCGATTGGTCCGATTCCCTCCCAAGATATTCGCTCACTTCAGCCGCCGCGGATCGCGCCGCTTTCATGCTCGCCGTGGTTGCAGAAGGTACCGGCTTCCAACGATTCTCTTTGGAACTCCAGTACATCAACTTGCGCCGCGGCGCCTCCGGGGCCTCTGCGTGTCGTGCAGGCTTTGCCGGGATCGAATCGTTCACATAAATCGTGCGGCCATGGTCGTCCGTTGCCGTGATCTTTTCGGACGAACCTTCGCCCTCAAGGGCGCAGACCAGGGGCGAGAGAGAAAGAGAGGTCGCGGTTACCGTAGTGACCATCAGGACGATGTGCAGGCGCTTTCGCATTTCCGGGTTCTTATCCTCTTTTCGGCGAGGGCAGACTTCACCCTCGCATCTTGCTACCCGGAACCTGACGGAGAATTTCTTAAACCAGAGTGACTCAATTATAGGCGCGGCGGGAAGGCAGATCAACCTATCTAGAGGGACTAGAACCACCAGAGTAATCTCTGTAACCGATTGCAAACAAACACGTTACTTTTGGTGCCTGTTAGTAATCGCTCAAGCGATCCTCTCCAACGCTAACTCCAGCGCGTCAAGCGATAGGGATCGCAATAAGTTGCGGCGCATGCCTCGTTCCACTTCGGCCAGCCGATCCGCTGCCCTGGTGATCCACTCAAAATCGGCCCCATCGGCCAGCTTTATTAGCTGGCTCTGAATGTCGGTGTTGTGAATCAGCAAGGGTATTTCCGCGCCGATAAACATCAAATCGCGAAGCAGCGAATAAAGCGTGCGGAGAAGCTGTTCGGTCTTCTCCCGCCCTTCGGCCCCGGCCCGATAAGTTTCCGTCATTTTAAAGAGTTGCGAATGTTCGCCTCCCCGCAAAGCAGAGCTAAGAATGTTCAGCGCATCCCCGCGCGCAACCACATAAGCATCCAGATCAAAGCTGCGAGCCCGGCCTAGAGCCCCTTCGCATAATCTCGCCACCAATGCTCTCTGCTGTGGCTTCCATTCTGGACGATGATTAGCCAGGTACCGATCCACCTCTTCCACCGGCAAAGCCCCGAGCTGAAACACCATCGATCGCGAGCGAAGAGTCGGCAGCAACTCCCCCGGATTTTCCGAGAGCAGAAAAATTGTGGCGAAGTCCGGCGGTTCCTCCAGAATTTTAAGCAAGGAATTCGCTGCCTCCTTCATGAAGGCTGAGTCAGTAAAAATGTAAACCCGTTCCCGGGCTTCCGACGGGCGGTAATAAATCGTCTCGATGACGCGCCGCACCTGATCCACTTTGATCATCATCTGCGGAGGGTCGGGAGGAATCACCAGCACGTCCGGATGGGTCTGCACGAACAGGCGAGTGTCTTTCTTGTCCGTCTCGCGCATGGCCTCGCGCGCCTCGACTGCTTCGGAGAACCGGGCATCGAGATCGGCAGCCTGCGCAATCCGACGGCAGTTCGCGCACTGGCCGCAAAAGTCCGGCAGCCCATCAGTCTCCATCGGCGCCAGACAATTCAATGCCTGCGCCAACATCAGCGCAAGCATGTACTTCCCCGACCCTCGCGCACCGGAAAGGATCACCGCATGCGGAAAGCGCCCTCGTGCCAGCATATCCCGCAAGCGCTGAACAGTTTCTGCATTGCCGTGAAAATCAGAGAATGGCATGAGAGTGGATCAATCGCGTTCACGTCGTGCGGCATCGCGGCGCTCGCCAATGAGTTCGTCCACCAGAGACCGGATCGGCGCCACGTGTTTGCGTAACAATTGCTGAGATTTAGCCAAACGCCGCTGCATAATAGTAATTCGTAGTTCCTTGTTTTCGATGCGCAGAATGACCACATCACCGGCCTGGACACCAAGAGCGCGACGAAAAGGCGCGAGGATAACGACCCTCCCACTCCCGTCGACGCGAGTACGCTGTTCTTTCATATCCATGACATCAGGATTTGGCCGGCACAGCCCTCACTGAGGGTGCCCCATGCTTGCGTATTTTGCAAGCGTGGGAATTACTGAGGCATACACCAACGGCCCTTATGTTGCGCTTTGGACTAAGACCAAATGAATTCCTGCCGGCTTGGCCCGAGTCTTAGCTTCTGTTGCAAGACTTCCATAATCCGGCGATGCGTCTGCGCCGGAGTTCCCCTCGCATCCACCGCCACGACGCGTTGTGCATCGCGCGCGGCAATCGCCTGGTAGCCTGCGTGCACCCGCGTAAAGAAGGCTCGATTCTGCTGCTCAAAACGGTTTTCGTCCGCGTGTTTGTTCTTCAAACTGTGGTTCGCGATCTTAGTTGCCGCATGCGAAGCTCGCTGGTTCCGCTGTCGCGCCCGGCCCACGCTCATCGCCGGATCCGAATCCAAAAGGATCGTTAAATCTGGCTGCAATCCTCCGCAAAGAACGCGGTGCAACTCGAGCACATCCTCGCTGCCTAGCTTGCGACCGTATCCCTGATACGCCTCGGTCGAATCCGTGAAGCGATCGCAAAGCACAATCTGCCCCCGCTCCAGTGCGGGCTGGATCACCTCCGCAATGTGCTGCGCTCGTGACGCGAACATCAACGCCATTTCCGCCAGCGGCGAAAGACCCTGAGTCGCTGAATCGAGCAACACCCGGCGAATTTTCTCCCCCGTCGCCGTTCCCCCGGGCTCGCGTGTCTCGAAAACTTTATGTCCCGCCGCCCGCAGAGCCGCCGCAAGCTTGCGCAGCTGTGTGCTCTTGCCCGTACCGTCGAGTCCTTCGAAGGTGATGAACTTTCCCCGCCGCGACATGCTGGAGATGATAGCAGCGCAGGTGCGCCGCTGTACCGCCGCTCCCACGGGCTGCTATAGTCTAAAATTCGCAAGGCAGCTAAAAAGCATTTGTCGAACCATGGGGGCCATGAAAATGAAACTCTCAAGATTCTTGGGAGTCGTTTGTCTACCGTTCTTCATTTTGTTCTTATCGATTTCCAGTTGGTCAGCCACACCGCCCACCGTCACTATCTTTGTCGATGCCACCTCGGCTCCCCGAAAAATCTTCCACGCCAAGCTGAAGATTCCCGCCACCACCGGAGATCTCACGCTCTACTATCCGAAGTGGATTCCTGGCGAACATGCTCCCGACGGCCCCGTCATTGATTTAGCCGGCCTTAAGTTCAACGCCGCGGGCAAAGCTCTGAAATGGCGTCGCGACCTGCTCGACGGATACACCCTCCACGTCGAAGTTCCTGTCGGCGTCAATGAAGTCGAAGCTGAACTTGATTTCCTTTCCCCCGCCACCTTTGAAGGCGGATTTTCCGCAGGCTCTTCCGCCACCGACAAAATGGCGGTCATCAGTTGGAATCAGGTTCTGCTCTACCCCAAAGGCTTCAAATCAGACGACATCAATTACACCGCCAGCCTGAAACTTCCCGATGGCTGGAAGTTCGGAACCCCGCTTCCCATCGCCAGTCAAAGCGGCGACGAAATTCATTTCTCAACGGTCTCCCTCACGACTCTCGTCGACTCTCCGGTAATCACGGGTCAGTTCCTGAAGGTAGTTAAGCTCGCCGACGATCCCCTCGCTGAGATGGATATTGCCGCCGACTCCGCCGCTGCTCTCGACGCGCCGCAGGAAGTATGGGATCACCACAAGAATCTGGTCGAACAGGCCAACAAGCTTTTCGGCGCTCATCACTACCGCGACTACCACTTCCTGCTCAGCCTCAGCGATCACGTCGCCCATTTCGGCCTGGAGCATCACGAGTCCGATGACAGCCGCATTGATGAGCGCGGCTTGGTCGATGAAACTGCTCGTAAGCTGCAAGCCACCCTGCTTCCTCACGAGTACGTGCATTCATGGAATGGGAAATACCGGCGTCCCGCCGACCTCGCAACCCCTGATTATCAAACGCCCATGCAAGACGATCTGCTTTGGGTGTACGAAGGTCTGACAAACTATCTCGGCACAGTGCTCGCCGCTCGCAGCGCGCTGCTCACCAATGAACAGTCGCGCGATGACCTGGCTTTAACCGCCGCCGCACTCGACCACACTCCCGGACGCAACTGGCGCAACCTGCAGGACACGGCCGATGCCGCTCCTGAACTTTATTTTTCTCCGCAAGCATGGCACTCCTGGCGTCGCGGAACCGATTTCTACGAAGAAGGTACTCTGACCTGGCTCTGGGCTGATGTCATCATCCGCCAGCAAAGCCTGGGTAAGAAATCCATCGACGACTTCTGCCATCTTTTCCATGGCGCTCCCAGTTCGGGACCCGCGTTGAAGACGTACACCTTCGACGACGTCGTCAACGCCCTCAATCAGGTCGTAGCCTACGATTGGCGCGGCTTCTGGACCGAACGCCTGACCAACCATGGTCCGGGCGCGCCTCTGGGTGGAATTGAAGGCAGTGGCTGGAAAGTTGTTTATGACGAGAACCAGTCGGAGATGGAGCGTGGCGCAGAGAACAATTTTCACGTCGTCAATGCCTCTGCGTCCATCGGCGTTGAACTCCGGGAGGATGGAACCATAACCGATACGGTCGAAGCCATGTCCGCTGCCAGGGCTGGCATCGGCCCCGGCATGAAGCTGATGGCAGTGAACGGCCGCAAATATTCCCCCGAAGTTCTTAGCGATGCTCTCAGAGCGGGCAAGGGCGGCACCGCCCCACTGGAGTTACTCGTCGAAAATACCGATTACTACAAGGCATACAAGCTCGATTATCACGATGGGAACCGTTACCCGCATCTGGTGCGCGATGAATCGAAGCCGGATTTGCTGACGGAGATCTACCAAGCCAGGTAGCGTCAGGCAGAATGGCGTACCAGACGCATTCACTCGTTTCACGAGGAGATGCCGTTCATGATCTTCGCCCGGCCTAGCTTTTCCTTTTCGGTTGCCTTGTGTCTTTGGGCCATCACGCTTCCATCGCACCTCTTCGCGCAGGCCCAGACTTCAATTCTGGGCTTCACTCCTGCCTCTGCCGCCCGTGAATCCGAAATCGAGAATAAGTTCAAAGCCATCCCCACTCCCGACGAAGAGCGCCATCAGCACCACATCTTCACCGCCGAACCTCATGTCGCCGGCTCTCCCCGCAACAATGAACTCGCACGCTACATTGCGGATGAGTGGAAGCAGGAAGGTCTGGAAGATGTTGTAATCCGCCGCTACGACGTCTACGGCTCCAATCCAAAATTCACTTCCTTGGAAATGGTCGCGCCCGTGCACTATCGCGCCGGTCTGCGCGAGATCCCAGTGCTCGGCGATCCCGACTCGAAGAACAAAAGCATAGGCTCAGCTTGGAGCGGCATGTCCGCCTCCGGTGAAGTCACCGCTCCTCTCGTATACGCCCACAGCGGCAATCCCGAAGATTACGAATTGCTGCGCAAGCAAGGCATCGACGTCAAAGGCAAAGTTGTCCTGGTTCGCTATTCCAATCCCTACAGCTATCGCGGATTCAAAGCGCTTACCGCGGAACACGAAGGCGCTGCGGCAATTCTCATTTACAGCGATCCCGCCGAAGACGGATTTAAGAAAGGCCCGGTCGTTCCCAAAGGCCCATGGGGACCGGAATATCACATTCAGCGCGGCGCCATCACCTACGACTTCATGGTTCCGGGCGACCCGCTCACCCCGGGTTGGGCTTCGGTTCCCGGTGCCAAACGAATTCCTGTCGAGCAAGCGACGTCGATCCCGAAAATTATGGCCCTGCCGCTTTCATGGCATGATGCCAAACCACTACTCTCGAATATGGACGGTCCCGTCGCCCCCGACGATTGGCAGGGCGGACTGCCCATCAAATATCACCTCGGCGGCGGTCGCGTCCGCGTCCACCTGAAGATCGAGATGGAGAACTCCACCCAACCTTACTACGTGGTCGAAGGCCGCATTCGGGGCGCGAAATTACCTGACGAGTGGATCGTAGTCGGCAATCATCGCGACGCCTGGGTTTTCGGCGGCGTTGATCCCAGCAGCGGAACTGCGTCGATGATGGAACTGACTCGCGCGCTCGGAAAGTTAGCCAAGTCCGGAATGCGTCCTCGCCGCACCATCGTCGTCTGCAGTTGGGACGGGGAAGAAATGGGCCTCACCGGTTCCACCGAGTGGGGAGAACAATTCGCCGGCGAACTCCGCAATAAAGCCGTCGCTTATATCAACGTGGATGAAGCCACGTCGGGCCCAAATTTTCACGGCCAGGCGGTCGCCTCACTGGCACCCATGCTGGTCGAAGCCACTCACGCGTTGAAAGATCCTTCGGGCAAGACTTTGTACGAAGCCTGGAAAACTTCCTCGGCGCGTCAGCGCCGTGAAGCGAAACAATCCGCCGAAGTCACCGACTTCAATCTGGCCGATACCCGCATCGGTAGCGGCTCCGACCACACCGTCTTTCTAAATTTCATTGGCGTGCCCGTCCTCGGCCTGCAGTTTGAGGGACCCTACGGCGTGTACCACTCGGCCTATGACGATTTTTTCTGGATGAACCACTTCGGCGATCCCGGCTACCGCTATCACACGCTGATGACGCAGTTGTGGGGAGTGCTCGCCCTGCGCCTCGCCAACGCTGACCTCTTGCCTTTCGATTTCGCCAGCTACGCCAGCAACATTCGCCAGTTCGTAAATGAATTAGCCAAAAATAATCCTGTCATCCTGAGCGGGGTGGCTGCTTCGCGCAGCGAAACAGCCACGCAGTCGAAGGACCCCGCGTCTGCGCGCCCTACCTGCGGCCCGTCAGGGAGTTCGATCCATGAATTGAAGCTTTCGGCCTACCGAGAGCGCGAGAATGCCCCAAACCCGCCACTCGATCTGACTCCCATTTTAACCGCCATCGACGATTTCGAAGCCGCCGGTAAAAGCCTCGATGAATCCGCCAGTCGCGCTCTAGCCTCCGGCGCCATCGATCCGGTGCTCGCCGAAACCATCAACCACGGGGCCATGGAAGTCGAACGAAACTGGCTCAATCCCGACGGAATTCCCGGTCGCCCGTGGTTTAAGCACACGCTTTACGGAGCACGTTTCACCTACGCGCATTTGGAGTTACCAGGTTTAACCGAAGCAGTTGAGAAACAGGATTGGGCCACCGCAAAGGACCAGGCAGAAATTCTGCGTCACGCTCTCGTGAACAACACGAAGTTAGTCAATGATCTCAACTCTAGCCTGACGGTGGCCGCGCCTGCGGGAAAATAAGTTCGGAACAAATTGGTTTGGTTGCTCCCGTTTTGAAAGGGCACCGACTCCCTCACTCCGCGTGCACCACTTGGAGTCCGAGCGCTTTCTCGAAGGAATCGAAATCGTGATCGCGGTGCAACAATCGGTGTTCAGCTTGCAAGCAGAAAGTGGCGATTAGGCAGTCTATCGTCTTACGGACGGTATACCCATGATGACGCAACTCCCGATAGTTCTGCGCGGCGGCAATTGCCAACTCGCTTCCCCCAGTGTGAAAAATCTTGAATCTCAGGAGGTCGGCCCGCGCCTGAGCAAACTCAACCTGATCTCGAATTCCTTGTAACACTTCACAAAGGATCAGGTCCGTCAGTCCGAGGCGCTGCTGCGTTAGGTGCGCATCAAGCCAATTTGTTTGAGGATTTTCGGAGCCTCGCAGGTAGTCGATCCACACGGTTGTATCGACGATGACCATGGGCCAATCTACTTCGTAACTCGGCTGAGCCGCAACTGGTCGAGGTCGCCCTCCCATCGCACTTTTCCCCGAAGGCGCCGTATGGAGCCCTGAGCGTGCGTTTCAGCCAGTAGCCGCAGCCCCGCTTCCACCGTCGCTTTTTTAGTGCGAGCGCCACTGCTCCGCATTGCCCGGAGCATCAAGCGGTCGTCGATGTCAATGTTTGTCCGCAAGCATCTTACCCAACATCAGAGGTTTAACCGCTTCTCAGTATGTGTAAATATCTCACATTTATGTGTATCGCGCAATACAGTTCAATAAAAGGTCGCACGACCGGAACTCAATCGAACTCAAACACTTCCTGCTCCGCCGGATCACTCCACACCGGCGCAAACGATTGCCGATGCAGCGGCGTCGGACCATACTCCAGCAAAGCCGCCAGATGCTGCGGCGTACTGTAGCCCTTGTGCGAAGCCAGCCCGTACTCGGGGAAAACCGCGTCCCACTCGCACATCATGCGGTCGCGTTCCACCTTGGCCAGAATCGATGCCGCCGCGATTGACGCGGAAACCGCGTCGCCATGAATAATCGCCCGCTGCGGCAACTCACAATCCAGCCGCACCGCATCGATCAATAAATGATCGGCCGCGGGCTGCAATCGCACCACCGCCTCGCGCATGGCAAGCCGTGACGCCTGATAAATGTTGATCTGGTCGATGCGCGCCGCATCCACCGCCGCCACCGCCCAGGCCACCGAATGTTCGCGTATGCGCGGCGCCAGCAGCTCGCGGCGCTCGGGCAACAGCAGCTTCGAATCCCGCAGTCCGCGAATGCGATATTCGCGATCGAGAATCACTGCCGCCGCCACCACGGGACCAAACAATGATCCGCGCCCCACCTCGTCCACGCCCGCCACCATCACGGCACCAGAGGCCCACGCATTTTTTTCGTGACGCAAAGTGCAGCGCAGCTTCTTTAGTAGCCGCAACTTTGCCGCTGCAGGAGACCGCGAAAATCCAGGCATAGTCTTGGTTTTAGTCGGCATTGTTTCCGGTTATGCCCACATCTTCGCCGTCATCCCCGTTTTCTGCAAGCCCTGAAATCCACAGCTTTTGCCACAAGTTTGGGACGTGACGGCTCACCCAGTCGCCCTGGCCGTTTAGTAACCATTACTTTGAGTACGAACGTACATTGTCCGCCCGGGCATGTACTGCTATGTTGGCTGCAAATACCGCATTTCGCGAGGGGCGCGTGAGCGACGAAACCATTTCACTGCTGCAAGACGGCGTCTCAAAAGCCAATGAGCCCGTCGAAAAATTGATTCATCTGGCATTGCCGGTGCGCCTTGTCCACATGCCGAACGGTGAGCGCGGCGGCCTGGAACTTTCTTGCACTTACGACATTCATCCGCGCGGCGCTCGCCTCCGCAGTTCCCACCCATTAAAGGTTGGCGATTTAGTCACGGTCGAGCGCGGACGCCACAAATCCATTTGTCAGGTAGTCTGGACCGCAGATCCAAACTCCGCGCTCCGCGGCCAGTTCACGGTCGAATGCGTTGAAGGCACAAGGACTCCGTGGGAAGAAGAACTCCGGCAAATGCAGGAGCAGTATCTGCCGGTCATCCCGCCGGAGATGAATGTTAGAACGTCGATGAACGCTTTCCACCGGGATCAGCGGAATCGCCGCCGCCGCCCTCGCTTCGAAGTAAAGGGAGGAGCCGACCTCGCCGAGATCGGTGGCCGCTGCCGTTCGGAGGGCCGCCTGGAACAGATTTCCGAATGCGGATGCCTCATCACATCAGGTAACCTGCTCAGGCCTGGAACCGCTCTGAGATTAGTATTGAATATGTGCGACGTGAGCGTCGCGCTGCGCGGGCACGTCCGATATACGGCGGAAAACCGCGCCATGGGCGTCGAGTTTCAAGAGATTCGGCAAGGCGACCGTCCTCTTCTCGACTATGTGCTGAATCGGTTAAGAAAACCGCGCTCCGCGGACTTCGCCGATCTGGAAGTGATTACTGAGCATCTGGCGGCGGCAGCCGGATAGTAATTGCTAAGACTGCCGCGCCACTCAGACACGCGCCGACGGAAGTGCTTCGCAAGCTTACTCCACGTCGCGCAAGCGCGCCGCTTTACCCTTCAGACCGCGCAGATAATACAGCTTCGCGCGCCGAACCTTCGATGAGCGCAGCAGATCGATCTTGTCGATCACCTTGGAGTGAACCGGGAAAATGCGCTCCACGCCTTGACCGAAACTGATCTTGCGCACGGTGAAACTGGCCTGCGGACCGTTGTCACGCTTGATCACAACGCCTTCGAACGCCTGCAAGCGCTCTTTGTCGCCTTCTTTAATCTTGACGTGAACGCGAACCGTATCGCCCGAGGCGAATTTTGGAATGTCGGTGCGCTGAGTTTTTGCCAGTAGTTTTTCGATAATTAAGTTCGACATGATGTTTAGTCCTTCTAAATTCTGAAATTCTGATAATCGACTTCACAGCACTACTGCACGGATTCTGTGCTTAGAACGTTTCTTCCTTTGATCTCCTCGTAGCAGTCTCCGCACACGAGCCTGACCTTAAGCAGAGCCTCGCTCTTTTCGTTCCACTCGCCATCGGCACCCGCATACGTCAGGCGGATCTGTTCACACCTGGAGCACCAGGCGTCGGGATGGGGATTTCCCGGGTCATCACCGAAGAAAAACCCCTCGCGGGTTCCGTGCAATAGGTGATCGCAAACGAACGCCTCTCGCCTATCACCGTGTTTGTCACAGTGAACAGTTTTGTAGTGTTCAGCAGAGGTCGATTCACCTAGTTCCATCTTTCCTGATCCCCGCCAGAAACTTGCTGTCTTCTTTGCTCAGTACTGCGCCTTCCAGCAAGTCCGGACGATTGCGAAATGTCTTCTCCAGCGCTCGCTGCCGGCGCCAGCGGCGAATCTGCTCGTGGTTGCCCGACATCAACGGATCCGGTACAGCCATTCCGCGAAACTCCGCAGGTCGGGTGTACTGCGGATAATCCAGCAATCCATTCGATCCGCAAGTCGAATCCGCGCCCGCGCCCTTCACCTTCGCATCAGCGGTAAACGATTCCTGCTGGGTTGACGCCTCATTTCCAACCGCACCCGGAAGCAACCGCATCACCGCTTCCACGATTACGGCCGCAGCCATTTCCCCGCCGCTCAGAACATAGTCGCCGATCGACAATTCGCGATCAGCCAGAAAATCAGCCACTCGTTCGTCCACACCTTCATACCGCCCGCAGACGAATACAATCCGGTCGAGCAAAACCAACTCCGCAGCAACTTTCTGCGTAAATCGCTGTCCCTGGGCGGAAAGCAGAATCACCGATTGCTTCACTCGACCCGCGATGCGCTCTTCCCGCGCCGCGAGGCCCATCGTTTCCAAACACTCAAACAGCGGTTCCGGCTTCAGCACCATGCCTTCGCCGCCGCCAAAAGGCCGGTCATCCACTGTACGATGACGATCGCGAGTAAACTCCCGCAGATCGTGTACTTGAATTTTCGCCAGCCCCATTTCCTGAGCCCGGCGTGTGATGCCGTAATCCAGCGGCCCGCGAAAGAAGTCCGGAAAAATCGTTACAATGTCGGCCTTCATCGCAGATCAAACCTTCACTACCGAGGACGAAAAGTTTTACCCTGTGCTTCTCCGCGTCCCCTGTGTTGAACGCCTTCTCCCGCCTCCCTGCGGCTGCTCCCGCTTCTCTTCAGCGCTAAGCGGCGCATTCACTTCCAGCAATCCCTCAGGCAACTTCATGAGCACTTGCTTGCGTTCAACATCCACCCGATCCAGATATGCCTGAGCGAAAGGCACCTCCACTAACCGCGCGCTCGCCTCTCGCACAATCAACAGCGGCGCTTCACCCGCTCCAAATTGCACATCCTCGATGCGCCCTATCTCACGTCCATCGTCGAGGACGGTGCAGCCCACAAGGTCGCTGACGTAATTCCAACCGTCTTGCAACTCCGAACGCTGGCTGCGCGGCACCTGCAGTTCGCATCCCACCAGCGTTTCCGCTTCCGAGATCGAATCCACTCCCAAGAATTTCAGAACCAGCAGCCCTTTGTGCGGCCAAAGTTCTTCTACTTCCAAGTCACGGCGCTGACCCTGAGCCTCCCGAGGCAACGCCAGCAAGCGCATTCCGATAGTGAATCGCTCCGGAATGTCGCTGAGCACTTCGCTCGCAACTTCGCCGCGCCGCCCCTGCGTCTTCACCACGCGGGCCAGCGTAATGAACTCGCCACTTGTTTCAGGATCGCGAATGGTCCGGTTCCCTGCTCCGCCGTTAATCGATGACTTCCAGCGTGTACCGCTTTCGCGCCCGCGCGCCCGCCGCACTCAACAGCGTGCGCAAGGCACGCACGTTGCGCCCTTGCCGGCCGATAATCTTGCCCACGTCCGCCTCGGCGACTTCAAGTTCAATCACGTCGTCATCGAGATGATCAACATAAACCTCATCGGGCGCATCGACCATCCACTTCGCGATTTTCTCGATGAGCGCGCTGACGCCTGCAGTGGTTTCGGGCATGGCGGCAGTTTAGGCCACTGAAGCCGCAGGAGCAGCTGCAGGCTTGGAGTAAAGTTTCCCGACGCGCTCCGACATTTGCGCGCCCTTCGAAACCCAGTAGTCAACGCGCTCGCGCTTGAAATCCACGCTGGCGGGGTTGGTGCGGGGATTGTACGTCCCCACAACTTCCACCGGCCGACCGTTGCGCGCCCGCGCCTTCTCAATCACCACAATGCGGTAATGCGGTTGTTTACGCGCACCCATGCGCGATAGTCGAATCATTAACACAGATATATATCCTTGTTCCGGAAGCGTCCGGCGAGGTCAAGACAAACACTTATTATGCCGGAGGTTAGCGGGAATGGCAAGAGGGCCGGGACCGCCTGTACTGTCCTAATTTCAAAACTCATGCTCCCGCCTTAATGGGGGCAGGAGCGTAACGCCTCGGCCCGGACGGGCATCAGGGCTATTTCTATTTCATCGGCTCAAACTTCTGACACGTACAGATTACAGCTTTGTTACTAGCAATTAGGAGCCCTTCCAGCATACTGTTCCGTACAGGCCCTCCCACTTTGTTTCGGGTCGAACGTGTGAGACGACTCTACGTGTCCGCACTTGCACAAGGTTTTTTCGGTACTCATACGCAATTCTCTCTCCACTGCCCGACTCTTCGCAAGAATAACAATTAGGACAGTACCCGGACCGCGCGCGAAAAAACAAAACCCCGGGCCACATTCAGCCCGGGGCATGAACCCGTCAAGTTCCGAAATAATTATCGTCAGGTTCAGGGGCGAAGTCAATATTAGTTTGAGGAGGTCCCCCGTCCGGGACCTCCTCGCCACTTTCCCTACCGGAGCCGGGAAAGCCGTGGACCCGACGGGATTCGAACCCGCACCTTGGAACATGACGGGTTCATGTGCTGCCGATTACACCACGGGCCCTGAAGTCACCCTAGGTGTTGGTCGCGCGGCACGCAAGTCAGTTCGGCACAAACGTCGCTGATTCCCGCTATGAAATTCCCGCGATAGGATGAACTAGCAGCGGAGCACCGGCCCCTACACCCGCGACGAGATGAACGATCGCTAGATCTGCTCAGTGCCGCCAGCATCTTTCCCCGCCCTGCTAAACTCCAATGTTCGGAGGTCCCCATCTTGCAGGCAGTCTACATTCTCTCCGCCGTCCGCACGCCGATCGGCAAGTTCGGCGGCTCGCTGGCTTCGCAAACCGCAGCCGACCTCGGCGTCGTTGCCGCCAAGGCTGCGATTGAGCGAGCCGGAATCCAGCCCGATCAAGTAGAAGAAACCATCTTCGGCAACGCGCGCCAAGCTGGTGGAGGCCCAAATCCTGCGCGGCAAATTTCGATCCGCAGCGGTGTGCCGCAGGAGGTTCCCGCCTTCACCGCGAACAAAGCCTGCGCCTCGGGATTAAAATCCATCGCTCTCGCGTATCAGGCGATTCTGCTCGGCGATGCCAGCTGCATCCTCGCCGGCGGCACGGAATCCATGTCGCGCGTTCCTTATTATCTCGAAGCCCGCTGGGGATACCGTCTCGGCAATCAGGATCTGGTCGATGGCATGTATCGGGACGGATTTTTCTGTCCCCTGGCGAAAATGGTGATGGGCGAAACCGCCGAAGTGCTGGCCGAGCATTACAAAATTTCTCGCGACGATCAGGACGAATTCGCGCTTACGTCGCAAACCCGTGCTGCACGCGCGATTGCCGCCGGCCGCTTCGACGCTGAACTGGTTCCAGTTACGATCGAAGGCAAAAAGGGCACGACCACCCTCAATCGTGACGAGCATCCCTTCCAAGACGCAAGCAAAGAAAAGCTTGGCAAGCTGGCTCCAGTGTTTTCGAAAACCGGCACAATCACGGCAGGAAACTCTTCGGGAATCACCGATGGCGCCGCTGCCGTGGTCGTTGCCAACGAGCATTTTGTGAAACAAAATAACCTGAAGCCGCTGGCACGAATTTCGGCGGTGACCTCCGCTGGAGTCGATCCGCGCACCATGGGGATCGGTCCCGTCCCGGCGCTCCGTAAGCTCGAAGAGAAACATAACTTGCGGCTGCAGGATTTTGGCTTGATCGAGCTGAACGAAGCCTTCGCGGCGCAAGTNNTCGCNTGCGACCGCGAACTGAACTTCAAACGCGACCGCCTGAATGTGAATGGCGGGGCCATTGCGCTTGGTCATCCCATCGGCTGCACCGGCACCCGAATCACGGTCACGCTGCTGCACGAAATGCTCAGGCGCAATACCAGGCGCGGCGTAGCTACTTTGTGCGTAAGTGGGGGGATGGGCATGGCGCTGGCGCTGGAAAATGCAGTCTAACCCGCGGTTCACTCAGCCTCTCGCTGGCCGGTCGCGTTGACTCTGGCAAAACGCGGTCGCTATACTTGATGAACAGCGCGATTCAGGAGACAGAAATGCCACTTTCTGCGGTAATCGTGGACGACGAACAGCTCGCCCGCGATGAACTCGCTTTCCTGCTCAAGAGCGCTGGCGACGTCAACGTCGTAGCCCAAGGCAAAAACGGCCTTGAGGCTATTAACCTCATCAAAGAACATAATCCCGATCTTCTTTTTCTTGACGTCCAGATGCCCGGACTCGATGGCTTCGGCGTTATCAAGAAACTCATCGATAAAAAGATTCCGCTGCCTCAGATCGTCTTTGCCACCGCTTTCGATCAGTATGCGGTGAAGGCCTTTGAGGTGAACGCAGTTGATTATCTCCTGAAGCCCTTCGACAAAAAACGCGTAGCACAATCAGTGCAAAGGGCTCGCACCCAACAGGGCGCCGAAGGCTTGCCCGCAGAAAAAATCGACACCTTGGTCCGGATGTTGCAGGCACCCAAGCCGCAGACTTCGAAAATACTCCTCAAGGCTGTCGGCCGAATGTTTCTGGTAGATCAGCGGGAGATTTGTTACGCCTCGATCGAAGATGGCGTGATTACGGTAGTGACCGCCGGCCCGTCGGGCATGGAGGGTCATTCAAATTGCCGGACTTTGGAAGAACTACTCGACAGTCTGGATCCGGGACTATTCTGGCGAGCCCACCGCTCTTATTTGGTGAACATCAATCGTATTCGCGAAGTCGTGCCCTGGTTCAAAAGTTCCTACCAACTTCGCATGGATGATAAGAAGCAAAGCGAGATTCCAGTCAGCCGGGCACAGACCAAACGCCTGCGGGAATTGTTCGGGCTTTAAAATGGGGGAGGATTAAACCGCCAAAGCTTCCAGTCCGGTCCGATTGCGAATTACCAGCGTCGCTCCTTCCAGTCGTATCAACCTTTTTTTCTTCAAATCGCTCAGCAACCGAGTAACCGTTTCGCGCGATGAACCAATCCGCTGCGCCATTTCTTCGTGGGTCATGGCCGCCCGCAGGTGCAGTTCATCCGCATGCTGCACTCCTGCCGGGGCGCAAGATAACAACAGTCTCGCCAGTTTTCCGGAGGAAGACCGCGCCAGCACAAGGTCGTGAATGTCGCGATAAGCGCCTTGAAACTCGCGGCTCAACCACATGGCAGAACGCACCCCCACTTCGCTCTCGCGCTGCATGAGACTCATAAAATCCTGGCGTCCGATGAAATTCAATTGGCAAGCAGACGCGGTTTCCGCTGCCATTTCGTAATTGGTTCCCGAAATGACCGCACTTAATCCCAGCACTTCGCCCGCTTCCGCCTGCTTGAGAATCAACACTTTTCCCTCTTTCGATGTAGTTGAAAGCTTTACCTTCCCGGAGCACAGAACAAATATTCCGCGCGGCGTCTGTCCCTCTACAAACAGCAGAGCGCCCGCCGGCATCACGGTGTGATGACTTACCGCGTCCAGCGACCTCAACACCGGTTGAGAAAAGCGGCAGAAAAAACCCTCGCGACTCACTTTGCAACCCATGCAGCTCTCAACGATTTCTAGACCGTAGGGAGTTCTCATGCCCGCCTCCGTGGTTAAAGTTTGCCGGCAGTGCCGATTGGTAGGACCGTTGCTTGAAAGTGACGGGGGAGTGTTCTGGGAACGTTCGAGCAAAGCCAAGGCGTGGGCCCGCGTGTCCGCATGCGAACTGCGGGTAGCGGAAATCACCTCCCACGCGGCCCCGGTATCGCCGCGCTGCTCCCACTCGACCTGACAGGCGAGCAGATACAACAACTCCTTTACTCCCGGGCTAGCGTCCTTTAGGACCCGATCGAGGTTTGAGTCCCGCTCAACTCCCGACCCAAACTTCGACAGAGCAGCGTTCCATCCGTCATGCTCCGCAGTGCCCGGCCATGCCTCGGTCGACGAAGTCGCTGCGATTTTCGCAATAGCTTTGGTGGGCGCTGGAAGTAAGCGAACTAAGTTGGCCGGCTGGTAGTTCCTCGCTCCTAACACGGTCTACCCCCTGATCCGGGATGTCGGCCAGTTCCTGACGAGGCACGCCGCTCGTCCCATCCACGTTCGGGAAAACCCGCCCCATTGCTGCCGGATTGGAACCCTCTCGCAGTTTTAGTTCCATAATGGCCTCCGCTCAGAAGGCGTGTAACCTGCAGATAGTTAAGCTTGCCTCACCAGCAATCACTATAAGAAATTCTCCGGACTGCCGATCATTCGGCAGCGTTGGGCCGAATCGGCACTTAGAGAGCCTCCGACAGAACCTATTCTGGCTCTTGGTTGGAGTAATCATCGCGCGTGATTCCCAGTCTTCGCATCTTCGATTGCAATGTGGTTCGCTTCAAACCTAGCCGCCGCGCAGCGCCCTTGAGCCCTGATATGAGTCCCCCGGTTTCCCGCAGCACGCGCAGGATATGTTCCCGCTCCGTGCCTTCAAGCGACTGCTCGGGGGCATTAGCCGTTTCCGCATGGAATTCCGCCAGCGGCGCTCTCAAAGAACTTCCGCCGCTGAGGATAACCGACCGCTCCACAAAGTTCTCCAGCTCCCGGATGTTTCCCGGCCAATGCCAATCGACGAGAGTCTTCATGACCTCGCTTGGGACGGTCTCAATTTTACGGTTCATTGCGCTGGCGAACTTCCTCACAAAATACCGGATCAGCAGAGGAATATCCTCGCGCCGCTCACGCAGCGGAGGCATGCGAATGGGAAAAACGTTCAGGCGGTAGAAAAGATCGCTGCGGAATTCTTTCTCTGACACGCTTCTGGACAAATCACGGTTCGTAGCCGCTACCAGTCGAAGATCTACGCTGATGGTCCGCGTGCCTCCCAGCCTTTCAAACTCATGATCTTGCAAGACGCGGAGCAGCTTCGGCTGTAAGTCCAGTGGAATTTCCCCGATCTCGTCAAGAAACAGAGTGCCCTTGTCCGCCAATTCCAGCCGTCCAGTCTTTTGACTCACTGCACCCGTGAATGCACCCTTCTCGTGTCCGAACAACTCGCTCTCCAGCAGCCCCGTGGGAATCGCGGCGCAATTCAGGGTGATAAACGATCGATCCTTTCGTTTGCTGGTTTGGTGGATTGCCCGAGCGATCAGGCCCTTCCCAGTCCCGGTTTCTCCTAAGAGGAGGACCGTGGCATCGCTCGTCGCCACCACAGAAACACGATCGAGTACTTCCCTGAGCGCACGACTTTCTCCGATGATCTCCTCAAAATGAAGTTGAATAGCAGGTTCACCTTCGAGATAGCCCTTCTCCAGCTCCAATCGGCTCTTAAGCTGCCGGACTTCGCGCGTGATCGTCGCATTCTCAATGGCAATCGCGAGCTGCGCTGCTACCTGGTTTAAAAGGATCATGTCGTCTGTACTAAATGCATCAACCCGGGTACTTCCCAATACCAGAACACCTACAGTGTCTGTGGGTCGAAGCACAGGGACGCAGCACAAAGACTTGAAACCTTCCGCCGCCAAGCTGTTGGCAATGCCGGGATCGAACTTTCGCATCTCATCCCGGCCAAAAATTAAAGGGGAACGCTGCTCTAAAGCTCTGCCTCCGGGACCCCTCGCCATGCTGATTACCCCATCCGCGTTGGCGCTTTTTCCTAAAGGGAAATCGACCGCCAGCCGGACCAACTGTCCAGTTCTGTCGTCGCGCAGTGCCAGCGCGGCATACTCCTGCCGCAAGACCCGTCGCAAATGGGCAGAAATCTTTGGAAATGCCTTCCCCAGTTCCAGCTTCGACGCCAGCACCCGGCTTACTTCGCTCATCGCGTGCAAGCGTTTTTTTTCTTCCTTTAGCTTCTGCGAGACGCTATGTAGAGACTCTTCCAGCCTTCTCTGTTCCGTAATTTCTATCGCCACAACTCCAATCTGCAGGACTTCACCAGCCGTGTTTGCGATCGGTATGTAATGCTCGATCCAGTGACCGGGCTCATACCGGTTGTGCAATACAAAGCTGATTTCGATGTTCAACACAGGTTCCCTGGTGGCCAGCACCCGCGCGAATTGCGGCTCAATGATCTCGGCGAAGTCACCCAGCACCTCCCGCACGGTCTTTCCCAAATGTTCCGCGGCAGGTAAGCCGTTCATCCCCGCCAGCGTTTGATTGATCGCGACATAGCGGTAGTCGGTGTCCAAGACACACAGGCCAACTCTCGCCCTACCAAAATAAGTGGCTAGTAGTTGTCCCGATTCGGTGAGGGGTGCGGATGAAATGGGATCGCCAGGAACGCGGGATTCGGAATCGGAGGCAACGATCGACGTTAGAGCGCGAAACAGATCAACCAGTTCACGGCCGCTAGGTTCGGACAATGCAAATGCATTGGAGGGCTGCGCACTCAGCCGCGCGCCTTCTTCGCTCGAGAGGGACATTGACTAAAAGCTCCTAACGGTCGCCTCCCCCTCAAAAGGCTTCCCGCACAATTCGCCAGAGTACTGCCCGGTATTATCACAAATCGTGACAAAACGACATTTTTTTTGTTCCAAGATCGGTTTTCGTAACAAACCCTACCAAAATGGGATCCCTCCCCCTTCCACGCTTTGCGGCCCTCAAACCGTTCGCGAAGGCATTATTTTCATGGGGTCCGCAGGATGGTCCACGAGTTAGAAGCAGTAAACTTGTTGGCCAAGCCGGCCGGCCAAAAGGCGCTGCTCAAAGAAGTGTGCGCAGCCTTGAGGTGACCACAGAGTGCGGTATTGTGCGCGAATGCCGTCTCACCCGATGAGCCCCCCAAAGTTCGACAACGGGAGTTGCTTAACTCAAACTACCTCCCAATCACTCCTGAACAAAGTACATGGAGATAGCGCGCCAATGTCTTCTCCGCTGATAGAAGACACTGACTTTGGTTTATAAATTACTAACTAAGGTTTAGATCGTAGCTAACCTTACTGCTACCTAGAACTCTTTCGCTTGAATAGAGGGATACCAATCTTTTCAGCCATCCTTACCAATTCTGGCAGAGACTCCGCCCCAAATTTTTTCACGAGTTGGCTGCGGTGGACCTTTATTGTCGACTCCGTAGTCCCAATTTGGGCCGCGATTTGCTTATTGGGAAAACCGGAGACAACCAGCGGCAGCACCTCTCGCTCGCGGGGGGTCAGCGATTCGAGACGTGCGCGGAGCACACCAATTTCGGCCTGGCGCTGTTGTCGATTCCTGTCCCGATCCAATGCAATTTGGATCGCATCCAGCAAATCCTGGTCGCGGAAGGGTTTGGTCAGGAATTCGACGGCTCCGAATTTCATCGCACGCACGGCCATCGGAATATCGCCGTGTGCGGTCAGGAAGATTAAAGGAGTCAGGATGTTCTTCTCACCCAGTTCACGCTGCAGATCAAGCCCGCTTTTCCCGCGTAATCTAACATCCAAAACCAGGCAACTCGGTACATCGGTCCGAACTTTTTGCAGAAATTGGAGCGGAGAACGGATGAACTCGAAGTTTAGACCCACCGACGAAAACAAAGTCTTAAGCCCGTTTCGGAGCGAAGTATCATCGTCTAATACAAATACTATAGGTGCCCGTTGCGTCATAACTTGCGGCAACCGAACTGATGTTGCATGGACAAACAACCCCGTGTAACGTTCCCGGAGTAATCCAAGGCACCTCCCACATCTCACACCAGGTTACGCTTCGATAATACTTCAAATCTAAGTCATACTTTGGTATAAATAAGTTAACTTTGGTAAAGCTCCTTTTAAGTAGTACAGCCAGAGATGGATGAAACCTATTACTTTTCGAATTCGAGATACCGATGTTTTAGCCATCCCCACTAATCATGGCACAGAGTCTGTTCCCATTCTTTGCGAGCTGGCTGCGATGGATCTTCGCTGTTGCTTCTCTGTAACCTCCGATTTCGGCGGCGATTTGTTTGTTGTGCAGACCTGAAACGACCAGCGGGAGCACTTCCGCGTTCCCGAGGGATCAGCGATTTGAGAACTCGCGAAGAATGGCAGCCTCGGCCTGGCGTTGACGAACGAGAGTTTCATTCCGCGGGGACTTATACAACCGTCGCTAGCCTTTTGGATTGAGCTCCTACACCACGTATAATTGTGCGGTGGCACGCGGATGGGAGAGCAAATCAGTTGAACAGCAGCAGGACGATGCCCGGTCCATCAGCGAACTCAAGCCTCGCCTCACGCCTGAACAGAGGAAGATCGAATCCCGCAAAGAGGGACTGAAGCTCTCCCGCAGCCGGATTCTGGAGCAGATTCAATCGGCCGGAAATCCCCGCTATCGGCAGATCCTGGAACAAACCCTGGCAGCGATCGACGAACAAATCGCAAAGCTAGGTTGAACCGGTTACCTCAGTGCGCCACAGTCGGCAATCTCCCTGCCGTATAATGTTTTATCCCCATGATGGCTTATGTTTACGTTTCGCTCAAGAAAAGCGTCCTCGACCCTCAGGGCAAGACCATTCATGGCGCCCTGAAGAAGATGGGCTACAAAGGTTTGGAAGCGGTACGCCAAGGTAAGTATTTTGAGCTTACCCTTGACGGTGGCTTAAGCCGCGAGCAGGCTCAAGCTGAAGTCGAGCGGATTGCCCGTGAGGTACTCACCAATCCGGTGATTGAAGAATTTCGCTACTCCCTCGCAGACTGATTCTTTGGAGCAACCAGCAATGTGTGGCATAGTCGGATACGTTGGTAAGAAGGAAGTCGTTCCGATCATTGTCGAAGGCTTACGACGGCTCGAGTACCGCGGATACGACTCGGCCGGAATCGCTGTCGCGGGTAACGGAGACAAGCTGCAAATTCGCCGCGCGGAAGGAAAACTGCGCAACCTCGAAGAAGCCATCCGCCTCAAGCCGCTCCACGGCAGCTACGGCATCGGTCACACCCGTTGGGCCACGCATGGACGTCCCACGGAAGAAAACGCTCATCCCCATCGCGATTGCACCGGCAAAATTGTCGTTGTTCACAATGGCATCGTAGAGAACTACTTGAGCTTGAAGAAGAAACTCATTGAAGAAGGCCACAAATTCTCCACCGAAACAGACACGGAAGTCATCGCCCACCTGATCGAGAAACATCTTTTCAAGACCGGCAACGGCCACCATCCTAGCCTGGAAGAAGCCGTTCGCAAGGCTGTGAAGGAACTCAGCGGCGTTTTTGCTCTGGGAGTGATCTCCGTCGACGAGCCCAACAAGATCGTAGCCGCTCGCAACGGCCCTCCTTTGGTCGTCGGCCTGGGCAATGAAGAGTACTTCGTGGCTTCGGACGTTCCCGCCATTCTTTATCACACCCGCGACATTTTCTTTCTCGCCGATGGTGACATGGCTGTAGTCACTCCGGCCGGCGTTCACCTCACCGATTTTGACGGCAAGCCCATCCAGCGCCAGGTGCAGCACGTAACCTGGGACCCGATCATGGCGGAAAAGGGCGGCTTCAAGCACTTTATGCTCAAAGAAATTTATGAGCAGCCCCGCGCCGTCCGCGATACCACATTAGGACGAGTTTCCCTCGACACTGGCCACATCTTTCTCGACGAAATGCAAATCAGCGACACCGAGTTCCGCGCCGCAAAAAAAATCAACATCGTCGCCTGCGGTACCAGTTGGCACGCCGGGCTGGCGGGAAAGTTCATGATCGAAAGCTTGGCTCGGGTTCCCGTGGAAGTGGATTACGCGAGCGAATGGCGCTATCGCAACCCCATTGTCGAGCCGAACACCATCACTCTCGTAATTTCGCAATCCGGCGAAACCGCCGACACCATCGCTGCCCAGCGCGAGGCCAAAGCCAGAGGCTCGCACACGTTCGCCATCTGCAACGTAGTCGGCTCTATGATCACCCGCGAAGCTGCCGGCACGATCTATACGCACGCCGGACCCGAGATCGGCGTCGCGTCTACCAAAGCTTTCACTTGCCAGCTCACCGCTCTCTATTTATTCGCTCTTTATCTTGCCCAAACTCGCGGCGCCATGACTCCCGCACAAACCCGCACTGCAGCCGAGGAACTGACGCTCATCCCGGCCAAACTCGAAAGTATTTTCGCTCATGATGAAGCCTGCGAAGACTTAGCCAAGCGCTTTCAACGCGTTCACGATTTTCTTTTTCTCGGGCGCGGTATCCACTATCCCATCGCCCTGGAAGGCGCGCTTAAGCTGAAGGAAATTTCCTACATCCATGCCGAAGGCTATCCCGCCGGAGAGATGAAGCACGGTCCCAACGCCTTGATCGATGAGAACCTTCCCGTCGTCATCGTTGCCACACGGGACGTGAAGAATCCAGACTCCATGCTGCGCTACGAAAAAACCATGTCAAATTTGAAAGAAGTGAAAGCGCGTAGCGGCGTCGTCATCGCTCTCGCCACCGAAGGCGACGAGGAAATCAAAGAATCCGCGGATCACGTTCTCTACGTTCCCGCCGCGCCCGAAGAACTTTCGCCCATTCTCGAAATCGTTCCTCTGCAATTGCTGGCTTATCACATCGCGGTTCGAAGAGGATGCGACGTAGACCAACCCCGCAACCTGGCCAAGTCGGTAACCGTCGAGTAGAACTGACTTCGTATTTCAGCTTCCTCGCGCTCTTTACCTCATCTACATAATGAGTGGCCTTCCAAACTCAGATCGCGCATTTGGTGCGTTCCACGGCTCTCTCTGGACTAACGAAACACCTGGAATTTGAGATGCTCGGAATGAGGCGCTTTGGCTTTGTCGCCGGTCAGTGGCTGTCGTTCAAACAATCGAAGCCTGATGGAGAAGAACTCACGCGCGCTTACTCCATTGCCTCGCCTCCACGTGAAGACCCTCGGTTCGCGCTCTGCCTCAATCGCGTGCAGGATGGATTCATGTCGAACTTTCTATGCGACATGAAAGCTGGCGAAGAGATCGCCTGCCAGGGTCCGTTCGGAGATTTCATTCTGCATCCGCCGATGCGTGACACGCTTTTCATCGCAACTGGCACAGGCATAGCCCCCTTTCGCTCCATGCTTCATTGGCTGCTGGCTGATGCATCACGCCATCAGGAAAAACATCTCTGGCTGTTATTCGGCAACCGATACGAAAAAGACATCTACTATCACGACGAGTTCCTCGGCCTTGCCTGCCAGCACTCGAAATTTCACTATCTGCCTACGCTCAGCCGCGCCAGCGATGGATGGCAAGGCCTTCGCGGCTACGTGCAGGAACACGTTCCAAGAATCGTCGAAAAACGCTTGGACATGCACGCCTACATCTGTGGTCTCGACAAAATGGTGAAAGCGAATCGTGAACTGCTGAAGTCAATGGGATGGGACAGAAAATTGATCCGGCACGAAAAATACGATTGAAGCGCCGGACACGACGCGCCGATCGATAGATGATCGAGTATCGCCTTTATGCTTCGGCGGGTTCGATATCTGTCTGCCGAAAATCGTCTCCTTTGAAAAGCAAAGTTTCGCCCTTCTCCTTCGCCAGCGCGTACGCGAAGCAATCGCCAAAATTGAGCCCGGCACGATGCCGTCCCTTGCCAAAATCGCGATACGCCTCGCGCGCAAGGCGCGCCTGATTCACGGTTACCGGTTCGATAGTCATCTGGACGTCGCGCAATAGGTCATCGAATCGACGGCTAAGAACCGGATTTCGATTGCTGTCAACCACCACGCCCGCCTCGACATAGCTCACCGCCGACATTCGTCGAACTTGCGGTCGCGCCAGCACTTCCCTTATCTCGGCGGCGTCCGGCTCGGCGCGAAGAATAGCGATAATGATGGACGTGTCCACGATCACTTTGGCAGGCCCTTCTCGTCATACAACAAATCACCATGATCTATCGACTTATAGGGCTCTTTCCACAAAGGCGCACACTCCCTTCCGATCTGCAGCAGCCTCTCCGCCAAATTCCCCTTCTTGTTGCGGAGTATTCTCTCCAACCGCTCCTGCACCGCCTTATCCACTGCGGCAGTCATGCTCTCGCCAGTCGCCCGTGCCAATTCCCGCACAAGACGATGGGTCTTCTCGTTCTTGATATTCAGGCTCATTTTCCACCTTCTACCTATGCATTCTACCATTCTACCCTGCGCTCCCACAAGCGCCTTAATCTCTCGCAAATGAGCAGCAGGCCCGCAATCCCCGCCCCANACACAACAAACGCCGTTTCAACCACCCACTCCGGCGCCGCCCCCACCCTTCTCAACAAAAATGGCAGAAAGTTCCACGTCGTGATATGCACGTAATCCCAAGGATCCTGCATCATTGACTCGTTATTCAATCCCCAATCCTGCATCTTGCCCAGCGCAAACGCAGCAATATTCCGGAAGCGCAAGGCGATCACAAAAGTTGGATGGCCCAGCGTCTCCATCTGATAAATCTCCAGCGGCAGCCAGAAAGCAAGCGACGCCACCTGAATGATCAAACTGACAGCGACCAGCGCGATCCCCACCCGCCATATCCATCTTCCAACAACCGGCGACAGCTTCCGTTCAGCAGTTGTAAAGCCTTCGCCGCGATCGGAATCTTGCCGTTTTGAGAGGGCACATTGTTTTGAAAGGTCCCTTTGATTTGAAAGAGCGCCTGGCTTTGAAAGGGCGCGGCTTTCAGCCGCGCCGTCAAAGACCTCCAAAGATTCGGGCTTTAGCCCCTGAGGCTTGCTGTCCGTGAGCCCCCGCATCCGCAGCAGCAATGGCACCGCCAACAGCGCCACCAGCTCCACCGACGTCGAAACGTAGCGATCTCCCCAGGCGAAATCCCCCGCCCAATATGTGTACCGCGCATAAAAGCTGATGTAGCCGGCGAGCAACAAAAGCGACGTCACACCATACGCGCGAACTTCCGGCGATAGCCGACGCCACAAAAAGATCAGAAGAACAACTCCTAACACCAGCAGCGGATCAAAAAGAAAAATCGACTTCTCCGGCTTAAACAGCGGACCTAAGACACCTTCATAGAACGGCGTGCTCCACGGAAAATTCGCCGGCAGCGTTGGATCGGCTACCCGCTGCTCCTTAGCAAACAGCGAGACGTATGTGTTGGTGAACGATCCAAAACGATAAAACTGATAAAGCCGGTCGGCCAACAAAAACAACGCATACACCGGTGCCGCAATCTTGCAGTAATCGAGCAACCGCTTCCGCAGTTCCCTTCCCCGTACTCCCTCGAACCACAACACGCACAAGATAAAAATGCCGCCAGCGATCAGATCAAGCCCAGTCGTCAGACGGGTCAGCAAGTTCAATCCAAGCACCGCGCTTCCCCAGAACAAAGCGCGTCGGCTGCCCGTGCGAAGCCACTCATACTGAAAGGAAAATCCCGTCAACGTCAGCAGCATGATGTAGTTGTTTTCCATCATGTTCTGCGTGTAATGAAGATGCGTCGTGCAGAGCATCAGCGCCAGCACGCCCAGCACCGACTCCCTGACACTGAATCGCAACTGCTGCAGCAGGCGGAAGCCCACCAGAGCAGTGAGAACATTCACCAGAATGTTTGTGCTGTAGCTGACGACAATGCTGCGCACCGCCGGATCGTCTCCATACCCCGCAAAGATTTTCCAGTGCGCGATCCAGGTACCGATAAGATCGGCAGGCAACATCAGCAAAGACTGCCCTATCCCGTACCAGCTATAAAGCTGCCCGCCGCGCCCGTGGAGGCCGAATTCGGGATATTCGTTCGGGAAAACTTGCGGCTCTGAAGTCCACAACCAGTGTGTAGTCTGCAGCCGATGCATGGTGTCGGCCGTGCCCAGCTCTCCCGACTGCACGACGAACGCAAGCAAACCTGACGCAATGCACAACAATACCAGCGGATCAGAGAACCAACGACGAAGGCGCGATCTCATCGTTCGGATGGTAATACAAGGACACTGTCCGCTGTCGCCTATCAGCCATCAACACGGATTTGATTCGGGATTACGCCCTTACTTCAAAGCCACGCCGTATAGATTGTTGCAAGTCTGCACCCCGGAGTCGATCGTGATGGTCATGAAATCGCCGACCGATTCCGTCCCGCCCGCGAAGAAGGAGTCGCAACCGTAGTGCGTGGAGTCAAGCTGCAGCCAGCCACCGCCGCACCACAATTTGGATCGACCTCGCCTCAGAGTGCATCAGAGTTTCTCACTAAATCTTGAGTCAACTCCCGCGACCAACCGGAGTCAACCCTGACTTCACCGGCAGCCCTTGTGAGGCGGCAGAGTTGCAATTGACGTGGGCGCACCGCCGGTCGTAGCATTCGCACAGCTTGGAGGTTTTACC
>JGI12635J15846_10000651_pt1 | contig 30058 bp, 27 predicted proteins | sample BlaSpr_A8_OM2_M2_FD_15846 | JGI IMG/M metagenome (IMG submission 15846)
CCCGCGGAGAAGTAGAGCCCCTCGAACGAAGCGACAATCCAGGCGGGCACAGCGGGCTGTGCCCCTACACTCATCGGGTGGTGGCAGCGGCCTCAGGTGGCGTTTTTGGCCGGTTAGGGTACAATCCCGCGTCTATGGCGAAACGTGCACGCAAGTCGTCCGGCGGAACACGACGTAAACGCGCCACTGGGGCGCGAAGAAACACCTCGCGAAAATCGAAAGACGGGAAGTTGCCGAAAGAAGCGGTCACGCTCGTCGTGTTGCTGAAAGCGCGTGAAGGGCAGGATCCTTTCCTCGAAGCAGAGCTACGCGCTCTGGTCGGACCGACGCGTCGCGAAGACGGCTGCATCGTCTACGATTTGCATCGCGGCGCCGACATACCCAGCTCATTTTTGTTGCACGAAGTTTGGGAGTCACGCGAAGCCCACCGCCTGCACACGCAAACACCGCACTTCATTCGTTGGAACGCGCGCAAAGACGCGTTACTCGCGAGCCGCGATTCTGCCTTCTGGACGCAGATTCTTTGATCGACTGACGACTGAAGAGAACTCTGCTCCTAACAACACCTCAAATTCATCCTTCGATCCTCGTCTACGATTCCGGCGGACCGACGTAATAGCCCGGCCGGTTCCGAATCTTCCAATCCTTTGAGTCCTTCACGCCCTTGGTCGCCGATTTCACCAGCGATACTTTGATTTCGTGGTAGCCGTCCGCGTTCGTCCCAGTCGGCGCATAACTCACCGAGTACTGCGCATGCAGCTCGCCACCAATTTGATCAATCGCAGTTTCGATCGATCGATCCTTGAACGTGGCGAGGTGCGCCCCGCCCGTCCCTGCCGCCGCGAGTTCGAGCGGATTGCCCTTTACTTTGTCCTTCGCGTGCTTCACTGCCCAGATAATCGCCTGTCCCAAATCGCCGCTCCCCAATCGCGCCGCCTCGGTATCCGGCGTTTGCACGGTCCCGGGCATCGGCGGAGTTCCGAACGTGCCCGGCGGCGTCACCTGCGGCGTGTTGTCGCGCGGCTCGGCCTGAAGCTGTGCGCGCGTCGTCGATAGCCCGACGCTGTAAATCGTGACGTTCGCGAGCTGCGCCTGGCGCAACGCTTCACCGAATTGCGTGCCGCTGCCGATGTCGGTCGCCTCCGCAATGATCAGCATTACGCGCCGCCGCCCCGGCTGATCGGAGGTCGGCTGCGGCTGGCTGCTCAGCATCTCGATTCCCGCGGTCATAGCGTCGTAAAGTTTCGTGCCCGATCCGCCGGTTTGCAGATGGTCAAATACGCTTTCGATTTTGTCGGCGTTGTGTGTGAATCCCTGCAATTTATCGACGGCATCGTTGAAATCGATGATCGCAGCTTCGCCCGTGCTGCCCATGACGGTCTGCGTGATGAGAATTCCCGCCTTGCTGATCTGCGGCAAAAATGTCGCGACGCGCGAACTCGTTTCGACAAGCACGACGAGCGAAAGCGGATCTCCGCCCATATCGAAGTGCAAAATGCGCTGCGGCACGCCGTTGTCGGTGACATGGAAATCCTTGGCGTCGAGCGTGTGAATCATGTTGCCCTTGTTGTCGCGCACAGTAACGGGCGTATTGACGAGCGAAACGCTTACGCCGATTTTTGCGTCTCGAGGCGGCGCTTGCTGAATCGGAGTGCCTGGCTGAGGCGCGATTGGGCCGGAAGTTTGCGCCAATAGGGAAGGCGTGGATGCGAAACACGCGATAGCGATGGCAGCGAAAAGCAACCGCGGGGCCGGTAAGCGGTTCATAGGTTGGGCAAACCTCCGCGCACAGTGTATCCAATTCGACGCAGTTCCGACGACAAGCGTTGCCGACAACGGCATCCGTTTCTAGAATGGTAACGGACATTTTTCGGAGCGCTCGATGGCGGCACGACAGACGAAGACGAGAACGACAAGAGCCCGCGCGAAATCAGAATCAAGCTCGGCAAAGACCAAAACGAAGATCAAGAAGCTGAAACCCGAGGCGATGCGCGCGCCGTTGGCGCCCTATAAGGATCCCGCGTTTCTGGATAGCACCGCCGCGCGCCCAATCCGCATCCTGACGGAGTATCTGCACCCGCTGGTGCAGCTCAAGAAGGAAGGAATCGGCGACACGATCGTGATGTTCGGCTCCGCGCGCATCGAATCGCGAGAGAGCGCGCTGGCTCGCCTGGGAAAATTGAAGAGCCGCGCCGCGTTGAAGCGTGTGGCGGCACAGCGCGCAGCGTATCGCCAGCCGTTGCGCGACGCACGCAGCGCGCTCGAGATGTCTCGCTACTACGAGCAGGCGCGCGAACTCTCGCGCCGCATCACGAAGTGGGCCATGACGCTCGGCGAGCGGCCGCGGCGCTTTGTCGTCTGCTCCGGCGGCGGGCCCGGGATCATGGAAGCGGCGAACCGCGGTGCGATGGAAGCCGGCGGAAAATCGATCGGTTTGTCGATCGAGCTGCCCCACGAGCAGTTCGCCAATCCCTACATCAGCCCCGAGTTGAGCCTCAACTTTCACTACTTTTTCATGCGCAAGCTGTGGTTCGCGCAGGTCGCAAAGGCGCTCATCGTTTTTCCTGGCGGATTCGGCACGTTCGACGAGCTGTTTGAAATGCTCACCCTGCTGCAGACCGGTAAGCTGCCGAAAAACAGTCTCATCCTTATCTACGGCCGCAAGTATTGGGACCAGGTTCTCAACTTCCGAGCGATTACGCGGTGGGGCATGATCAGCCCAAGTGAATTCAAAATGCTTCAGTTTGCGGACACTGTGGACGAGGCATTTGACCGGATCAAGACCGGGCTCGAGAAGTACCACATGGAGCTGGATTCCGACCTCTAAGCCCGTCTCAAGGCTCTCCTGCCTGAGCCTTACTTGGCCCGACGAGCGTTCTTCTACAGGGTTTCCCCTATACGATTCCGGTGCTTTCCCGATGTTCGGCGACGCGCCCGCCTCCTATTCTGTTGGGCGAACCTGGCTATCCCCGTTTGATAGGAGATTCACAATGGAAATAGAGCGCCGTACGCAAATGGTGGAATACGGAAAGCTTTTGATCACCCTGACCGCACTGGGCGGGTTTTTATTGTTCACAGGGGCGCCGCGAGTAAAGGCGAGCGAGGCAGAGTGCCAGCACCGTACCGAAAAAGCCGACCACGATCTGCACGAAGCGATCAAGCATCACGGCTACGACAGCAAGCAGGCCGAGCATGCGCGTCACGAATTGTCGGATGCGCGCGAATATTGCTGGGGGCAAGATCACAAGTGGTGGGACGTAGAAGCGCATCAGTGGCGCACCGAACACAACTGGGACGACGATCACGGGCGTCCTTAATTCTGAATTGATCTAGTTTTCGAGATCGTCTTTACCGGCGTCTCGAATTCCAACAACAACTTGAGAGTTGTCGAGCGCGGCGAAATCACTTCGCCGCGCTTTCTTTTTGCCGCGCGCGAAATCGTCAGTCTTTACGGGGTGTTTTGCTGTGCGCGACATTTCCTGCGGCAGGGTGTTTTACAACTATCAGCAACAAGCCCCCAAGCAAGGTCGGGGAAGCGGTTCGAGGAGGATTTTATGCAATGGCACAAGTCTGTCTTGAAGTCAGTTTTTGGTAAGGCGGCGTTGGCCGCAGCAGCACTCGGTGGCTTCATGTTTTTTGGTGGAGCGTCGAGCGCGCAGGCTCGACCGGTGTATGTTTACTCGCGGCCGGTCGTCGTGCACCGCGGCTACTTTGCTCCGGCGCCGGGCTATTTTCGCTACCGGCACGAAGTCGTTGTCCGCGGTTGGTACGACCGTTTCGGCTGCTGGCATCGCTACTAAGCGGTGCGCTTCGATCCGTCGGCTCGGGGCGGTCCGAGCTTGGGTGGATTTGAAGCGAGCTGAGACAGACAATTCGGTGAGAAAAACGAACGGGGCGCTTTTGGCGCCCCGTTTTTGCCGCGTGCTTGCGGAATTTTTGGTTCGAGAGATTGCGAAGAGGCCGAGAAATCAGAGAGGACGAGTTCGTGAAATCAATTAGTGACTGTTGACCGGAATTTCTTCGGAGAACACTGCTTCAAAACGCCGCGTCTCGTCCTGGTCATGCAGCATCACGACCGGAACGACGCGCAACGACTGGCCGCACGAGCGGCACTGCGTCACTTCGCCCTGTAAATCCTGCAAAAAACCATCCGTGAAATGATATTGCGTCCGCTCGCGCCGGGCATTTTTCTGGCCACGCGTGCCGCAGTGGGGACAAGCAAATTCGACTCGGTCCTCCTGCGGATCGCGGTCCAGTGCGGCCCAACCCGTGCGGCGCACACCGACCGTTTCAATGTTGTGCCGTTCCATGGGTGTTGCCTCCTTCAGATCCACGTCCACAGGGCAATCAGATGCTGTGAGGTTTCATTTTGATACAAATATCTAAGAGTTCTGTTTTGTTGGAGCTGCCGTGGTTTAGCGGTTTAGTTGCAGTGGCGCGCGAATCGATCCGGGGAACTTGCCGCGGCTGGCGGTGTCCAAAGAACTGAGGACGCGCGCAAACCTCACATCCCTGCGAGCGCGGCGCCGGGGACCTGCATAGCAACCTGCAGGCCTCCGGCGTCGCAAATTTTCCCAAGTGGTCGGCAGCAATTTTGTGTGGAGGTGTGCGCGATGGCTCACGATTTATTGAACGGGTGTCTTGTTGATGGAGACGTGGAGCAGTTGAAGCGTGAGAGAAAAATTCGGCGGCGGGCGCTGGCGATTTCGATTTCGTTGCAGGCGATCGCGCTGGCGGTAATTTTGTTGATGCCGTTGTTGGGAAGGCCGGCGGTGATTTCGTGGAATGTTGTGCCGGTGCCGCCGTATTATTCGCGGCCGACGCCTCCGCATGTGGACGTGATACAGGTCATACATCAACGGCGACCAAGGCCGACAGGATTTTTCGCGCCTACACATATTCCGCAGCACATAAATACAGATCCGCAGCCGCCTGAACCGCAAGGCGATCCGGTGCCGAATCAAGGTGGCATCGACATTACCGGCGTAATTCCGACAACCGACTCGCGGGCGACGAGGCAGCCGCCGCCTCCGACGGAACCGAAAGCGAAGACGCCGCAAGTCTTGCATTTCTCGCATATCGACGCGTCGAAATTGGTAAAGCGCGTCGAGCCGATTTATCCCGTGCTTGCGAAACAGATCGGGAAATCGGGCAAAGTCGAACTGCACGCGATCATCGGCGANGACGGGACGATTCAGTCGCTCGAAGCGGTCGGCGGCGATCCGATGTTTTTCGCTTCGGCGATGCAGGCCGCGAGGCAGTGGCGCTACACGCCGACGCTGCTGAACGGGCAGGCGGTGAAGGTCGACACCTACATCACCGTGATTTACAACATGACGCGGTGATTCGATTGGTTGATCGCGTAGCGCCGGTGATCCGCGTGCTTCCAATGCGTGTGTTACAGCAGCGGTTCGCCGGCGTGCTGCGCGATGGCGTGGCGGGTTGCGTCGCGAAGGCGAATGAGGTCGTGCCAGTCGGCAGAATCGTTTGTGGCCGAGGTATTGCCGGGTGGCGTGGCCGCTCCACGCGGATAGATTGGCGGTGAAAGAGTGATCGTCACGTCGGTCGGTCGCGGAAGATAGGTGCCGTCGCGCAGAAACTTTCGCGTGCCAGCGAGCGAAACCGGAACAATCGGAACGTTGCCGCTGACGGCGGCCTTGAACGCGCCGAGTTGAAACGGACGGATGCCGTCCTCCCTCGTGAATGTGCCTTCGGGAAAAATAAAAACGGATTCGCCTTGCTGCAAGAGCTGCTCGATTTGCTGTTGCTGCCGCAGGCGCGCGTCGCCATCTTTGCGATCGAACCAGACGTGACCCATCTGTTTCAGGAACGTACCTATGAACGGCATGTGACGCACTTCGAGCTTCGCGACGAAGTGATAGGGAACTCCAAGGCCCAGCATGAGCGGCAGCACATCGAAATAACTGGTGTGATTCGCGGCGTAGATTTTTGCGCCGGGAGTGTCCATGTATTGCTTGCCGACGACGCGAACGTGGCATCCGACGAGCGCGAATAATACTTTCAGCGCGGCCGATGTGAATCGGCCCGCGGCGCGCTGATCTTTGATGAAGCGGACAATCGCGCAGGACGGAATGATCCAGATCAGAAAAACGATGGAGAAATAGACGCCGTAGAGAATTTCCCACGCGCGTCGCGCCGCGGCCGCGAGCGTGCGGCCGACGCTTCGCAGCGCTCCGCCGGCGCCGAGCCGCGCGATTTGAACCCAAACGGGCGGGCGCCCCTGCGACAGCGATCCTTTTTTGAAGAGCTGGCGCGTTTCTTCGCGGCGTAATTTTCCGCTCGATGTCTTGGGAATGCTGCCTAGTGGCACCAGCTCGACGTGATCAGGTGGCAAACCGAGCCCGCGCGATATCTGTTCGGTGATGGCGGCGGAAATCGGCGCGAGTTTTTTCGGATCGCGGTCGCGTACTTCGGCAACGACGATGAGTTTCTCCGTGCCCGACGCCTCGTCTTTCAGACCGAACGCCACGATGCAGCCTTTACGAATACCATCGACGCGGGCGGCGAGTTCTTCGACCTCGTGAGGATAAAGATTGCGGCCACCCTTGATGATGATGTCTTTGACGCGGCCCGTGATGTAAAACTCGCCATCGGCGCAATACGCGCGATCGCCGGAATCGACCCAGGCAAACTCGTTCGGTGATTTGGCGGGGCCGCACGGCAGGAGCTTTTGTGTCGCGGCTTCGTTGAGATAGTAGCCCGTTGTCGCCGACGGTCCGCGGAACCACAGAAAACCCTCGGTGCGTTCAGGGACTTCGCTGCTTTGCGCATCGACGAGCCGGACTTCATGCTCGGGAAGCGAAACCCCCGAAGAGACGAAAGAAATCGCGGAGCTTGTGTCCGCGGCCACTGGAACGGCGCGGCCTTGCGTCGTGAACGTTTCTCGATCGACGCGATCGATCTTGGGTCCACGATTCAACGGAGGAACGGTGACGGCAAGAGACGATTCCGCGAGTCCATAAACCGGGAGATGTGTTTCGTTGCGGAATCCGTAGCGCGAGAAGCGCTCGGTGAAACGCTGCATCGTTTCGGGATTCACCGGCTCCGCACCGTTCATCGCGACGCGCCACGAACTCAGATCGAGCCCCTCGATATCTTTGTCGGCAATTTTTCGCACGCACAGTTCGTACGCAAAATTTGGCGCCGCCGAGAGCGTGCCGCGATGTTTGTGAAACGCCCAAAGCCAGCGTTCAGGACGCGTGAGAAACGAAAGCGGCGACATCACCGAGAGCGGCACGCCGAAGTGCAGCAGTGTGAGCCACGCGCCGATCAGTCCCATGTCGTGATACAGCGGCAGCCAACTGACGCCGACATCGTCGGGTCTCATTTCCGTGGCGGTGCCGATGGCGCGGATGTTCGCGAGGAGATTCGCGTTCGTTAGCGTGACGCCTTTCGGGTCGCCCGTCGAACCCGAGGTGTACTGCAGCAGCGCGATGTCGCTCGCACGGCGCGCGCGAGTTCCCGTGACGTGTGCTGGCGCCGCGCCTGGAGCAGGCGGAGGCGCTTTGTCGGCGGCGTAAAGCAACTTCTCCGCATCGACCACACCGAGCAACGATCTCACGCGCGGCTCAAGCAAACGTGCGACAGCTTCGGCGCGGCGAAACGTCAGCAGCAGGCAAACTTCAGCATTATTGAGAATCGCCGATTGGCGCGCGGCATATTCCTCGATGCGATCCGCGCGAAACGGCGGATAGATCGGAACCGGAATCGCGCCGGCGAGAAGAATGCCCGCGTAGCAAACGAAAAATGCGCGTGACGTCGGGAGCATTAGCGAAACGCGCCCGCCGGCGGGCACTCCACGCCGCGCCAGCTCAGCTGCACAGCGTTCCGCTGCGACGTAGAGTTCGCCGAACGTCAGCGTTACGTCGCGTTCGCCGCCATTCGCGGTTTCTTCGGAAATGAGCAGGTGCGTGCGTTCTGCATCATGCCGGGCGCGATAGCGGAGGACATCGATCAGAGTTTCGGATGCAAAAATTCCTTCGTGATTTTCGTCGTGTCGTGCCGACGCGCGTCGCGCCACAGCCGATGCGTGCAAAATCGACGGCGCTTCATCTTCGATGCGGCCGGTCGCTGGCGATGTCAGAAGCGCATTCGCCAATTCCTCCGGAGTATTCGCTTCAGCCGCAACCTGGTCCGGCACGCGCACTCCGAATTCTTCTTCGAGTCGCGAGAGCAATTCGACGCGCTCAAGGCTGCCGAGTCCGAGATCGCGATCGAGCGATGAAGTCGGGCTCAACATCGGAATGGCGCCTTGGCTGCCGAGTTCCTCGAGCAGGCCGCGCACGATTCGCAGAACTCTGTCGCGAGTTCCGGATTTGTCGAGTTGTGTAGTGGGCGTCGCCACGATGTTCTAGGAGAGGAGCAGCCTTGAGGCAGAGGCTATCACGCGGGGACGCGGAATTCTATTGTGAGCGCAGCAAGTTGCTCTAAGCATTCAACTTATGTGAATGCGAGATGAATATGGACGGCGCGATTTGTGATGTTCGTCTTGACTACGCACGCTTTGCCAGCGATGCCGCGGTGACGCCTTTCGGCAGCAGCGTGGTGGAAAGATCGACGCCCGAGAGGTCGACGCCGTTGAGATCGGTCTCGCGCAAAATCGCCACGCCCAAATCTGCGCCGCTGAATTTTGCGCCGGCGATGTTGGCAAGCCGAAAGTTCACGTTGCGCAACTGCGCGCTCTGAAAGTTGACATTGGAGAGATCGCAGCGAAAAAACTCGATGCCGCTGGCTTGCGCTTCGCTGAGGTCGGCGCCGGGCAGGACCGATTCGGTCATATCGCAATTGCGCAGATCGGCTTTGTGCAGTTTAGCGCCGGAAAGGTCGGCGACGGCGAGTTTGGATTTGCGCAGATCGGAGCCGGAGAGATTCGCGTCGCGCAAGATCGCGCCGCTGAAATTGCGGCCGCTCAGATCGGCGTTCGATAGATCGGCGCCGGTAAGATCGGCGCGCGCTCCGCCGTCCTTGCCTTTAAAGAAATCCTCGTGCGCCCTAAGAATATCCTCGAGCGTCTTGCCTCCGTGCTTGATGCTCTTTGCTTTGCGTAAACCCATGTGGCTGTGGCCTTCCTTTTCTACCTCTATTCTAGCGAATGGGCGGCTGCGCTGAAAGCTCGGCGGAGGCCGGAGCGTGCGCTGGGTCGCTATGTGCGCGTGTTGCGGGGAGCGACAATAATTTCACATCGCGGCGGTGCGGAAGACGACGTACCATGGAAACTCGGGTACTCGCAAATGACTCCCAGGTCTAACTTTGTTCGTGGCTGCTTGCGGCTCGCGCTTTTGGTGCCGCTCGCGGGCGGAGTCTACGCGGTTTCCCGCTCCGCGCACGCCTCGGTGCCGCAAGTCCAGGAAACGGAAGGCGAGATCGTCGCGAATCTGGCTGGCGGTCGGGTGATCGTCCACGTTGCGAAGGACGATCTCGTCTTGTTCGCGACAATAGACCATCCAATCGAAACCGGCGCGCCGCCGCCGCGCATTTTGTCGCTCGATACCATGCACATCGGCATCTTGCTCGGTGCCTCGGAGTGGAAAGAGCCGGCCGCCCCGCAGGCCATCCGCCTGGATCGCGACTACAAAACGGCAGGCCGGCGCGATCCGCACTATTCCGATCCATCAGGAGCCGAGCCAGATCTCGAGACGATCGGCGTCACCTTTCTCGAGCGGCTGCGGCCGTTGACGAGCCAGCTTCACCACAAGATCGAGATCAAGAAGGATGATCCACTGTTTGAGATTGTTATTGTTGGGTTTGGGGCGAATCACTATGGGCCCGAGGTATGGACCGTCGAGTATCGGATCGAGCAGGCGGAGGTCGGGACTCGCGAGGGATATTTACAGACGCGTATTTTACGGCCGCGATTTGAGCAGCTCTATCCGCCGGAAAAAAAGCAGCCGCGATTCGTGGTCGAGGCGCGGTATCCGGATAATCTGCCGGGACCGACGGTCATGGAGTTGATTCAGAGCGGTGATCCTCGCGTAGCAAAGCTGCGCTCGAGCGATCCGAAGATTGAGAAGGCGGTCGATCTGATCAGCCGCGGCCAGGCGCAAAAAGCTGACGATGATGCGTCGACCGAATTTATGCGGGCGCTGCTTCCCCTGATCTCCGAGAAGGCAACGTTCACGATGGGCAAGATGCAGGAGCAGGGCGGATTCGACTGGATCGTTGCCCCGGAAGAACCCGTTGAGAAGACCAAGAGCGACGATAAAGATCGTCCGCCAGAAGCGCCGAGCCTGAGAAAACGCCCGACGCCGCAGCGTTAACCGCTCCGATCTAATTTTCTAGGTTAGCATTTTCTCTAACCGCATTAGCTGTCATTAGCAGTTTCTTGGATGAACGCTCAGGACTTGGCGCGAACCTTGGACTGCGATGCTGAAACTGTATAAGCAAAGGAACCACCTAAGCACCTGCAACATCAACGCGTTTCGACGACGCACCTATGTCCCGACGGAAGTGCTTGCCATCAAACTCAATTTTGTCCATCGCGGAGTACGCTCTTGCGAGCGTAACGTCCAGCGATTCGCCATGCGCCGTAACGCCGAGCACGCGGCCCCCAGAGGTGACGATCATGTCGCCACTTTTCGTCGTTCCCGCGTGAAGAACCTTAACACCGTTATCGCTATTTAAAGCGGTTAGGTCGCGAATCTCTTTCCCCGACTGAAATTTGCCCGGATATCCCGCTGAAGCAGCCACCACACACACGCTCGCGCCCGGCTTCCACTTCAATTTGGAGGCTTCAAGCCTTCCGTTCGCCGCATCCATCAAGACTTCGCCGAGATCGAAATCGACTCGCGCCATGATCGCCTGTGTTTCCGGATCACCTAGTCGACAGTTGAACTCGAGCACTTGCGGACCGGCTGCCGTCAGCATCAACCCAAAGTAAAGAAAGCCGCGATACGAGACGCCATCGGAATTCAAACCCCGCATTGTCGGTTCAACGATTTGCTCCGTAATCGTCCTCCGCATCTCAGGGCTAAGGAGTTCGTCTGTCGAGTAGGCTCCCATACCGCCGGTGTTGGGTCCTTTGTTTCCGTCGAATATTCGCTTGTGATCGCGTGTCGGAACGAGAGGCGCATACTTCTCCCCATCCGCCAGGATGATGAACGAAAGCTCGTCTCCCTCGATCGCTTCCTCAAACAGCACTTCTTGTCCGCCCGAGCCGAGCTCGTAGCGGTCAAGCGCGCCTTCGAGAAACTCAACTGCAGCCGCCCGGTCCGGCGCGATCAGTACGCCCTTGCCGGCACAGAGTCCGTCCGCCTTGATCACCAGGGGCCAAGTCACGCGATCCAAGCCTGCGATCGCTTCGCGAGAAGACTCGTACACGCCGAACATCTTCGGTGTCGCAATGCCGTGCCGCTGCAAAAATTGCTTCGTGAAGATTTTGCTGCCTTCGAGTTGTGCGGCCTGTCGAGATGGCGCGACGATCGGCCAACCCTTCGCGCCAAATGCATCCGCGATTCCCTGAATCAACGGCAGTTCAGGTCCAACCACCGTTAAATCTGGATTGAGTCGCTCCGCGAGTGCCACGATGCCCGGTACATCTCCGGGATCCGCGGCGACACATTCCGCCTCTTGCGCGATGCCCGCGTTCCCTGACGCGCACCAAATATGTTCCACGCGGTGGCTTTGAGCCAGCTTCCATACCAGCGCGTGTTCCCGGCCGCCGCTACCGATCACAAGAATTTTCATTGAGTGAAGGCCAACAATTGCATNGCTGCAACGACGATAATTGGGCCAGCGACGACTGTCAACTCGGCCTCTGCAGCGGAAGGATCACGCAGCCAAAATCGGTTGAANGCCAATCAGCGAGGAACGATGACCAGAGGTNGATGCGCCAGAGGATTGAAACACGAGAGTTTCAGAGAGGAAGAAGAGAGAAAAAGTTATGCGCCNCCGACAGCGCGGATCGGAATCGTCACACCGGTCGAAGCATCCGACGAAGCGAGCATGTGGCAGCGCCCATCAAAAATTCCGCCCGGATCGACCACCATGCACGGCGAGTGAACTTCGCCAGTCACGACACCCTTCGCTTGAATCTCAACGCGACCCTTCGCGAAAATGACGCCGTCAAAGCGACCGGCGATCACGACGCGGTTGCCTTCGATCTGACCTTCCACGCGCGCGCCTTCACCGAGCACCACTGTCTGCTCAGAGATGATGTTGCCTTTGACTTTGCCGTCGATGCGAAACGTGCCCTTGAGTTGGAGCGTTCCCTCAAGCGTCACGCCCTGATCGATAAAACCGGTCCACTCTTCGGCACTGTTTCCATTCGTTGAAGCGCTGGGCCACTTCCACGCCATGATTCGACAACCCCCGTTGACCTTTCTACTTTAGCCCCATGCGGGCGCAAGTCAACGGAGTGGATGATCGTGAGTGTCGAAATAGATGACTGAACGGACGGCCACGGCGAGGGGCCACGAGACCAAGTGGACTAGATGGCGACGGGTCGGGCAGCTAACAGAGTGGGTTCGATTACAGAGCGGAGAGGACTTGATCGGAGAGCCGACCCNGCCCAAGTCGAGAATTGTCGGCGGTCAACCGAATGCGAATCCTGGCGAAGTCCGATCGAATTACAGGAGCAAGTTAGCGCATCAGGCGGTCGTAAATATTCATCAGCTGCGCGTCGTCATAATATTCCAGGATGAGCTGCCCGGGTCGCATCCGGGTCTTCTGCCGGAGTAGCGCCCGCGTGCCGAGATGTCGCTGCAATTCTTCCAGCGCCGCCCGGATATTCGCATCCATATGAAATTCTGCCGGCGCACCCGTGCCTCGAGATCGTCGCGAGGCAAGTCTCTCGATCTGACGCACGGTCAATCCGCCGCGCGCCGCCCGTTGGGCAAAGCGCATGCGCATCTTAGGATCCTGCACAGCGAGGAGCCCGCGACCGTGTCCCGCTGTCAGCTTTCCTTCTTCAATCCAGTCCTGGATGGTCGGCTCCAGTTTCAGCAGGCGAATCGCGTTGGCGACGGTTGCTCGGTCTTTGCCGGTGCGTTCCGCAACCTGCTCTTGCGTCAACTGAAACTCGTCCATCAGCCGTTCGAAGGCCCGCGCGGCTTCCATTGCGTTTAGGTCTTCGCGCTGGATGTTTTCAACCAGCGTCATCTCGAGCGCCAGCTCGTCGGGAACTTCGCGGACGATGACCGAAACTTTATCGAGACCAGCTCGCTGCGATGCTCGCCAACGGCGCTCGCCAGCGATCAGCTGAAAGCGCTTCCCGATGGATCGCACAACAAGCGGCTGGATGATGCCGCTGGCTTTGATAGACCGGGCAAGCTCTTCGAGTCCTTCTTCCCGAAATCGCGTTCGTGGCTGAAATGGGCTCGGATCGATGAGATCGATGTCGATCTGGAGAGGGCCACCTGTCGGCGCGCCGTCACGTGCGGGCGCTACGGCGGCTCCACTCGAATTCACCGCAAAACTCTGGACCGGAGGTGGCTCGATCGGAACCTGTGGTTCAGGCTCCCGAATGAGCGCTCCGAGCCCCCTTCCCAAGGCGTTTCTCGTCATTGAGGATGACCTCCTGAGCAAGATTTGTGTATCCCTCGGCCCCTCTGCTGTGAATGTCGTAAAAAATGATGGGTTTGCCGAAACTGGGCGCCTCCGCGAGGCGAACATTGCGCGGAATGATAGATTGGAAGACCTGGGCACCGAAGAAACTGCGCAGGTCGGTGGCAACCTGGCGAGAGAGCGTGGTTCGCTCGTCGTACATCGTCAAAAGAATGCCTTCGATCTCGAGCTTAGGGTTAAGCGTGCGCCGGATGCGCATTAAGGTGTCGAGAAGCTCCGAAACGCCCTCGAGAGCTAAGTATTCGCATTGGATCGGGACTAATACGGCATTGGCGGAAACAAGGGCGTTGAGCGTCAAAAGGTCGAGTGCCGGCGGGCAATCGAGAATGATGAAGCGATAACGATCGCGGATGCCATTCAAGAGGCCCTGAAGGCGATATTCACGATTTTCCGCAGTCACAAGCTCGACGGCTGCTCCGGCGAGATTTTTGTCGGCGGGCAACACGTCGAGACCCTCGACCTGGGACTTCTGTACAACTTTATCGAAAGCCTCGTTCAAAATCAGAGTGTGATAGAGCGTGTGGCGGGCGGGATCTTTCGTAAATCCGATAGCAGCAGTGGCGTTGGCCTGGGAGTCGCAATCAACGAGAAGTGTCGGCTGTTCGACCGCTGCCAAGCAGGCGGCCAAGTTGACGGCGGTCGTAGTCTTTCCAACTCCGCCTTTTTGGTTCGCTACGGCGATAATTCTGGCCAAAAATCCCCCGTGGGCGAAAACGTAGCAAAGGCGTGACAGCGATGCAAGAGGTTTCGTTTCATTTTCGCGTGCGAGAGCATTTCGTTGAGGAAATCTATGTCACGCAGTTTGTTGGGCTCCTGAACGTTCCACGTGGAACACAGGTTTCAGAAGTGAATGAACCCGGAGGAGGCGGCGCTAGCGTCGGTCGGCCGACTATTAAAGTAATTTAGGAAAGTGAGAGCTGAAATTGATGAATCGACTCACCACCTGAGGTTCCACGTGGAACATTCCAATTGCAACGTGATGTTCCACGTGAAACGTTGCGCCTGGCCACGGACGCCCCTTCCTGCTTGCCGGGTCGATCCATCCGGAATGAGTCAAATGTAATCGTCTTGGGCGGTCCTATTTCGTTACAGACTGTTTCACGTAGAACGAGCATTTGTCGCCGAGCGACAAGTGCAAATAGAAAACTCCAACGAATAGAACTGAACTTCCAGTCGAAGGGTGCGAACTGGGACTGATCAGGCGCTAGCGGGTTCAACGAAACGAGGAAGTCGAGCGTTCCACGTGAAACGTTGTTGACGCGGCGAATTCGTCCCGGTTGTCGAGGCACTCGCCGCTCGAAAGTCGATCTACGGGCGGATGTAGCACTGTGTTCCACGTGGAACTATGGACAGGCTCGAAGGGGCTTCGGGCCGACCAAGTGATCGACTGGTCAGTCGAGAATCGCGGATGCGAGGATGAAGAACAGATCTTTATTGCTCTGCTTTTGGCGGCTGAGTCCCGATCAGCACGAACCGTCTCAACGATTGTGGAATCGCCACGGGCTCGTTCCAATGCCAATCCTTGCTCGCCCGAGCTTCGTCCAGGTCACGGCCGCCGATCCAGAGCATCACCGTTCGCGCACCGATCTTTTCCGATGCCGCCCATTTTAGAAAGTGCGCAAATTCTCCGACAGCGCGAGAACACACGACATCGAGCGGGGCTATTTCTTCGTCGAGCTCCTCATAGCGGCTGACGAGGACTCGTGCTTCCGGCAACTCCAATTCGCGAACCACTTCCGCCAAAAACGTAGCTTTTTTAATGTTTGAGTCAATCAGACATACTTCCATTTCCGGACAAGCAATTTTTAGAGGCAAGCCGGGGAAGCCGGCACCCGAACCGACGTCGGCTAGCCGACCGAAGCCGACAGGAATAAGGGTCGCTCCAAACATCGATTCGCAGAAATGGCGATACAGAATCTCCAACGGATCTTGAATCGCCGTCAAATTCATCGCGTCGTTCCACTTCAGTAGTAACGCCATGTAACGCTGAATCTGCTCGATCTTCACATCATTGACAGCCACTTTGAATTCCGACAATGCTCGGCGGATAGTGTCGGACGAGGGAGGGACTGGGAGAGCTGGGGACATTGAAATCGATCCGCCTTCGACGAAGAGTTCAAACCTCTGTGACTGTTTTTGTAACTGCTTCATTCTGAATGAGATAGCGCTGCCCAGCGATTCCCGCTACGATGTCGATCGCTGCGTGCCAGGCGGCTACAGGAACGAAGCTCCCCGTGTAAGCGCGGAAAGAGCCGAATAAAAGTCCCAAAATGCCCGTTCCGATCAATCCGCCACGCCCTTGATATAAATGAGCTGCGCCGAACAAAACGGACGATACCACGACCGAGGCCCAAATCGGGAACCCGACCCGAGTAAATGCGGCGATCGCGAAGCCGCGATACAAGAACTCTTCGCAACACCCGGCAGTAATCGCCAAACCCAGGAAGGGCAATCGCTCCGACGCGGACCGCGGGAGGATCCGATTCGCCATGGCCCGCACTCGAGGAGGAAGCTTGTCGAGCAAACGTCCCATGCGCTTAAAGTTCATCCAGTGAAGCGTGGCAAGAATGATTGTTCCGAAGATGCCTGCGATAATCGAACGAAACAGGTTAGGACCAGTACTCAGACCCAGTTCTACGCGCGTGTAGCCATGAGCCCATGCCCGCCACGCTGCAACTGCTACCGCGATCCATTGAAACGCAATCGTCGATAGGTATAGCGAGATTCGTTCGTGCGATTCGACGCGAGGTTTGGCCAGGAGTTGTTTCAGGCGAACTCGTCCGCGCCATGGAACAACTACGGCGAGCACCAAAAATATGATCCAAAAGTCCCAAGGCATCCGGCGATGAAATCACGTTTGCGCGGCGCAAGCAAATCAGGCGCGAGGGGCTGGGCTTTACGAGACTGCGTCGGCGCGCGTCCTTTACAATGAACGCGAACGAATGAAGCGAATGAGAAAGGGAGCCGGCGCATGATTTCCGCCGGCGGAGTAGCGAATATTTATGTCCACTGCGTCACCAAAACTTACCGCGATGGCGAAAGCCGCGGGCTGCGCTGCCAAACTGAATCCCGCAATGCTCGATGCTGTGCTTCGCAAACTGCCGCGGCAAACCGATCCGAATGTACTCGTCGGATTCGACACCAACGACGATGCCGGTATCTACAAAATTTCCGAGACGCTCGCACTTGTACAGACTGTCGATTTCTTTACGCCAATCGTTGATGATCCAAATGTGTTTGGACAAATAGCTGCGGCGAATGCGCTCAGCGATGTGTACGCAATGGGAGGCACGCCGATTTCTTCACTGTCGATCGTCGGCTTTCCGGAAAAAGGCGATCCAGAAATTCTCGAAGCGATTATTCGCGGCGGCCTTTCAAAAATGCGGGAAGCAAATTGCAGCGTGATCGGTGGCCATTCGATCCGCAACGAAGACATGCTCTTTGGTTACGCAGTCACAGGCACGATCGATCCTCAGCGAGTGTGGAGAAATGTCGGCGCTCGTACAAATGACGTTTTGATTTTTACAAAGCCGCTCGGCACAGGTGTGATCACAACTGCGTTGAAACAAAATGCCGTGAGTCCGCAAGCGCTCGCTGCCGCAACGAATGCAATGACAACGTTGAATCGCGCGGCTTCCGTTGCACTGCAAGAATTGGAAATCGATGCACGAACCAAAAATCCGATTCACGCCGTAACTGACGTGACCGGATTCAGTTTACTCGGTCACGCGCGAGAAATGGCGCTCGGAGACCCCGCGCACAACATCGATTCCGTCTCATTCGAGATTGATCACGCCGCGTTTGAATACTTTCCCGGCGCGATTGAATGCGCGTTGGGCGGTCATCTCTCCGGTGGTTTGAGAAACAATCGCGCATTCGTCGGCGACTGCACTGCATTCACCGAAAGTGTCGCGCCCGAATTTCGGGATTTGCTGTTCGATCCGCAAACATCGGGGGGCTTGCTCGTTGCGATTGCGCCGGAAACTGTTGCTGATGCACTTGCGAAGCTGCAAAAACATGGAGTGAACGCACGTGCAGTGGGCCGCGTGGTCGCGAAACGATCGCCGCTTATCTCCGTGCAATGAGGGGGCCTCTCATCCTGTGAAATCTTTTCTGTTATCCCGAAGCAGTCTGATCCGTATACTTTGCAGGCTCTGAGGAACAGGCTGTAGGGATTGCACTCGATCATCGATGGACACAATCACTCACGGAATCGCAGGGGCACTGATCGGCAAGGCTGTTTTTGGCGGCGACGACATGTTCTCACGTCGGCCGATGAGTCCCAAACGCATCGTCACCTGGTCGTTGATGTTCGGCGCGATTTTTCCCGACGCTGACGTCATTCGTGGCTGGTTCGATCACAACGACATGCTGATCATGACGTGGCATCGCAGCCTCACGCACTCGCTTGTGTGTTTACCGATCTGGGCGCTTGTGCTTGCGTTGCTCACACGCGCGATTGCGCGTTGGCGGAAATGGGAGGCGCCGTCGCTCGCTGTGCTCACGGGAATCTACGCCGTCGGAATTGCGAGCCATATTTTTCTTGATCTCGTTACCGACTTCGGCACGATGATCTGGTCTCCACTGAAATGGTCGCGGCCCGCCTGGGATCTCATTTTCATCATCGACTTTACCCTCAGCGCAATTCTGCTTATTCCGCAGATTCTCGCCTGGATTTACGCGAAGCGGGAAGGGCTTCAGCAGCGCGCCCTTTCGTGCTGGATTATTTCTGCTGCGGTTACGATTGCTGTGACGGCGATTTCGCGAGTTGTCGGCGCGCCGATTTCTGCACGATATGTTTTTGTGGTGATTGTGATTCTAGCCGCAATATTCCTTCTTCCGTCGCTGAGGAGTTTCGGTCTTAACCTTAGATATTCGACGTGGAATCTCGCCGGTCTCGTGCTTGCGATCTCTTACATCGGCGCAGCTTTCTTCTTTCATAACGCAGCGTTCGCTCGCTTGCAAAGATTCGTTGAGGCGCAGCATATTGAAGCGCAATCGCTGGCCGTGTTTCCGCTGCCGCCTTCGATGGCGCACTGGGACGGCCTTGTTCTGACTGCACGCGGTGTATACGAAACACACATCGACTATGGCGATCTTTCGGGTGACGCCGACGCGAATCGCACGATTGTCTCGATGGCGGATCTGTCAGCGCCCGCTAATTCGCAAACGCCTGCGGCCGACGCGTCGCGCGCGCAACAGTTACCGCCGATCGAATACAGCTATTTTCCCAACGCTTTGTCGAACTCATTTATCGAGGCCGCAAAACATCTGCCGCAAGTCGGAACATTTTTCTGGTTTGCGCGATTCCCCGTTACGCGTTTTCACAAAGAGGGGTCAGATTCAGTCGTGGAGTTTTATGACGCGCGCTTTCCGCACCGCGATCGCGGGCCATCGCCATTTACTTACCAGGTGCGCTTCGACGCCAATGGCGCCGTGCTGTCTCAAGGCTGGAAAAAGTAGATCAGCCGAAAGAAATCTGAACGCAGCGCGCGGTTAGCGTTGCGCCGTCGTGTTCTCGCCGCCCGCCGCCGCTGGATGAATCACCACCTGGCGCTCTTCGCCCACGCCGACGCTCTCGGTTCGCACGCCGGCCATCTCTTTCAGCGCCATATGCACAATTCGTCGCTCGCGAGATGACATCGGATTCAACCGAAACGGCTGCTTCGAAGCCTGCACTCGTTCCGCCGCCACTCGCGCCGTCATGCGCAGCTCCTCAAATCGCAGGGCGCGATAGCCGCCGCAATCGAGATGAATCTTCTCGTGAAACGCCGGTTCCAGCCGCAGAGCGCGATACGCCAAATGTTCCAACGCTTTCAACGCCTCAGCGCCGCGCTCCAGCAGGAACTCTTTGTCGCGCCCGTCGAGGTCCGCAACGATCTCCTCTTCGCGCGACGCGGTGCCTTCCGCAGCGCCCAGCACTCGCACGCTGACCGTAATCTGCAACTTGCCCGCGCGCACGGTATCTTCCAGAAACTTCCGCAAGGCGTCCGCGGCAGCTTCACGGTCGAACTGTCCGTTTTTCACAATTTCAGGAGGCACGGCAAAATCCCCCTTGAGCAATCGACGAGGTCACATCCGGAGCCTACAACGACAGCACTTACGAACAGCAATCGTTACACCACAGCATCTTTGCTTCGCTACTTCCTCTTTTTCGCCGATGCCTGGACAACCGCCGTCACCGGATGCTGCTTGTTCAACCAATACTGCTGTCCGATGCCCACCAAGCTGCTCGTCAAAATATACACCGCCAACCCGCTCGAAATTGGCGAGATGATGAAGATTCCCGCCATCGTGATGGGCATGACTTTCATCATCATTTGCTGCTGTGGATCAGTCGACGTCATCGGCGTCATCTTCGACACAAGATACATCGACAATCCCATCGCGATCGGCAACGCATAATAAGGATCGCGCGCCGAAAGATCGGTGATCCATCCAAACCATCGCGCGTGCCGCATTTCGATCGCCGAGCGCAGCATCGAGTTCAGTCCGAACCAGATCGGCATCTGCAAAAACATCTGGAAGCAGCCGCCAACGGGATTAATCCCCTCGCGCGAGTAAACGGCCATCACTTCCTTATTCATCTCCGCTTTACGCGGATCCCGCATCGTGTACTTCTTATATTTGTCCTGGATCTGCTTGATTTCCGGCGCCACGCGCTGCATTTTCAGCGTCGTCTTGTAGCTCGAGATGCGCAGCGGGAACAGCAACATGTTGATCACGAGCGTCAACACAACGATCGCCCATCCCCAGTTCGGGATGTAGTTATGCAGCAACTTCAAGCCGTGGAACAGCGGATCGGCGATGAACTCAAGCCAGCCAAAATTCACCAGCGAATGCAGCGGCGGCCGCATCTTCTTCAGGTCGTCGTAATCCTTCGGCCCGACGTAAATACGCAGACCCATCGGCTGCGGCGTCGCGGTCGCGATCTGCGGCACAGCCTCCGGCGTGTCTTTCCCGTCGACCAGCACGTTGCGCGAATCGCGCCAATACCGCGCCTCGAGCGTTCCTGGTGCAGGTCCCGGTCCCGGCAAAAACACCGCGGTGAAATAGCGATCCTCGATGCCGGTCCAATCTTTGTCGCCTTGCCAAATGCCTGCGCCCCATTTTTCGGGCCCGTCGAGCTTTTTCGCAGCAATGTTTGTCAGCTTGCCGTTTTGGGCGTAAAACACCGACGTCGAATCGATCGGTGAAGGATTCTGCACCGTCAAGTCGCCAAATCCGCCGAGCCATGCGAGCCCCGCCACGATCGGCGAACCGTTCAGCTTCGTGATCGTTTCGACGTGCACCACGTACGAATTGTCAAAGTGGAATCGCTTTGTAATTTCGAGGTGGCCATCGCTCCACGAAAATTCCGGATCGCTGCCGCCAAATTTTGCTCCGCCCTCGGCCGGCGCCTGCTTCACAAAATAAAGCCCATCGTTCGCCGCAGCCTGCAACTGCGGATCGTCAAAAATCAGCGCCAGTGGCCAGCCGCCCGTCGCCTGCGCCGCTTCCGGATGCACGACGTTCAGCACCTTCTGCGGCTTCGAATCGTCCATGTACCTCTTCAGTTCCCAGCTTTTTACCACCGCGCCGCGATTCGAAAACACGACGCGATACAGTTCGTTCTCGACAGTGACCGCGTATTCCTGCGTGTCGGCCTTCGCGGCAACCGGTGGAGCTTGCGCTGGTGCAGCCGCGCCGCCCGCAATATTGGCTGTGCCTTTTCCAGGCATCATCGCGGTTGCGACCGGCCCTGCAGCCGAACTCGCGCCTGCCCCAGATCCCGCAACAGCTGGCCCGCTTTGCGCCGTCGCTCCGTTCTTGTTCAGCGACACCGGCGGCTTCGGCGCGAAAAACTTCGTCCACAGCAAAATCACGCCCATCGACAGCAGCGACGCCGCCAACAGCCGCATCTCATGCCCAAATTTTGGTTTTTCCGCTTCGCTCAACTGTGTCCCTCGAGATGCCCCGCCACCGCCGCCGCATGCCGGTGCTCGCTGGCGCCATCACTTTCTTGAGCGCAACAATCCGGCACCGGATCAAACCCAAACTTCCCCGAAAACGGATGGCATCGCAGCAGCCGCTTCAGCGTGAGCCACGATCCGCGCGCCAGTCCAAAGCGCTCCACCGCTTCGTACGAATACTGCGAGCAGCTCGGCACGAATCGGCATTGCCCAGCGAACAGCATCGACAAGTACGCCTTGTAAAACCGCAACGCCATCAGCCCAACGCGCGCCGGCATTCCGACGTGCGCTGCCGCTATTTCGCTGTGTTCGTCTTGGATGTTCCGCGCCTGCGCCGCCATCACGCCATCCCACTTTTCACAACGCGCAAAAATTCCGCCGTCACCACGCCAAACTCCGCCCGCACCACGACCTTCTTCGGATGGATCACCAGATCCCATCCCGCCCCGATCTCTTCGCGATGCAACCGCACAATCTCACGCACACGTCGCCGGATACGATTGCGCACCACGGCCCCGCCGATCTCCTTTTTGATGCTGAATCCGAATCGGCTGTAAGGCATCTGGTTGGCTCGAAAAAATACGGTGAAGTGGGAGTTCGACTTGCGCTTTCCGGTGCGATACACGGCATCAAATTCACCGCGCCGCACCAGCCGCACTGCACGAGGAAATCCGTGGCTCTCCGGTTTACTCAGGGGTGAGCCGATGACGTCCCTTCTTACGGCGTGCCGCCAACACCTTTCGGCCGCCTACGCTCTTCATTCTTGCTCGAAATCCGTGCGTCTTTGCACGCCGCCGCTTCCGCGGCTGATAAGTCCTCTTTGGCAAGGTACTGCCTCCCTATATCTCACAAATATTGGTGTCACTTTGTACTACGTTTCGCGATCGTTCCGAGTTTCGTCCCAGGACCGCGCTCAGACAGGCCGTACCCGCAGCCATTTCCGAATCAGTAAGTGTAGTCGACCCCCACGCAGCCGGTCAAGAAAACACACGCTCTAGCCAGCCCAGAACCCCATACCAAAAACCTGTCATCCTGAACGGAGTGAGCCGACGTTTTTTTTCGCGTTCGCTTCCTGCGAACGCGTCGGCTCCGCAGTGAAGGATCTCAGCGTCAAGCCCTACCTCAAACTTAGCCGCCGCCTCGCCTCACTCCCCCTCATTCTTCACCTTCACGTCCTTCACTTCCGCAATCTCCGAAATCACAATCGCCCGCGTCCCATTCCGCTCAAACGCAATCCCCGTCGCCCGCACATACTTCCCCACAAATGGCATCAGTTTTGTCCGCTGATCGTAGTCCGGCATTTTGTTCGAAATCGGCAGATACAAATCGCCATCCTTCGTCAAAATCGCAATCGGCGAGCCGCCTTTCAGGCAATCCGTCACGCATTTCAGGGACATGTCCGTCGCCTTCCCATCGAGATTCTGAATTGGGCAAGCCACGTCCCGCACCAGCCCCTCGATCGTTACTTTCGACCGATTCGCGCGCGCTTCCTCCATCGAAGTGTGCTGTGCAGCCGCACTCACCGCGACAATCCCTATCACAGCGAGCACAACGAACACTCGCCTCTGTAAAATGATTTTCATCTCATCCTCCACCGACCGTGCGCGACTCATCCTAGCTCCAATTTCCTTTGAAAAGTGATACATTCCCGCTTCGCATCGCTCTAGCCGCACCGATGCGAGAAAACGCTTACACGACGAAACAAGGAGCCAACTCATGACCAACTCCAAACTCAGTCGCCGCACTTTAATCCAATCCGCAACAATCCTCGCCGGTACCGCCGCCGCAAATCTTCTCCCCGACATAACCGCAAGCGCAAACGCCACGCCGCCGGCCGACCCCTGCACCACCAAAGGCCCCGCCATCGTCGCCTCCAGCGAAACCAACATCGTCGAAACCTCCAATGGCAAAATCCGCGGCTACGCGCGCAACGGCATTCACACTTTCAAAGGCGTCCCCTTCGGTGCCAGCACCGAAGGCGCCGCGCGTTTCATGGCCCCCACAAAGCCCACGCCATGGACCGGCTTGCGCAGCTCCATGCAATACGGCTACGTCTCGCCGCAAGCTGCGCGCGGCGGCTGGGCCGAAGACGAAAACGCCTGGATGTTCAACTGGGCCGACGGCATTCAGAACGAAGACTGCCTCCACCTCAACGTCTGGACGCCTTCGATCAACGACAACGGCAAACGCCCCGTCATGGTCTGGCTTCACGGCGGCGGATACGTTGCCGGCTGCAGCCAGGAGCATCCCGCGTACGACGGCGAAAATCTCGCGCGCAACCACGACGTCGTCCTCGTCTCCGTCAATCATCGCCTCGGCGCCGTCGGCTATCTCGATCTCTCCCAATACGGCGAAAAATATAGAGACTCCGGCAACGTTGGCATGATGGACATAGTTCTTTCGCTCGAATGGGTGAAGGAAAACATCGGCCGCTTCGGCGGCGACCCCGGCAACGTCACGATCTTCGGCCAGTCCGGCGGCGGCGGAAAAGTGAACACGCTTCTCGCCATGCCGTCCGCAAAGGGATTATTCCATCGCGGAATCATTCAAAGCGGATCGATGCTCCGCGGCGGCTCGCCCGAACGCTCCGCAAAACTATCCGCCCAGATCCTGGCCGACCTCAATGTAACACCCGACGATCTGCAAACAGTTCCCTATCGCCAGCTCGTCGACGTCAGCATGGCCATCATCGCCAAAAATCGCCCCAGCGGGCCGCCGGATGTCCGCCGCATGGCCGAGCAACTTGGTTTCGCGCCCATCGTCGATGGCAGAATTCTCCCGGTGCATCCCTACGATCCCACCGCACCCGCAATTTCCACCGACATTCCCATCATGGTCGGCACCGTCCTCAACGAATTCGTCAACGGCATCAATCATCCCGAATACGAAGCGATGACCGAGGAAGAAGTCGCCAAGCGCGCCACAACTTTCTTCGGCGCGCAGCACGGCCCTGAGATTCTGAAAGTTTTCAACGATCAACATCCCGGCGAAAAACCGTTCGACATTTATTCCCGCATGATGGCCGCGTCCGTCCGCCAAGGCGCCGTCACGCAATGCGAACGCAAAGCCGCGCAAGGTGGCGCTCCCGCATACTTGTATTGGTTCCAATGGAAGACGCCGGTTCTCGACGCGCGCCCCCGCGCGTTCCACTGCGCCGAAATTTCCTTCTGCTTTGACAACCAGTCCCGCGCCGAAAACATGACCGGCAACGGCCCCGAAGCCCAGGCCCTCGCCCAAAAAGTCTCCACCGCCTGGGTCAACTTCGCCCGCAAAGGCGACCCCAATCACACAGGCCTGCCCACGTGGCCCAAATTCACCGCCGAAAAATGCCCCACCATGATCTTCGACAACAATTGCGTCGCGAAAGATAATCCGGACACAGTCGAACGCAAAGCCATCGACGCCGCCAAAGCTTAGCTGTGCCGTTGGTAGCGCCGGCATCTTGGCGGCGTTTTTCTCTTTGCCTTTGTAGGGGCGGGACTCGCTCCGCCCGGCGCTGCCCGCAGTTTTCTTCTTCGAGTTTCTTTTGATCTTTTGCTTTGTGGGTCGCGGCTTCAGCCGCGACATTAAAACTCAACCAATTAGGGGGCTTCAGCCCCTGAAGTAACTCCCCTCACTCCTCCCGCAATGCCTCCACCGGCTCCAACCGCGCCGCCCTCCAAGCCGGCGCCGCACTCGCCACAAATGCCACTACCAACATCACCGCGCAAGCAATCGCAACCACGCCTGGCTCAAACGCCCGAATCCCATACAACATGTCCGCCACAACTCTCCCCAAAATCGCGAATCCCCCCATCCCCACAACCAATCCCGTAGCCGCCAAGATCAACCCGCGTCTCACCACCAGCCCAAACACATCCCCCCGCTGCGCCCCCAACGCCACGCGCAGCCCAATTTCAAACGTCCTCCGCGCCACCATCTCCGAAAGCGCCGCATACAAACCAACCGCCGCCAACAGTAGCGCCGACGCCGCAAAAAACGACAGCAGCGCCGCCTCAAATTTCTGCGACTCCGTCGAGCTCACAATGAGCTCATCCATCGTATTCACAGCAAAGACAGGCAATGTGCGATTCAGTCCGGCAACCGCTTCACGCACTGAGTTCAAATACGCACGTGGCTCTCCGGAAACGCGCATAATCACGGCCTGCGGCGAATAAGTCGCCTGATCGTACGGCAAGAAAAACGCCGGCTTCGGTGTGTCGGTCAGATCGGCCGACCGAATCCCCGCCACGACTCCAACAATTTCGTACCAGGCTGGCGTCTCTCCATACTCCGCGAAATCCGGCTGAATGGATTTCCCGATCGGATCTTCATCTGGAAAATATGTGCGAGCGAATTCTTGGCTTACGATCGCGACTCGCTTTGCATTTCGGTCGTCGCGCACGTCGAAAGTGCGTCCCTTCAACAGCGGGATGCGCAGCGTCTCGAAATAGTTCGCCGTGATCGACATGCGATTGGCCACGGGCAAATCATTTGGATTGAATGGTCTTCCCGCAATACTGAACCGGCCCGAGATGTCGTACGAGAACGGAACCGGATACGAGCTGGTCACTGACTCGACTCCGGGAATTGCAGCGAGGAGCGGAAACAATTGGCGAAAGAAGAGTGGCGATTTTTCCAGCGGGTATTCCACGGCGGACATGCCAAGTCGAAACGTCAGAACGTGATGTGGATCGAAGCCGGGCGGGACCCGAATCGTCTCCACAAAGCTGCCGATAAGCAATGCGGAGCCACCAAGCAACACAAGGCTAATCGCCGTCTCCGCGATCACGAATATCGCGCGCAATCGATGCTCGCCGCGCCCGCTGCTGATTCCACGTCCCGCGCGCCACAACCCCGAGGAGTCCGATCGCGACGCCGCCCACGCTGGAAATACTCCAAAAGCTATTCCCGTCACGAGAGAAACCGCAAACGCAAAAGCCATCACGATCCAGTCGATCCGAACTTGAGTCACTCGCGGTAAATCCGCCGGCGCAAGAACCAGAACTGTTTTCAGCAGCACAAGCGCGATTCCGACACCGATGGCCCCACCGCATAACGCCAGAACAACCGACTCAATCAAAACTTGACGCATGATCTGCGCAGGTTTCGCGCCGAGCGCGACGCGTACGCTGAACTCATGGCGTCTCGCAAATCCGCGCGCAAGCAATAGTCCGGCGACATTCGCGCATGCAATCAGAAGTAGCGCCGTCACCGCTCCAAACAGCAGATACAGTGCCTTGCGATAGCCACCGCTGTCGGCCACATAGTCCAGCAATGGCTGAACTTCGACTCCGTATGCGTTGCGATCTTCCGGATATTGCTCGGCCAGACTTCGTTGAATCGCATTCAGTTCGGCCCGTGCCTGGGCGATACTCACGCCGGGTCTAAGCCGCGCCATCACCTGGGTCGGCCGGTCGTTTCTTCTCGATGTCGGGCTGATCGTCTCTTTCTGTGCAATCCCACTCGCGCTTACGCCGTCATAGCTTCCCCGCAGGAACGTTCCCCAGAAAGCTGGCGCTTCGCTGCGGCCGGGAAAACTAAAACCCGGCGGCATGACGCCGACGACTGTTCTGAAGCGGTCGCTGATGCGAATGTGCTTGCCAACAATGTCTGGCGACGAATGAAAATCGGCCGACCAGAATGCGTAACTTAAGATGATTGGACGGCTTTCGTCTCTTTCGTCGTCCGCAGTGAAAGCGCGGCCGAGAATTGGCGTCACGCCCAACACGCGAAAGAAATCCCCGGACACAAATTCCGCGTCGACAAGCCGCGGCATTTCGTTTCCATCCGGTGAAAATTTTCTGGTCGTACCGAACGCGAACGAGGCTACCGACTCGAGCGTTTTGCTCTGTTGGCGCCAATCAAAAAAGTCGGGAAACGAAACATCGTCGAATACTCCGCCGTCAGTGCCGGCGCTTGCAGCGCCCGCTGCCGTCTCTGCGTGCGGATATTCGATCGTCTGCAGCGAAACAATTCGATCCGGCTCCGGAAACGGCAGAGCCCGCAGCAAAACTCCACTCACCACGCTGAAAATCGCCGTCGTTGCCCCGATCCCCAGCGCCAGCGTGAGAACCACAATCACGCTGAACCTCAAATTCGTCCTCAACTGCCTCAACGCAAACGCAAAATCCCGATCCATCTCGACCTCGTACCACAAATCTCGCTCATAGATGACGCCGAAGCTCCGAGTTGTCGAGCGATTTCCCAACTCGTGACACAAATTCGCCACTCCGCTGCGGTGTTGGAAGCTTGCTCGCCCGATCCGTTCAACACGGTCTGTCATTCCGAGCGAAGCGAGGAATCTGCTTTTTCTTGCAACTTTCGCCGCCCCCGCATTACTGTTACCCGACCTCAAACCAAAGGACACCCATGCCCTTTCGCAAACTCGCGCCGACGCTCGCACTTCTCACGCTCCCCTTCTGTGTAGCCGGGCAAAATCTCCAACAAACACCCGGCACGAAGTCCGCCGGAGAAGAGCGTCTTAAATCCCAAGAAAAACCCGCCGCTCCCGAAATCGACGGCGTCGTTAAAACTCTGCGCGCCGCGCACCGTTTCGCCGAAACCGAAATCTCTCCCGACGGCACACACGTCGCCTGGGTTGAAACTCTCACCGGCAAAGACGGCGCGCCAAACGGCAACACCGCGATGTACGTCAAAAATCTGAAAACCGATTCCGCTCCGATCCATGTCACCGCCGGAGTCGCAAGCACATTCCACGCCGAAGGCAACATCGCGTGGTCCAACGACAGCAAACAATTCACGTTTCTCTCCGACGCCACGAAGAAAGATCAGCAGCAGCTCTACATCGTCGCGGCCAACGGCGGCCCAGCGAAAAAACTGACGCAGGTCAAAGGCTTTCTCGATGCGCCGTTGTTCTCGCCTGACGACAAAACGATCTCCGTGCTCTTCACCGAAAACGCGACGCGCGCATCCGGCCCCCTGGTAGCCGAAACTCCCGAAACCGGCGAGATCAAGGATTCATTTTTTGAGCAGCGCCTCGCGCTCATCGACGTCGAGTCCGGCCCATCGGCTCCGCCAAGAAAGTTGCGCCAGATCTCGCCAGCCAACACCTACATCTATGAATACTCATGGTCGCCCGACGGTCAGCATTTTGCAGTCACTTCCGCACAAGGCAATGGCGACAATAATTGGTACATCGCCGAGCTCAACATTCTCGACGTCGCTTCAGGCTTGATGAAATCGATCTACAAGCCGCGACTCCAAATCGCTCGGCCCGCGTGGTCGCCCGATGGCAAGCACATCGCCTTCATCGAGGGCCTGATGAGCGACGAGCCCAGCGTCGGCGGCGACATTTTTCTAATTCCGAGCGCAGGTGGAAACGCAAACGACATAACGCCCGGACGAAAATCTTCCGCGAGCTGGCTGACCTGGACTTCCGACAACAAAATCCTGTTCGCCGAGTTTCTCGACGCCGATTCGTCCGTTTCTCTCGTTGATCCGCTCAATCCCGCAGTCTCGAATCTGTGGCGCGGCGCCGAAAGCATCACCGCCGGTTTGTGGGGGCCGAATCTTTCCGTCTCAACCGACGGAACGCAGTCCGCCGTCATTCGCGATTCCTTCGGCGCGCCTCCCGAAGTTTGGGCCGGCGCGATCGGTCAGTGGAAACAAATCACGTCGCGCAACAAAGATCTCAAGCCGGGATGGGGTGACGCGAAAGGCATCCAGTGGACTAACGACAAATTCGACATTCAAGGATGGCTCATTTTTCCGCAAGATTTCGATCCAGCCAAAAAATATCCGATGGTAGTCGGCGTTCACGGCGGTCCCGGTGCTGCAGTGCAATCTGCGTGGCCGGGAGCAGGAAGTTTTGAAATGGCGCTTCCCGCCTCGGGATATTTTTTGCTGCTGCCGAATCCGCGCGGAAGTTTTGGACAAGGTGAAGACTTCACCAAAGCCAACGTGAAGGATTTCGGTTACGGAGATTTTCGTGACGTCATGGCCGGTGTCGACGCCGCTCTAAGAATCGCGCCGATCGATCCCGATCGTCTTGGTCTCACCGGCTGGAGTTACGGCGGCTACATGACGATGTGGGGCGTGACGCAAACGGATCGCTTCAAAGCGGCGATGGCCGGAGCGGGCATCGCGAATCTTACGAGCTACTATGGCGAAAATAAAATCGATCAGTGGATGATTCCGTTCTTCGGAAAATCCGTCTACGACGATCCCGAGGTGTATGCGAAAAGTTCGCCGATCAATTTCATCAAGAAGGTGAAGACGCCGACGCTAGTGATGGTTGGCGATAGCGACGGCGAATGCCCGACGCCGCAGTCCTACGAATTCTGGCACGCGCTGAAAACGCAAGGCGTCGAGACGACGCTCGTTGTGTACGAGCATGAAGGCCATCATTTTTCTAAACCGGCCGACGATCGCGATCGCATCGCCCGCACCGTCACCTGGTTCGATGCCCATCTCAAACAAGCGCAGCAGTAGCTTCACTCACAGCGAGATCCAGCCGACATGAATGAAGTAGAGGCTGGTCACCGCGACGATGATCCAGAGCGCGATGCCTTGCGCGAGCGGCC
>JGI12635J15846_10000652_pt1 | contig 30055 bp, 22 predicted proteins | sample BlaSpr_A8_OM2_M2_FD_15846 | JGI IMG/M metagenome (IMG submission 15846)
TAATCGCATCGGTGCTGCCCGCGGCTCGCGCGGCTCGCGTGAATGTGATGCAAGCCTTGCGCTCCGAGTGACCGTCGGACGGGTGNTCAGGGTTATCGGCAGCTCGTAACGTGAAATGAATCTCGGGGGCACTGGGCGGCTTGTACTGGAGGCCCTGCCAAAACACGAGATGCCGCGAGTATATGACCAAAGCATTGCAGGTGCAGGAAACTGTCAGCGAGCCGGAAAAACTTGACATCACATCTGCCCATTATCTAGAAGGCGCTGACTCTATTTCGTTGCTACCCGGCTCTGACGCTGNAACCAAGAGGCTAGCTGATCATGCTGCTGCGCTTTCAGGTCCACACAGTAATTCATTCGCTCGACCGACTGCTTCAGAGAGCGTTCTGCCGCAGGTGCGGGATGGGCGGTGAAAAAGGCCTGCACTTCATCGCGCATACCTGAGTCACAGAAGCTGCCGGTAGCCTGGACAATCGACCAACCGGCAAAGGCGCCGCCCAGCTTTTCGATACTCCCCCAATGCTCCTGAACAAAACTCCACGCCTGGTTCGCCGTGCGGGGATTTTGCATCACGTCTGCGATCAGATAAGGGGCGTCCTGCGAGCGCATCTGTGGGGAAACAGCAAACTCCAGGGTTCTCTCCGCCAACTTAGGGTCATTGAAGCGCCTAAGAGCAGAGATGTCGGCGAAGTAGCTTTCCGGCGTCTTGGCAGCTTTAAGATCTGCCATGATTCTGTCGTACAAAGCCTGATCGCCATTGCCTGCGGCAATTTGCAACGCGGCGCCCGCAATTTCGTGATCGACGGAGGCAGGGTCTGCCAGATATTGGTTGGCTAGCCTCACTGCCAGTGCCAGTACCTGTGGATCATGTGCAACTCCACCCAAGGCCATCATGAGTTCTGCGCGCAAGGCGGGACGGTCTTCGCTCTCGCCAGACTTGGCTTCCCACCCTACGTCGCGGGCCACCGGATTAAGCAGCTGTCCCACCCATTGATCAAAGGCTTCGAGATCACCATCACTCACCAAGTAATCGCTAATGTAGGTGAGTTGATTGATAATTTCGCCTAGGACTGCGCTGCTGCGGTCTCCCTGAAGCCCTTGTGCCAGCACCAGATAATCCCCGATGGGTTCGCGATTGACGCGGACCGAAGCCCAAACATCGCTCAACAACATCATGCGTTCGGCCGGAGTCAGCGCGCTCTCGGCTACTTTAGCGAGGGAGTGTGCGGCCTCCGAGGTATACGCGGACCGATAGAAACCCTTCGCATTGGCGTTGGCGTATACCCACGGCGAACATTCCCGGAAAGAGACGTTCTGCTGTTTCTTCGTCACCACCTCACACTTCGGTGTCGCCGATGCGCCCACTTTCACGCATAGAGGGATCTGCCAGAGTTCCGGGGCATCCGCGTTCAACTTCACTCGGTCATAAAAATAGCGCTGCTGTTCGAGCGTGACGGTCTGGGAATTTCCGGAGCATTGCGTCTTCATTGTTACGAGTGGAGCCCCAGCTTGTTCGGTCCAGGTGGGCATGATCTTATCGATGGGTTTCTTTGAGACCTGAGTCTGCGCGTTCCAAAAGTCAGANGCAGTGGCGTTGGCGTAGGAATGTTGCTTCAGATACAAATCCACGCCGGCACGGAAGGACTCTGGCCCTACGTAGGATTCCAGCATCCGCAACACAGCGGCCGTCTTGGTGTAGGTGATCGCGTCGTCAAGTTCGAGGATTTGCGCCGGAGTGTCTGCCGGTTGGTGAATCGGGTGAGTGTTGACGAGCGAGTCCAGGCCGAGCGAGTACACAGTGTCGCTGATTTCGTCGAGTTGTACATTCCATTCAGGCTTCCACGCTGCAACCGGCTTGCTCGACATCCACGTGGCGAAACCCTCATTAAGCCACTTGTAATCCCACCATTGCATGGTCACCAGGTCGCCAAACCATTGGTGAGCCATTTCGTGGGCAAGGACCGAAGCCACCGTTTTCTTCAGGTCAATGGCCGTGTTCTTCTGGTCGAGCAGCAGTAAGACCTCGCGGAAAGTAATGCAGCCGGTGTTCTCCATGGCGCCCGCCGAGAAATCAGCGAGGGCGACCAGGTCAAGCTTGCCATAAGGATATTTGATTCCAAAATAGCGATCGTAATAGCTCAAGTTGAATTCGGCTGCCGCGAGCGCGAAGCGGCCCAGCTCTTTCTTGCCGGGGCTGGTCCAAACGCGAATGGGAATGCCGTCCGCCTCGCCCTGGATGTATTCAAAGTGGCCGACGAGTACAGCCACCAAATAAGACGACATCCGGGGGCTGGTCGAGAAATGAACGGTGTGTTTCGCTTCGCCGGGACCGGGCGTGTCGGAAACTACTTTTCCGTTTGAAATTACGGTCATTTCTTTGTCAGCGATGACGGTGAGGTCGAACGTGGCTTTATAGGCCGGCTCATCAAAAGAAGGAAAAGCACGGCGTGCGTCGGTGTCTTCGAGCTGAGTCGCGGCATATTTGCGGCCTTGATCGTCTTTGCCGATATAGAAGCCGCGCAGTTCATCGTTCAGGATCCCCGTGTAACTAATCTGGATGGTCGCGGGTCCGGGCTGAAGCGGTTTGTCCACCGCCAGCCTGGCCATTTGGTTCTCTTTGTCCAGGGTGACGCTAGCCTTTTGAGCGCCACTGGCGCTGGTAATGCTCACATTCTTAAAATCGATCTCCTTCGCATTAAGCACGATTTCCGAGGTCAACTTCAACAACCGCACCTGGATCGTTTCCGTCCCCGCAAAGGTGTTATTGGTCAAGTCTGGGTCAAGGCTCAGCCTGTAACTGTCTGGTACTGCGATCTGCGGGAGACGCTGCGCCATGCAGACGGAAGTCAATAAGGACAGCCCAACCAAGAACAAGAGTTGCTTCATTTCTTAACCCCAATCTCGAGCGTGGTTCTAGACTGCAATCAAGAGCTGCCCAGTGCGCTGCCTGAGTTCAGCTCATGCTGCTTTATAGCCTTACTGGCAGGGTGGCTTCTTGAACCGTATTAGCCTACTAGGAATTTATTTTTTCAGCTTGCCGCCGGGGCTGGAAGCTCCGACGAAAGGCAGAGGGAGTGAGGCCGGTCGACCTCTTGAAAACCCGACACAGGTGGGCGTGATCAGCGAAACCACAAGCATACGCGACCTCCACGATTGGCTGCTTTGAGTTGAGGAGGAGTTCGAAAGCTTTACGAATGCGCATCTTGGCAAGATGATCGCCGAACGTGTATCCCAAGAACCGGCTAAAACTACGGGCCACATGTACAGGATGGATGCCAACAGCAAGGCCCAGGCTCGCCAATGTGGGCGGCTGTGCATCAAGGTCACTGCAAATCTGCAATGCACGTTTGAACCAGGCGGGGGGATGCCGCTCCAGTCGGCCAGCGAATAAAAAGCCCAGCAACTCTGTCGCTAAGTCGTCGACCCGTGAGTCGGCGCCGAGTTCGCGATACAACCGCAGGCCTAACGAATAGGGAAGACCACCGCAAAACATCCGAGACTGCGAGATCGTTTTGTGCTCATGCGCGATCTCGTCCAACCAGGCAGCGTCGATCTCGAGATCAAGCAAATGGCCGCCACCGGATTGAAACGCGTCAGCATGAACCTCGGTACGCGGGTGCCAGATCACCGTGCCTGCCGCGCAGTTCCGCTCTTCCTGCCGGGAACGCTCCACGTAGGCACCCGCGAGAAGGAAGGAAACGTAAGCCGTTTCATGTTCATGTAGGGCCAGCGCGGTGCCCGGAGAATAGACCTTTTCGATAATTCGAAAGGGGCCGATCTGCTTCTTGCGAAGAATGTTTCCCAAGGATTTCATCTAGGGCGCCATCGTTCATTTCGCCGGCTCAACACTGCAGATACGGCGAATCGGCTCGAAACGTTCCCAATGCCAAGTGTGCTCCGCGGTTCCGTCTTTCGTGAAGAGGATCATTTCACCTCTTTCACCTCATCTATCTGTAGCTTAGACGTGCCTGTCTGATTTTTGTGTGGACGTGAGAGATTTCACCATGCGGCTTCGGCCGCGAGTCTTGAGACGTTTTAAAGGGAATGTGATTTAGCGCTTCGTCACCCACTGGGATGCAGCGGGGAACTCCAGCCGAAATAATCGTTTGCGTCGCTTAAAGAGTCTTCGCTTACCACCCGAGCATGGGGAGCTCGGTCATTACACACTGACCCATTCAGTTTGCAATTTCGGCGCTTGGTTCAATGTCTGCATGACCACGCAATACTGTTCCGTTTTCTCGCGCAGTGCGCTCAATTGCTCGCTTGTCGCGTGAGGAGCAACGATTTCAAATCGGGTATGAATGCGCTGAAAGCCGACCGGCACATCCTTCGATATGCCGAGCGTACCTCGAAGATCCAAATCGCCCTCGACCGTTACCTCAATCCGTTCGACCGGCACTCCCATGGCCGCGGCAACCATCTGGCAAGTAATCTGCGCGCAGGCCGAGAGAGCTCCAAGCAGCATATCTCCCGAACAAGCGGCAGTGCCGGCCCCTCCGACACCCGTGTGCGCCTGGGCCTCATAGATAGCGCGTCCCACGGCAACCGAACATGCAATAGGGGTCTCGGTTTGACCACCTCGCGCCTTGAGCGTGATTCGCGAACTAGTGGGATCGCTGCGGTATTGTTCCTTAAGCGGTTTTTGCACCGACTTCAGATCCATGTCGAACTCCAATAGTGATCCTGGCTAATCTTAGACATCTCTTGTAGCCTAGGGAATCGTCCTCTTGTAGCAAATCTACCTACTTGCTAGCATGCGTTTTACGGAGGTTACCACATGCCGAAGTTCGTGATCGAGAGAGAGATACCTGGAGCCGGAAATCTATCCGATGCCGAAATCCAGGAGGTTTCTCGAAAATCCGTGGCGGCTCTCAAGGGAATCGGGAGTGAGATCCAGTGGTTGCAAAGCTATGTTACGGGCGACAAGGTCTATTGCGTCTACCTCGCTCCCGACGAGGCAATGATCCGAGAACACGCAACGCGGGTAGGTTTGCCGGCAAATCGTATCTCCGCAGTGCGTCGGCTGATCGATCCTACAACGGCAGAATAAACCTGAATTATTAACCACAATCTCTCTTCACTGGTCTCGTTTACCCGCCAATCAATGTGCTCAGTCGCGGGGATGAAATCCTAAGGTTAACCAGAGGTCTGCCTGAGGACGTCCTCGATGGCCTTTTCGACCGGCATGACCCAACCCTCCAGCCACAGTGTTCGTCCCAGGGTGGTAGTCAAAGCCCGTCGTGCCGGATCCAGATATTTTTCAAGTTTCGCCTGTTCCGCAGGTGTGAGCGGAGCGCCTATACTCTGGCGCAGCGCCGCCGACGCGCCTGCCAGGCGTAACGAGCGATCCGGTTCCGATTGCGCCGCAGCGGAGCAAGCGAAGGACTCCAGCAGACGCGCGACCCCTCGCTTGTGTTCGAGCGTTTGGAAAAGTCGAATGCTCTCCCGGTAGAGCGAATCTGCCCCGCGATAGTCCCCTTGCTCCCGACCGAGGTTGCCCAAATCGGCGAGCGAGCCGGCAATTCCCCATCGGTCGTCTAGCTCTCGAAAAGCAGCCAGACTCTGTTCGTACAGGGAACGCGCCACTTCGCATTGTCCTTGATCACGCGCTACGTCCCCTTGGTGGTTGAGCGCCCAGGCAACCCCGGTTCTGTCCCCCACTTCCCGGAAGATCGATAGACATTCCTCGTAGAGCGAACGAGCGCGTGTGTAGTCCTCCTCTAGCTTGACTACATTCGCGAGATTACTCAGTGCGCGAGCGACCGCTAACGGATCGCGCATCTCTCTCCATAGCGACAGACTCTCTTCGAAGATCAGGCGCGAGGCCGCCAGATCGCCACTGTCGCGCGCAATGACTCCCAGAGCATTGAGTGAGACCGCAGTGCTCTGCTTATCCTCCAACAGTCTCCCGATCTCCAAGTTCTCCTTGAGCAGTGCGTCGGCAGCAACGTAGTCGCCTTGCTCTCCGGCCAATACTCCCGCCGCAAATAGAGCCCGTTGGCGCGCGCTGCTCGGAACCGACGACGTTGTGAGTTTCAGCAGTTTCCCAAGTTGGTCCCGGCCTTCGGCGAGATACTCCCGCATCTCCCAGAAACGAAAGAGTGCCGAACCCAGACGTAAGCCCCAATCTGCATCACCTGTTGCTGTGAGCCACTCCACGGCCGCGCGAAAGTTATCATGTTCCAACTCGAACCGGTCCAGCCATTCCTTGGGATTCGCACCAGTATTTTCGGCGGCGCCTTCTTCGGCCAGAACCACACAGTAGGCGGCATGGGCTCTCCTCGTCAGCGCTTCTTCTCCGCTCTCCACCATTTTTCCGAGCCCATATTCGCGTATCGTTTCCAGCATCACAAAGCGGGGTTCCCCGTCTGTCTGCTCTATCTGCCGCGCCAGACTCTTGTCCACCATCGACGCCACCCCGTCGAGCACATCCAAACCCAAGTCTTGTTTCGTGTCGCAGACGGATTCCACCGCTTCCAAAGTGCATCCACCTACGAAGACGGAGAGCCTCCTGAACAGCTTCTGCTCAGACGGGCTCAGCAGGTCGTAGCTCCAATCGATGGCCTGACGAAGCGTCTGCTGCCGAGCAGGCAGGTCTCGCGCGCCCCCCGTCAACAGCTGCAGGCGGCTTGCCAACCGCGTGCACATGGCAGAAGGCGAAAGAAGCTTGGTGCGTGCCGCAGCCAGCTCGATAGCAAGCGGCAGCCCGTCGAGCCGCGAGCAGATCTCCGCCACAGCTGCCGCGTTATCTTCCTTGAGGGTGAAATCCGGCTTGACGGCTGCGGCGCGATGTACGAACAGAGCGATCGCCGAATACTGCATCAGTGCGTCCACGCCTGGTAAAGATTTTGCATTCGGCAGTGCGAGCGGTGGCACGGGGAACTCGTGTTCTTCGTAAACGTGAAGAGCAGCACGGCTCGTCACTAGAAACTTCAGTTGGGGCGCCACTGCCATCAGTTCAGCCAGCATCGGTGCCGCAGCGAGGACGTGTTCGAAGTTGTCAAGCAGCAGAAGCATTGGAGCGCTTAGCGAATTCCGCAAGTAATCCTTCAATGTCTTGAGCTGCGGTCGACCTCCCGCTTCACGAACTCCCAGCGTCTGCGCAATGACAATGGGGATCGACTCGGAATCGCTAACCCCCGCGAGTGGCACAAAATAAATGCCGGACGGGAAGAGTTCCAGCGTGTCACGCGCCATCTCCAAGGCCAGACGCGACTTGCCAATTCCTCCAGGTCCAGTAACCGTTAACAAGCGTACATCTGGCCGCAGCAAGAGTTCTTTGCCCCCCGCCAACTCCTTATCACGTCCGACCAGCATGCTCCCCGGGATTGGCAAATTGCTGGGACGAGTCTTCGAATGCCTTTGTTGAAGATCCAATAGCCGGTCCCGTATTGCGGCAAGGTCGCGTGCCAGATCGCGGGTAGAGAAATAGCGGCTCGCGGCCTCTTTGGCCAGACAGCGTTCAACGACCCACCACAGCGGGGCGGGAACCTCGGGGTTCAGCAAGCCCATCGGTTCGGGCTCTTCCTGAACAATCGCCAAGAGGGTCTGTGCCTGCGCCTTCCTTCGGAACGGGCTTCTGCCGGTTGCCATTTCGTAGAGAACTACTCCGAAAGAGAACTGGTCTGATCGAAAGTCGACCGCCCCGCCGCTTGCCTGCTCCGGGGACATATATGCGAGGGTCCCCAGAATCATGCCTGGCTCAGTTTGCAGAGCCGCTGTGGTGGAACTATGGGATGAATCGTCGGCACTAATCGTGAGCTTGGCCAACCCGAAATCAAGGATCTTGACCATTTCGTCGGAGACCATGAGGTTCTCGGGTTTTAAATCTCTGTGGACTAGGCCAAGTTCATGGGCCTTGGCCAGGCCCTCGGCAATCTGTACTGCTATTGAAACCAGTTTCCGCATGGGGAGGACGCCTCCACCGAGCAGTTGGCCCAGCGTCTTTCCCTCGACGAACTCCAGCACAAGGAAGTCGATATCGCCCTGGTGGCCGATGTCATGAAGAGTACAGATGTTGGGATGAGAAAGCTTGGAGATGGTTCGCGCCTCGTTCTGAAGACGCTGGCGCAGATCGGAGTTCTGCGAAAAATGGTCGGGTAACACCTTAATGGCCACGTTGCGGCCGAGGCGAGTGTCCAGTGCACGGTACACCTCGCCCATGCCGCCAGCTCCGAGTTGCGACAGAATCTCGTACGGACCGAGTCTGGTGCCGGAACTGAGTCTGCGTGGTTTGGGCCGTTGCAGAATTTCCGGAGCGGCTGCACCCAAGAACTGGCTTCCGGCCGCCTCGTGAGAAGCAATCAAGGACTCCACTTCGCTGCGCAGATCGGCATCTCCCCCGCATGCAGAGTAAAGATAGGCCTCACGTTTCTCGGGGTGTAATTGCAGGACTTGCTCCAGGATTTCTTTGGTACGTTCCCAGCATTCTCCCCTCATGCCCGGGACCTCCCGGACATTTCCCTATAGAGCCAAGCACGAGCCGCAGTCCAATCGCGCTGGACCGTGGCGGTCGCAATCCCCATTACCTCCGAGATTTCCTCCAAGGAGAGACCGGCGAAGAAACGCAACTCAACCACCCGGGTTTGCCGCGGATCGAGTTCTGCAAGAGTATTCAGGGCATCATTCAACGCGACGATATCCACGTCTTTGCGCTCGGGGAGGGCCTCGATATCGTCCAGCATGACCATGCAGATACCGCCTCCACGTTTTGCGGCGCGACGGCTGCGAGCGTAATCAACGAGGACCTGGCGCATGAGCTGGGCTGCAATTGCGAAAAAATGTGCGCGCCCTTCCCACTCCGGAAAATCTTGCCCGACCATCCGAAAATAAGCCTCATGCACCAGCGCGGTGCTCTGGAGAGTGTGGTCCTGACGCTCATTCCTCAAGTGCCGGTGAGCCAGACAGCGCAATTCTTCATAGACCAGCGGCAGGAGAGCGTCCAAGGCCTCGCGGTTCCCATCCCGCCAGCGCTGCAAAAGCTTTGTGACCTCATTTGAGTACGGATGCACCACAGGTTCGCTTCGCCCCGGAAGCACTTTGCTCGGTAGCGTATCCCGTCTCAACTGGGGTGTCAAACGCCGAGAAAAGAGAAACGTCCGCGTTATTGAATACTTATTTCGCTCACGATGATCAAATCCGCCTTTTTTTTTCGCCTTTATAAGCAGGGGATTATGAACCTCAGCAGAATCGAGCAATTTGTCCGAAAAAATTAAGGAGAATTACACCATGAAACAGACACTGTTTGCCGCTTCCAATACGTCCATGCTCCTGGTTGCCTTGCTGGCACTTACCTCCTTCGCCCCAGCCCAGGAGAACCTGCAGCCACCGGGAAACGGAGATCAGAGCAAACTCGTTGAGACGGTTCGCAATGCCACAAAGCAGTATCTTGATGTCAACAACGCCGTCGCAGCGGGATACCAACCGTTCCTCGGATGCGTAACCGGCCAAGACCACGGCGCGATGGGCGTGCACTACGTAAATGGCACACTGCTCAGCGCGGGCGAGATTGATGCCTCACATCCGCAGGCCCTGATCTACGAGCCGCTGAAAGGTGGGAAGATGCAACTGGTTGGCGTCGAGTTCATCGTATTTGCCAGCCCCTGGCTGGCGAACAACAACAAAACTCCACCAGTATTGGAAGGGCAAGTCTTCCAATACGTTGACAGCCCCAATCGGTTCAATATACATGCTTTTTTTGAGCTTCACGTCTGGGCTTGGCGGGACAACCCGCAGGGTGCATACGTGGATTGGAACAACCACGTGACTTGCACGAATGAGTAAATTGCGGGAGGAAGGAAACAATTTTTTCAGGAGCCATATCCTCGCGCATTAGACCAGCGGAGAGGACGGACGCGAAGCATCTGGGTGAATGGCCAGTGTGCTTCGCGGGCCGTACCCAGCGGCCTCGCGAAGAAACAAACCGAAACTGTTGACGGGCTCAGTCTCAAATTGCTGTCACAACGGTCGCGAAACGGGCTCAGGGGAAACGTCGGCCCTCGGTGAACAAGGTGCTGACAAAAGTCAACTCGCTCGGGCCGAATTCGCGGCTTCTGATCGCAATGCCGTTGGCCTGATGCCCTCTGTGAAACCGGACCACGAATATACACTCCGGAGAAAAGCCGCCATGGAACCGCATCTGACGGCACAGGGTGTAATCCTCGATCGCAGNCTCCNTAGGCTATTCGCCGCTGCGAACTTCCAATGGCGAAGTGTGAGGTATCTTGACGTACACAAAACGGATGAGCCAACTCTCCGATAAAAGAAAAATCACGGCGATCAATATGAACAGCAGGTTGCCGTTGAGGAGCACCAGACCCAAGGGGATCAGCGTCCCGGCAGCGATGAGCACGCCAAANCGCCATTGTCGCTCGCGGGTGTAGAGCCGCGCGTGTGTCGGTTGGAGGTTCGCAAACAACAGCGCTAAGGGAATCACATTGAGCACGAGCAGCACGATAAAGGCGGTGCGGAGGATGGCGGTCGCCTGTGTTCGCTCCATGAGCACGGACAGGACCAGCAGCTCGGCGCAGCCCATCAAGAGGGCCGAATTGCTGAGATAACCTCCCATCCAGCGCGCGTCTTTCCAACCCGGCTGCGCGTTCGTGCTGAGCAAGACGCCTTTGTAGGCCGCGGAGCCGAAGGCGGGCAACAGTCCCAGGACTACAGCGGTTATGCGAGCCCATTCAAAGTCCAGGCCGATTTCGGATAGCAGGCTGAGCGCCGCCGCGGCGGTTAGCGGGAGTGAGAAGATCGTCAGACACCACGTCCCCACCGACATCGGCGAGCCAGGCTTGAAAACCCGGAGCATGTGATGGAAACGCAGTGAATCGCCCAGATCCAGCACGAGCAATCCGAGGTCAACGAGCAAAAGCACGAGAGCGACCGGATAAGCCACTTTCGCCACTGGGGTAAAAACCGCGGGCGCCGCCAACTCGCTGACCGCGGCGGCCATGAACAGTCCTGTGGCCATGCCATTGAGCAAAGCATCCCAGGCGATCATGCCGTGCCATCCCGGCACCTTGGTCACTGGCATGTTCGCGTAACCGCTCTCGCTCCCCGTTTCTGGCGAAGGAGGTTTGGTGAAAGCGTGCTGCGCTCTTGAGTTTCCGTGCATTCAGGGCTTCAAAAGAAACACCACCACGAGCAGTGCGGCGATAGCGGCCAAACCGCCCACGATGGAACGAACATAATCTCCCATCATGTGCAGCCACGGATTGAATGGATTATCCGGCAGGCCATAAACGGAAGGACGATCGACAAGGAGATAGAACGAATGCATCTCAGAATAGGTCTCAGTCGCGGCGTCGCCATAAAGGTAGGCCTGCGGAACGCCGCGTCGATGTAGTTCCTCCACACGCTTGTGGGCCTGCGCGCGCAGCTCGTCGATCGGGCCGAAGTGGATGGACTGGGTTGGACATGCCTTGGCGCAGGCCGGCTCGAGGCCGTCGCGCTGGCGGTCGTAGCAGAGCGTGCATTTGTGCGAATGACCGCCCAGCTCGCTGCGCGTGATGACTCCGAACGGGCAGGCCGCAATGCAACACGAGCAACCGTTGCAGATGTCAGCCTGAATATAAACGTTCTCAAACTCGTTCTGAATGATGGCGCCAGTCGGGCAAGCCTGATGACAAGGGGCCGCGAGGCAATGCTTGCAATGGTCGCTCATCATGAGCCACCGGTTGAAACCTGACTCGGCAGGAGCAATTTCAAGGGAAGCGAGAGAAGCATAATTACTGGCCACTTGCTCGGAGAATTGCTCGATGAACTTCACATGTCGCCAGGTTGTCGCCGACAACTCAGTCGTATTGTCGTAGCTATTGCCCGACCAGTTAAATCCGTCGGAGGGCAGTTGATTCCATTGCTTGCACGCCACCTCGCAAGCTTTGCAGCCGATGCATACGGTGGTGTCGGTGTAGAAGCCGGTAGCCAGCTGGGATTTGGGCGGTTCACCGCGCAGGAACGGATAGATCAGGCGTCCCATGAGCTCCGCGAGCCGGCCGCGCGGCGGATCGCTGGTCTGGGGCAAGGCTGACAGTTCCTTTTCTCTACTTGTCATGTCCGATCCTCCCTTCTGGTTGGGCGCTGGCCGGCGTGTCCGGGATCGGATCGAGGGTCGGCCAGGGCGCCGCGGGTACAGTGGGCCGAAGGGCCTGGCCCTCGATTCGTCCGGCATGGACCTGGCAGGCAAATGCCTTGCTTTCGTGCATGCTCACGTTCGGGTCAGCCACGATCGCGGTCAGGTCATTGGCGTTGCCGCCGACGCTCTCCCCGGCGAAGGCCCAGTGGAATGGGAGTCCGATCTGGTGGACCACGCGCCCCTCGACAACAAAGGGCCGCAGCCGCCGGGTCACCATCGCACGAGCCTCGATTCGACCGCGCGCCGTCTGGATCGTCATCCACCCGCCGTGGGCAATACCGCGCTCGGCGGCCAGTTCGTAGCTCAGCTCAGCGAACATCTCCGGCTGCAATTCGTTGAGCCAGCTATTGAAGCGGCTCATAGGCCCACTCAGGTAATGCTCCGTAAGACGGAACGTCGTGGCCACCACGGGATACTCGGTTGTCGGCGTGTGGGCAATGGGGTTCAGCGGTCCCTCGAAAAAGCGTACGGTCGGGTTGGTATTGTGTTTGGGATAGAGCAGGTTGCCCAGCGGCGACTCGACCGGTTCGTAGTGCGTCGGAAGAGGTCCGTCCTTGACGCCGGGGGAGTACAGCCAGCCCAGCCCGTCTGCCTTGGTGATGAAGGGCTGTGTGCCGGCGATAGCGGCCATGCCCGTCGCGCCCGGAGCCGGTTGGAAATCGGGCGGTTTCTCCAGTTCGAAGTCCGGTTTGTCGTCCCCGACCCAGCGCCGTTTCTCCGAGTCCCACCAGACCAATTTCTTACGTTCCGACCAGGGCCGCCCGTCGGGGTCGGCTGACGCGCGGTTGTACAGGACGCGGACATTGTTCGGCCAGGCGAAGCCCCAATCCGGTTGAACTGGGTTATCGGTGATCTTGCGTTCCTTCGCGCGGTTGCGGCCCGGCTCGGGGAAGACACCGCTGTAGATCCAGCAGCCGCATGCCGTCGTTCCGTCGTCCTTCAACTCCGAGTAGCTGCTCACAAGACGAGGCCGCCCGGTGCGCGGATCGATTTCATCCAGCCGATGACCGTTTATCTCCATGAGGACCTTCTCCAGCTCCGGTTCCCCTTCGATGCGGCTAAGCGTTCCATCGGGCAAACGCGGCTGCTCATCGAAGTCGTAGTCCCAGGTGAGGTTTAGCAGCGGCTGATCCTTAGGATCGGTCGAGCCCGCGTAGAGCTGCTTGAGGCGCTTACCCAGGTTGTAGAAAAACCAGGCGTCGGAACGACAATCGCCGGGCGGATCGACGGCTTTCTTATGCCATTGCAGCAGCCGCTGGGTGTTGGTTAAGCTGCCCTCCTTCTCTGGGGCTGCCGCCGCAGGGATGAAGAAGACCTCGGTCCCGATCTGGGAAGGCGGCGGCGCATTCGGGTCGTCCTTCCAGAAGACAGCACTTTCAGTCTCGAACCAGTCGAGAACCACCAACCACTCGAGGTTGCGCAGGCCCGCACGGTGCAGGCCGGCGTTGATTCCGCCGCCGGCGGGGTTCTGACCGGCCAGGAAGTAGCCCTTTACCCCACCCTTTGACATGCGATCGAAGTAGGCCAGTTGCGAGTAATCGCCGTCTACGCGCGGCAGCCAGGAGAACCCGAAGTCATTCTCCGGTGTTGCTGCGTCGCCGTACCACGCCTTGAGCAGGCTGACAATGAATTTGCTAAAGTTCGCCCAGTAGCCGGTGGGCATCTCTCCATACTCGATATAACAAGTTAGATCCTCGTGCACGGGTTCGTGTACAGCGGGTTGCGGCAAGTAGCCGGGCAGTGTGTCGTACAAAGTCGAGAGGTCGGTCGAGCCCTGGATGGTAGAGTGGCCCCGCATAGCCATAATGCCGCCGCCGGGCCGGCCCATGTTGCCGAGCAACAATTGCAGGATGCCGGCAGTGCGTATGATCTGCACGCCGGTGGTGTGCTGCGTCCAGCCCAGCGCGTAGGCGATGCAAGTGGTCCGCTCGCGTCCGGAGTTGGTGCAGAGCAATTCGGCGACGCGCACAAACTCTTCCGGCGTGCAGCCGCACACCTGGGAAACGACCTCCGGCGTGTAGCGGGCGAAGTGGCGGCGCAGAATCTGCATAATGCAGCGCGGATGCTGCAAGGTCGGGTCGCGCTGAGCGTTTGTCATGTCCTTGTACGGCGAGGTATATGGTTCGCCGCTGCCATCCATGCAGTGGCCAAGACGGCCGTGCGGGTCTTTTTTCGCGGACTCCGCCTGAGGTGTATTCTTCGAACCGCCGTGCTCCGCGGGGCCGTTGCCGGACTCGTCGTAGCCCCAATGGCCCTTTCTGGAATCATAGGACTCGTGCTGCGGGTCGAAGCCGCTGAACAGTCCTTCCAGATCTTCGGTATCTTGGAAAGCCTCCTCGATGATCGTCGAAGCATTGGTGTAGGCCATGACGTATTCATGAAACCAACGGTCGTTAGCTAAGATGTAATTGACGAGGCCGCCGAGGAAGGCGATGTCACTCCCGGAGCGGATGCCCACGTAAACATCGCACACAGCCGACATGCGGGTGAAGCGCGGATCGACATGGATCAGGGTCGCGCCTTTCTCCTTGGCCTCCATGGGCCAGCGGAAGCCGACCGGATGAGCCTCCGCCATGTTCGATCCCATGAACAGGATGCAATCGCTATTAGCCATGTCCTGCTGATAATTTGTAGCCGCGCCGCGGCCGAAAGAGGCGCCCAGACCGGGCACCGAGGCGCTGTGTCAAATCCGCGCCTGGTTTTCGATCGACACCACTCCCAACCCGCCGCCGAACAGCTTCTTGATGAGGTAATTCTCTTCGTTGTCAATGGTTGCCCCGCCCAGCGTGCCGATGCTGCGCACCGAGTTGAGCAAACAGCCTTGTTCGTCGCGAGAGGTGAAATCGGCGTCGCGGGTCACCTTGACGCGCTGGGCAATCTGGTCCAGCGCCCACTCCATCGTTTTCGTCTCCCAATGATCGGAGTAGGGAGCGCGGTAGAGGACTTGGCGGACGCGATGCGAATTGACGGCGAGCTGGAAGGCGTTGGCCCCTTTGGGACATAGGTGGCCCGCGCTGATGGGACTATCAGGATCGCCCTCAATATCGATAATTTCACCGCCCTTGCTGTAGATGAGCTGCCCGCAGCCGACGGCGCAGTAAGGGCAAACGCCCTCCGTGACAGTGGCACCGCGAAGCCGCGAAGCCTTGGCCAGTGTCTGTAAGCTGAAGGGTTCCCGGGAAACCTGTGGTTGCTCGGTCAGTGGGAAGCGGAACATTGCGACTCTCCTTTTTGAGAATCCTTAGTTTTAAGATGACTGAGAGTGAGGTTGGTTGCGCGATAGTAGATCAAAATGCGGTATACGTAAGCGAAGCCCGTTACCCTGCGATCACTAGCTGTTCTGCAGGGATCTTCCGGATGGTTGCGTCATCGATGGTTAGGTGTGAAATCTAACTGAAAAACCATCGTCTATGTCAGCCGGGCTGCGAACAGCGGAGAACGAGTCATCCAAATCCCCGCGTATGCTAGTGCGCTGGTGCAGGCTGAGGGTTGGTCTGTGGAACTGGAGCTACCGCGCCTGAATTTGAGAAGTTAACTTTTGGAACCTCACGCGATCCTGGCGANGCTTCGAAGTAAGCTTCGTTGGCCTTGAATCCTGCGATGCCGGCGAAAAAGCTGTTAGGAAACTGCTGTACGTAAGTGTTGTAGTCGCGCAGAGTGTCGTTGTAGCGTTTACGCTCGACCGCAATACGATTCTCCGTACCCGCCAGTTCGTCCTGTAGGCGTAAAAAGTTCTCGTTGGACTTCAACTGAGGATAGTTTTCAACAACCACAAGCAGACGCCCCAGCGCTCCATCGAGCTGCCCGTTGGCGGCTATTTTTTCTTGCGGAGTGCCGGCCGAAAGCAGAGCAGAACGCGCTTTCGCGATATCCCCGAACACCGTCACTTCCTGCTGCGCGTAGCCTTTCACCGTCTCCACCAGGTTTGGAATCAGGTCGGCGCGGCGTTGCAGCACAATGTCGACTTGCGACCAGGCTTCCTTCACTGCCTCGTTTTTGCTGACCAGCGAATTCTTCACGCTTACATATTGGCCAAAGGTGAACAGTACTATCAGCAATACTATTGCGACAATGATGACCACCGCGATCAGTGCCTTGCTCATGAGATTCTCCTGAAGAACAGCTTCCTTCGAATTTACCGAGAGTTGGCGGCGCCAGAGTCCAGCATTTTATCAACTGCGGCGGTTACCTTCTCCAGCGCAGCCAGATATCGCGAAAAAACCTCCGCAACATTGAAATTCTTTCGCTCGAACTTCCGCTCTCTCACATCCAGAACCTGCAGAACGCCGGATGCATCAAAGCCAATCTGTTTGGACAACGCCTGCACCGCCTCGCGCTTCGCTGCCGGTGCGTCGTGGCCCAACACGATCAGCGCGTGACGGAAAAGTGTAGCAAACGACGATACCGATCGCAGTAGCAACTCCCACAATCGCGAGTCATCGCTAGAGGCCAGAATTAAATGCTGGCGTAGCAGCGCGAGTTTCTCCCGCAGTTCGTATTCCACCTGAACGCGGTGCAAGTTCGCAGGAATCGTTAAACCTTGAATAACATCCTCACCATACAGAACTCGATGGTGCTGTTGCATGTCGATCAACTCGATCGTAAACACATCGACCGAGCGCTCGATCTCTTCGCGAGTCATGAACAGCGGCGGCGGCTGTTTCTGCGCATGCCACCACTGGACCGCCGGGGCAAGCGCCCGCAACGCGGAAAATGAGCTGTCACGAATCACGCACAACAGATTCACGTTCGAGAACTCGGGATGAAAGTCGCCTGCAACCGCCGATCCGAACAGGACTATGCTTTCCACGTTCGCTCCAGCCGCGGTCCTTAATCGACCCACAAAGTCGCTGATCTTTTTTTCGGGAACCATTTGCGCCCTCGCTGATTACCAACTGCTGCTAGCTCCGCCGCCCCCGGAACTACCACCGCCAAATCCCCCAAATCCGCCCCCGCCGCCGAACCCCCCGCCGCCCCAGCCTCCACCGCCGCGATATCCACCACCTCCACCAAACATTCCAGAAAAAAGCATCGCAAAAAGCAAGCCGCGTAGCGGAGTGACAAGAACAACTACTACGATGACGATCAGCAGGATAATTCCGCCAGCGGATATTCCTTTACCAGGTTGCACCGCCGGTTCCGAATGCACTGGTATCGGTTGCGAAGTTGTAAGTTGGACGCCTGCATCCTGGGCAATGACCTGTGCCACACGTGCGGTCACCAGCAATAGCGCCTGACTATCGTTCCCGTTCCGCATCAGCGGAATGGCTTCCCGCTGAAAACTACCCACTTCTCCGTCGGGTAGAATCGGCTCCAGACCGTAGCCGACCTCAATGCGGGCGTGATGATCATCTATCGCATACAGAATCAGTACTCCGCGGTTCGTCGATTTGTTTCCGATTCCCCACTTCTGAAAGAGATCAACGGCGTAGCTCTCGATATCGGTATCATCGGTCGAGTGGATTGTAACCACCGCGATCTGGGCATGGGCTTTTTGGTCGATCTGCCGGCAGATATCGTCAATTTGTGCGATCGTGTTCTGATCTAGAACGTGTGCGAAGTCGTTGGCGTAACCGGTGGCGTGAAGCTGTGCAACCGGTTCGGCCTGCGTCGCCAGGGCCAGTAGTAGCACACCGGCGACAGTTAGACAGGATTTTGCAAACAAACTCATGGAAGAAAAATTGTACAGGACCTGGCGCGGAGGAAGAGCCGGCCATTTACCATTTCTGACTAACGTTTATTGCAGCAGAAATTTACCTTGATGTTCGGATGGCGTTGGAGGGAAGCCAATCTGTTCGCTCGGGATGTCCTAAAGCACCGTTGGAAATCAAAGGCATGCGGCGGCCGATTCACTGGGCCGGATGCGAGCAGACGAATCCAGATGGTGCGCTTACGATTCGTTTGAAGAAAGGCAGCGACTCAGATTGGAGGGAAGGAGTATGAGTGTCGAGCCATAGCGACAAAAGCGATAAGGCGCTGGGATTAAATCAACCGATTTGCCGCCGCGATTTTCTGAACTCCACTTTGTTGGCCGCGGGTGGCGCGCTGCTTGCGCCACTCACGCCACAGCAACTATTAGCTAACGCTGCGGGCGCTGATGAATGGACTGGTTATGGCGGCGTGGGCGACTACTCCAGTTCGAACGGAAACACACTCGAAGTCATGACCGCCGGGCACCAGATTCGCAGCGGCACTTTCAATTCATTGCCCGCAGATGTGATCGATACCGGCGAAATTTTCGATTGCGTTGTGGTGGGTGGAGGAGTGAGCGGCCTTGCGGCAGCGCTGTTTGTTCAGAAATACGGCGGGTCCAAACTCAGCTGCCTGGTTCTCGACAATCATCCAGTTTTCGGGGGCGAGGCGAAGCGAAACGAATTCGTCGTAGATGGCCAGCGCATTATGGGGCCGCAAGGGGCAGATCATTTCCAGGTTCCGCTCCCGCACAGTTTTATGGGGAGATTTTTTGATCTGATCGGGCTCGACTGGAGCCAGTTCAAATATCAGGAGTGGGGAGCCACGTCTCCCGAGGTCCCGCTGGGTTACAGCTTCGAAGATGGAAGAGGTCCCGGTGCTTTCTATTTTGGCGCGAAGTTCGGTCAAAAGCCCGGAATGTGGCTGATAGATCCGTACGAGAAAAGACTGCGGGGCGCGCCAATTTCCGAGAAGACGCGGGCCGAACTGCTCAGATACAACGATCGGCCGAAGACTGGCTTGCCGTTCGAGTATCCGGGAGATCAGAAATCGCGCCAGTTGGATAGCATCACCATCGAACGCTATCTAATGGACACCTACGGCCTGAGCAAAGAAACGATTCAAACATTCATGGCCGACGAGGGCAGTGGTTTCGGTGCCGGGCCGGATGTGGTTTCCGCGTATTGTATTTATGCTTTCGACGTTGATCGTTCGATGGACCAGCCGTCGCTTTCGTTTCCTGGCGGAAATGATGGAATCGCGCGTCACATGGCGAAGACCCTCGTGCCCGACTCAATAGCCGGGGCGAAAACGCTCGATGCAGTCTGCCGCAACAACATTAACTTTGAGGCGCTCGACCGCCGCGGCCAACAGGCGAGAATCCGTTTGAGCAGCACCACAGTTTGGGTAAAACACGAAGGAGANGCTGCCAAGTCGGACTTCGTCACGGTCGCGTATACGCGCGGCGGCAACGTTTACCGGCTCAAAGCACGATCGGTGGTTATGGCCGGCGGGTGCTGGACTTCAAAGCATATCGTTCGCGATCTGCCTGCCGCGCACCGTGAGGCCTATGATCAGTTCTACCGCTCACCCTGCATGATGGCAAATGTTGCGCTGCGCAATTGGCGCTTCCTGTACAAGATGGGCATCTCAGGCTGCCAATGGTTTGAGGGCCTGGGAAGCTTCGCAGCGATTCGGAAACTACCGACGTTTTCCAGCGACAACAAAACGATCACCCCGGATTCTCCGGTGGTGCTTACGCTCAAGGTGATTTTTCCTCATTATGGACTGCCTTTGCAGGAACAAGGGAACCTTGGCCGCGCGCAACTCCTCACGACTTCTTTCCGCGACTACGAACGTCAGATTCGCGCGCAGATGACCGAGATGTTTTCCGCTTCCGGGTTCGACGCCTCTCGCGACATCGCCGGCATTGTTCTCAATCGTTGGGGACATGCTTACGTCAGTCCGCAACCAGGGTTCTTTTTCGGGAAAGACGGCAATCCCGCGCCACGTACGATTCTGCGCGCTGCGCCATTCGGACGAATCGCATTCGCCAATACTGATTTGTCCGGCACGCCCGACCATCGTACTGCTATCGGAGAAGCGCATCGCGCGGTGAGCCAATTGCTCGATCAAGTGCTTATCTAGCAACTGGATTCACTGGAAGGCTTGGATCGGGTGGGAAAATATCCCTGTTCTTACACCTACTGCAAAAGTGGGCGCCTTTTTACATTGAGCGTTATGGCGATGTTACGCCAACAACCGCATGACTCGGGGTGCTCCGGCTCATAAGCCAAACGGTTGCCTTCCTGGTGGGAGACATTTGCAGTTTGACAGGGCAACGATCTTCAAACATACTCTTGCGCGACGTCGGGGGTGCTTTTGCCGCGTCACGCGATCACACCGGGGCGGACCCCACGGGCTAGGTTCACAGCTTTTCAAAGACAAACTGCGACGAGGACTCATCGCGCGAAGATGACTCTCTACTGCGCCAACCCCACCTGCGCCAAAAGTCTCTGGAACCGTGGATCACCGCGTAGTGGGTCGTACACCGGATCAACCTTGAGTGCTGTCAGACCATTCGAATGTTGCGCGTAGGCTTTTTCCAGCCACACGAGTGTCTGCTCGTTGTCGCCCACTCCTGCGTATGCTTCCACCATCACGATCGGGTCCATGGGCTGGTGCTGGTTTACCTGTAGCAGCTTTTTAATCTGTTGCCCCGCCTCATCGAGCCGCCCGGCGCGGCCATACACATACGCCCGGTTCGCCAGGTACCAGCGGCCATCGTACTGCCCATGGTCCTCGATAACCGCCTCCGCCTCGGCAAACATTCCTTTTTGCACGTACGGTTCGAAAATCAGCGCCGCGCGCGAGAAGTTAGGATCCATTTCTCGAACCACTTTGAACTGTGCGATGGCCCGGTCGTATTGCCGGGAATAATAAAGTGTGGCACCGTAGTCGGAGGCGATAATCAGCGACAGCGGATCGAGTTGCCGGGCACGTTCGCTTTCGCGGAAAGCCTCATCGAAACGCCCTCGCCAGGCCAGGTGCTCGGCGTACCAATGGTGGCCGGTGGCATAGCTCGGGTTCAGCTCAATTGCCCGCTTGAATTCCTTCTCCGCGGTCTGCCAGTCATAGTCATGGTTTTGGACAATCAGAGCCAGAGCAGCGTGAGCCTCCGGCAGCCGGTCGTTAAGCTGTAGGGAGCGCATAGCTGCCGCACGCGCCTGCGCGGCAAATTCGGCCGGCGGAGACCCACTGTAAGCCCCCCACAAAGCGTAGCCGACCGCCAAACCAGCATAGGACCGCGCGTCGGTGGGATCTTTCTGAACGGCCTGCTGAAAATATCCGATGGCCTGCTGGAATCCGTCCCCGGTTCGCTTGTTCCAGAAATACAGTCCCTTCAGATATAGGTTATAGGCTTCGAAAGCCTGCGGCGAGAGTGCGGGTTGAACCGTTGGCGCGATCGCCTTATGCTCTCCCAGAGCCCTCTGGATCTCCGCGGAGATCTCCCTGGCAATCTCGTTCTGAACTACCAATACGTCAGCAGCTTTGCCATCGTACTGGCGAGCCATGAGGTGGGTCTGGTCGCGCATTTGAATGAGCTGGGCGGCAATTCGTATGTTTTCGCCGTCGCGCCTCACGCTTCCTTCGAGCACGTATTCCACGCCGAGCTCACGTGCGATTTGCGAGAGCTTTTCCGGACTGTGCTTGTAGTGCATCACGGACGTGCGCGCAATCACGCCCATCCGCTCAGGATCGAGCCCGCCCAACTGCGTGATCATTTCCTCCGTCATGCCGTCGCTAAAGTACTCCTGACTGGCGTCTCCAGTCAGGTTGTCGAAGGGCAGAACCGCCAGCATCGTCCGTCCCGCAGAAGGCGAGGACCCGCCGCGAAACCCACCTGATCGAGGATACAAAGCCACCATCAATATCGCGACACTTGCCGCCGCCAGCAGCAGTACGCCAAGCATCCGCTTGCGCACTCGTAGAAAACCGTTTTTGGCTTCCTCACTCGCAGGAGGATTCATCGCCGCTATCGCCGGCTCCTCCTCTGCTTGATCGCCCGGCGTAATCACCGGAGCTATGAAACGGTATCCTTTGCCCGTAATCGTTTGAATGAAACGCGGCTGTTCCGCGTTGTCCTTCAGCGCCTGCCGGATTTTCCGGATGGCTCCATTGATGGCGTTGTCAGTGTCGAGATAGACATCCTTGCCCCAAATCTTTTCCACGATTTGTTCGCGGCTTACCACCTCGCCCCATTGCTTCACCAGAAAGATAAGAACTTCCATGGGGATACGCTCAATTTTGAGCATCCGACCCGAGCGCCACAGTTGGCCGGCGCTCAAATCGAGTTCAAAATCGCCCCCAAATCGCAGCCACTCTTTCAGTTTGGTTGGTTCCATTTAGGAAAGCCGGCCCCGAATGTTTGGCGACATTCTACCCCGCTTCGTGGATTTCGCAGCATCCTCATTGTCCTCAGTAGGTTACAAGCACATGAAAAGCAAGATGCGCGACAGCCGCCCGCTATTGTTCATAGGATCTCAGCTCAGGCATGATCCCGCCGCCTAAGCCTTGGGCCGCGAGCCAGCGATTGAAAATTGGACTCGCAATCGGGATTGGGCCGAACCCGCAGAATTTCTTAAGCAAAGAACTCAAAAATCTAAACGGAGAATAGCGATGAAAAGCCCCACGCTCCAGCTACTGCCACTACTGGTGGTTGCGCTGTCCGCGCTCGCCACGCACCCAGCATCTGCGCAAGTTTCGCTCTCTAATCTTGCCTCCACAAGTTTCAAGCCGTATACGGCTGGGGCTGTTAAGAGCGGCGAGGCGGTAATGATGGGGCACTATAACTCCGGTCAGATGCTGCGTCTGACCTTGGGCCTGCAGCCACCTCACGTGGTGGAGGAGCAGGAGTTCCTGCAACAGTTGCAGATAAAGGGCAAAGGCGGATTTCACAAGTTCCTTAGCGCCGAGGAATGGACGAATCGTTTCGATCCTTCAGTCGAAGACGAGCAGGCCGTCGTGGATTGGGCTACGTCCCAAGGGCTCACGATTACCCACCGTTTCCCCAACCGGCTGATTGTCGATGTGGAGGGGACGGTGAGCACGATCGAGAAAGCGTTCAACGTCACCATGAACAGCTATCAACTCGGGACAAAGACGTTTTTCTCCAATGATCGCGACCCGGAAATTCCTTCGAGCCTGATCGGCATCGTTCACTCTGTGGGTGGTCTCCAAAACCTCCAAGTGATGCAGCCAGCGAATAAAAGCGTCAAGGAACCTACATTTCCCGACTACTCGCCCGGACCGGCAGTCAGCCGGGGACAAGCCGAGAGCAAGAACGGTGATCGCTCGAAGCTGCCTGAAGGGCTGAAGAAGTCTGCCTCGCAGTCGTCGCAGGCAACCGGCGGTCCTAACTACACGACCGGCGCACCTTACGACCCGGCGGACATGTACAGCACGGCGGGGTATAGCGCATACGCACTCTACAACCGGGGATACTGCTGCAACCCGACGGGCAACTCTGGAGTCACGCCTCCTCAGACCTCGATTGCCATCGCCACCTCTGGCAGCCAGCAGACGAGCGACATGGTCGGGTTCCAGAGTTATTTTCCCTATTTGGCCTACCATTTTCAGGAGTACTACATTGACGGGACACCGACGTGCTGCGACGGTGAAGGAACGATGGACATGGAATGGTCGACAGCCATGGCCAACAGCTTTGGTTCGTATGTGAACACGGCGATGGTTTACATGTATGACGGTGTTAACAGCGGATTCGGAACTTTTAACGACATCTACAACACCATGCTGACGGACGGCTACGCGCGCAACTTCAGCACCAGTTGGGGCTGGGTCGACGCTACGTTAGATGGAGGCGACATGGACACCGCCGACGCCATTTTCAGCTCGATGATCGGGCAAGGATGGACGTTGACTGCGGCTTCCGGCGACGGAGGAGCGAGCTACAGTTGCCAGGATTTCGATTCGGTCAGTTTCCCGGCCTCAGACCCAAACGTGGTGGCGGCGGGAGGCGCGACGTTGTATATGTCTGGAGGTCCGCCGCCAACCTTCGACTCTATCTACGCCTGGAGTGGCGGACCGGATGGGTGTTCCACCAACGACGGGGGCAGTACGGGGGGTTTCAGCAACTATTGGACAGAGCCGAGCTATCAGAGCGGACTTCCCGCCCGCGGCGTCCCTGACATCGCTCTCAACGCTGATTGGTATAACACCCCGCAGTACTTGTACTTTAATGGCGGCCTGGGGGGAAACGGAGGTACCAGCATCGTCGCGCCGGAGACGGTCGGTTTCTTCGCCCAGGAAAATGCCTACCTTCTCGCCTTGGGCGACATCTGCGGCAGCAGCGGCACGGATGCTTGCTCGCCCATGGGAGCCGTGAATCCCATTTTGTACCGTGTGGGCTATGACAACTATGACACGCACTATCCGTTTTATGACATAACGTCGGGCTGCAACAGCAACAATATAACTACAGCAGACGGCTTGGGGTATTACTGCGCGGGGGCTGGCTGGGATGCGGTTACAGGTTGGGGAGCCTATAACTTCCTTCAACTGGCTTGGGCCATCAACTGGAATATCGTGCCGGGCGACACAATTCCCGTCGTGAGTTTCAGTGGACCGCCGACCGGAGCGTGGTACAACTCCGACCAGGAAGTGAGCTGGACCATTAGCGCGCCTCCGGCGAATAGTTACCCGTCAGAGGGATTAGCCGGATTCTCGCAGGAGTGGGACGCTGATCCGGGGAACCCGACCAGTGAGCCGTCTCCGGCCTATAGCGGCTTCCCGAGTACTCCCTACAACTCCTTCTACGACGGTCCGCAATATACCGGTGCGAGTGGATGCCTGGATATAACGGCAGCTGTCTGCGCCTACGGTGGAGGCGGCGGCCAGGGGATGCATACCGTTAACGTCCGGGCTTGGGGGAATGAAGGGGAAAATGGCGGCGACTATACTTATGGGCCGATCGGCTACGACACTATTTCTCCCGTAACAACAGTGGCGCTGAGCGGCACCAAAGTCAGCGGCACAACCTACAAGAGCGCGGTGAAGGTGACGCTCTCGGCGAGCGATCCTGGGTCTCCCACCACGGGAAGCGGGGTTGCCCACACCTACTACGAACTGAACAGCGGGGGCTGGCAGACCTACAGCAGTCCGCTTACGGTCGGGTATACAGGCAAGTACACGGTTTATTACTACAGCACCGACAATGCTGGAAACGCGGGGTCGGTCGTATCCACCAACTTCACGATCGATCCGGTTCTCAGCTTCTCTTCCGCCAGTTTGGCTTTCGGTAATGAAGTGATAGGAACGACCAGCGCCGGGCGGGTGATAACTATCACGAACATCAGCTCGTCGGCAGTGAGTATCTCATCGAAAGCTTCGAGTGGGGACTTCGCGATTTCCGCCTCGACCTGTGGCTCGTCATTGGCGGCCAGCGCGAAATGTACGATTACGGTGACCTTCCGCCCGACCATCGCGATCGCGCTGTCGGGAGATGTGACGGTTAGCTATAACGGCCTCGGCTCTCCTGGCCGTATTAGTCTATCGGGGTCGGGATTGGCTCCACTGTCGGCTGCACCTGGCAGCTTAGCGTTTGGCACCGTTGCAGTGGGTTCGACCGGCGCCGCCAAAACCGTCACGCTAACCAACGATAACCCAACCACGGCTTTAAGCATCAGCTTCTCGGCAAGCGGCGACTATACCGTCGTCGGTAGCGGAGGAACTCCGTGCGGAGCCACGCTTGCGGGGGCAAAAAGCTGTACTCTGAGCGTGACCTTCAAGCCGAGTCAAAAGGGAGCGATCGACGGCGCGGTTTCGGTTAAGGACGGGGCTCAGTTGAGTCCGCTCCTGGTGGAACTAAGCGGCACCGGCACCAGTTCGATCGCCTCGCCGTTGACCTTCACCCCGGCATCGCTCGCTTTCACCAATGTGGCGGTGGGACAGACCGCAAAGACAACCGTAACGGTTAAGAACACGAGCGCTTCGTCGGTCAAAATTTCCAGCACGTCGGCTAGCGGCGAGTACGCCTCGTCGGGCTGCGTGACAACTTTGGCCGCCGGAGGTTCTTGTACCTTGACGGTGACCTTCACCCCATCGAGGACGGGAACGTGGAAAGGGTCGATTGCAATCAAGGACAACACTTCGGTCAGTCCCGAGGTTTTGAACGCCAGCGGCACGGCCATCCTTCCGTTGAATTTGACGCCAGCAGGCCTCACCTTTGGTGGCTGGACGGTAGGCACGACCAGCAGTTCCCAGATCGTGACTGTGCAAAATAAGCTCACGACGTCAATGAGTCTCGCCCTTGCGGCCAGCGGTGATTTCTCTGCCGCGTCAGGAGGCGGCACTCCTTGCGGCACTTCATTAGCGGCAGGAGCGAGTTGTACGTTTGTGGTAACGTTCTCGCCCACGACGACAGGAGCGATCACTGGTGCAGCAACCGTAACCTATGCGGGTCGATATAGTCCGCAGGAAGTGACGCTGTCGGGCACCGGGCAGTAGTTGGCGCACCGCATTGTGAGGGGGCATCGTGGTTGCAGTGGAAAGTCATTGGCCGAGCGGCAAGGGCATTTTGTGCGCCCTTCCCGGTCGGCCAGATTTTTGGTGCAAGCGCTGACGTGTTTGCCCCAGCGGTTCGCGGTAAGATTTTGACCTCAGAAAAGATGGGTCTCGATATCACCAATCTGAAGACCGGTCCAATCGATGGCAAGCTCAGCGTGCCCAAATGGCGTCCTGAATAAGGACGCCATAAGAAGTGCAGTCCAGGAAGAGGTATTGGGTACAGGCTGTCGCGGAGTGCGAATTGGGTGCAGCATCAGGCTAGCAACCGGCGTGGTTACCACCAGCGCTCAGTGCGCAACCGCAAGAACGATTGCCCCAGCCACAACCAGGCCGCCGCCCAGTAATTTCGCTTTCGTGAGGGATTCACCCAGCAAGGGCCATGCCAATAGGATCACGAATACCACGCTTAATTTATCGACAGGCGCGACCTTCGATGCGGGGCCGCTGGCCAAAGCCCGAAAATAGCAAAGCCATGACAGGGCTGTCGCAATACCAGAGGCCAGAAGAAAGCTAATACTGCGGCGGTCGAGCATCGAAAGTTGCCGGTGCGATCCGAACGCGAGCGCAACTACCCATACAAACACCAGGACAACAGTTGTCCGAATCGCAGTCGCTAAGTTTGGTTCGACATGCTCTACCCCCATCTTCGCCAAAAGGGCTGTCGCGGCTGCGAAAAGGGCCGAAAGCAAAGACCAAATCACCCAAGTCATGATCCATCAAGTCTATAGTGCTTCTTCAAAACACTAAGAACAATAAACAGTACAGTAAAGACACAGCCTGGGGGCAGGTCCTATCGCCTTGGCTATCGGCATCATAAGGGCGGTCAGCCTGCCGGACGTTGGGCCCAAGGTTGAAATGACGAATTCGGCTACGCGGCTCCTAGGTCAAGGTAGCCCGACCAGAAACTTGCCGGCCAACGCTAATGTTGGATTATTGAAGGTTTGCCCGTGATCCGTGCAGAATCCAGGCCAAGTGACGAGATCTTTATTCTACTAGCCGACTTTCGGGTAGTAATCGGCTCCAATCAGCGCATTAGCGATTTAGTGTCAACTGAAAACGCGGTACGAGCTTGCGTGGCCGTATGGAATGGCCACTGGGCCAAAAAGCCCGTTGTAAGGGAACTTAGAAGCTAATCCGGGAGAGATTTGGAAAAGAGCCAGGGAAACAGCTTTGGTTCGTCATAGGCTTTGTTCCAGCAGGGATGTCCGACGCCTGGATATTCGGTGTAGTGGACTTCTGCCCCAATCTGCTTCATTGCCGCGGTCATCCGTTGAGATTCGGTGACGGGAACAATGTCATCGTTGGTGCCGTGAAATATCCAGACTGGGATCTTGCCGACTCGTTCGGCCGCGGCTGTGTACGACTTGGGTGAATCAGGTGGTGTGAATTTTACAAGATCGGGGTAGGCCTTCTGTGCGGCTGCGGGCGGGCGAATACCTCCGCAGATTACGACAAGAGCTGCGAAGGTTCCGTGATACTTCTGTGCAAGATGCCATGCCCCGTAGCCTCCCATGGATAAGCCGGTGAGATAGATGCGATGAGTGTCCCCATGGAACTCTTTGGTCGCTTCTGCCAGTGCCTTCATTGCCAGTTCGTCCATTGGCGGCAATGTCCACCAAAGATTATTTGCACATTGCGGCATGACTACGATTGCCTCGATCGCGCTACGGCTTGAGCGGATGGCCCTGCCAATGCCAACATCTGTTTGCAGCAAGCCGTCGCTGCCGCGCTCACCAGCGCCATGCAGGGCAAGAATCACTGGCCATTTTCGATGGGGTGTCCAATCCTCCGGAAGGAATACCTGGTATTTGTAATTAACTGCCTCGATGGTAGTAGTGCGGTCGAGGAATCCTGTCTCGCGCTTGTTGGCGTATGCCGGGATCGGGATTAGGAGGTACAAAAATAACAACGCACTGAGCGCGTTTAAAACAACAGCCACTTAAGTTTCTCCGCCGCTAAACTTTAGCATGTAATTTTGCGTAAAGTCGCGTGAGATTTCGTATCCGCGTACGAATTCCAATGACCATTAGAGGCCAGATTGCGTCTAAAGGGATGTGAGCACGGGACGCCGATTGGAACTGGATGCGGTGCGGGGAGTGATGCTGGTGTGGATCGCTCTAACACATTTGCCCACTGCTGCGAGTGCGTGGGTAAACCAGCCTTTTGGTTTCGTGGGAGCGGCGGAGGGGTTCATTTTTCTTTCGGCGCTATTCACGGGGCGGATCTATTTCCGGGTTGCAGAGCACGACGGCTATCCCGCGATGAGGCGGAAGTTGTGGGCACGCACGTTGCGATTGTATGTCTACCACGCACTGTTGCTGGCGTTTGCTTTCTTAGTCGCGGTCCCCATTGCCGTTCATGGGGACCGGCCAGGGCTTCACAACTTATTGGATTTTTACTTCACGGCTGGGCCTAAGCAGGCGATCACCGAAGCCGCTCTGCTGATTTATCGTCCACCTTTGCTCGATATCCTGCCCATGTACATCATTTTTCTGCTGTTCACATCCATTGCGATTCCGCTGGCGGGGCGCATTGGATGGAAACGGATCTTGTGGGTATCTTTCGCCGTCTGGGTTCTGGCTCAGTTCGGCTTTCGCAGCGCTGAACACACATTCATGATGCGCTACATTCCCACGCGGATTCCCTTGAATGAGATGGGATCATTCGATCTTTGGGCTTGGCAATTTCTCTGGTTTGTGGGTGTGTGGTTAGGTGTGCGCTGGGCTCAGGAAAACCTGGCGATTGAATCGTGGGCCAGGCGGGCGGTTGTTCCGGCCGTGATCGTCGCCGTTTTATGTTTTATTCTGCGGCGAAAAATCGCCCACGGCTTAGCTCTGGGCGCTTTGGAGTTTCTTTTCGATAAGTGGCATCTGGGGCCGGTAAGAGTGCTCGATTTCGTGGCGGTGGCCGCCTTGCTCATTCTTTCGCAACCGATCACGAAAATTGCTGCGATAAAGCCACTGGTGTTATTGGGACAATCTTCGCTGCAGGTCTTTTGCGTGCATCTTTTATTNTGTTTTGCAGGTCTCACGCTGTTGGGCAACGCGTCNATGCTGAATGGATGGCNCCAAGTTGCGCTTCTGAGCGCGACANTCACAGCAATGTTNATTACAGCAAAACTTTTCTCCAAGAGTGAGGCCAAGAACGAACGCCANAGAAAACCGCAAATAAGTTCCGGATCGAATTCAACGAGCGTCACCAACCTGGAAGCCGGTAGCGAACCAGCGGAAACCGGCTTGCCAGCAAACCCGAAGTTATGCCCGGCGACGGACTCGTAGATCGACGTCACTCCGAAAGCGGAGAATCGAGGCTCTTCCGCAGGCATTCGAACCCTCGGTACAGTTTTGGACTCCTAAATCCCGGTGCGTCCGTAAGTTGCAGATAGCAAAACCACAGCAGAGAATCTCGCTGCGAAAAAGCGCTGTACACTTCCCATTCGGTCCGGCTCCCATTCGCCAATTCGATCGATTTCCAAAGCGCGAATCGCCAGCGATTCTATGGCTGGAAGTAGTCACCTCGGAGGGGTGGATTTCTGGTATTTGTTCGATTCACCGCCGTGGATTTCTCACCGGAATAAACATGCAGACAAGCAATGTATACTTGGGAGCACGTTTTTGAAAGGTTTCAGATATTTTTAGCTAAGTG
>JGI12635J15846_10000656_pt1 | contig 30003 bp, 26 predicted proteins | sample BlaSpr_A8_OM2_M2_FD_15846 | JGI IMG/M metagenome (IMG submission 15846)
GGTGGCGGCGTTCATGGAATGTGTGGATTTCATGCAGCCAAGATGGCCCTCAAGGATCTCAACATTTAATTCGATTTTCTGTCGGTCATTTCGCTTTGGCACAAGGGAATCGGTGGGGGATCTCGTACGAGACTCTGGCTCCGGAAAACATAGTGACCAGGGCTGTCAGGCATTGGGAGATTGCAGATCCGGCGAAGAACGCTAAAGAGGTTTACGCTACTCACGAACGACTGGAGCGCTTAAGGCATGCTACGCAGCGAATGATGCACGCGGGAGCAATCCAGAACAATTGCAGACAGAGAATGTGTTGCAAGGGAGCTTCGTCAGACAAATCATAGAACTGTTTTCTGACTGGCCCACTCCTCGGAAGTTTGTATCCAGAACCTCTGTGAGCATTCACCGAGGCGCAGAGTGAGTACCGGAATGTCGGCATTGCGACTGGAATTTCGTGAGCTGATGTGCCCTGGCGAATCGGCGTTGCCTTGCGCGTTTCCCGTTACTAAAAGTTCCAGCGAAAGGAGCCACCGCAACAGGCACGGGAGGAAAAGCGCCAACCAAGCAATCTCTTAAATGCCGAGCGTCCGCGGGCATTGGTCGCCACGCTCCCATATGGCGGTCTGAGTGCCCGGTCTGTGAGAATCAGCCCTCACTGCTGTCCGGGGAAACTTCCGCAGTGAGCGCGCAAGCCATGTGGATTCAATGCGATGCATGCGGTTTCGCATAAAAACGATTTGAAATGAAAGCGACGTTTTGGAGCGTCCTTGGCGGCCTGGTAGGAAACATTGACAATGCGGGATGAACACTGGGCGCACCGTCGTCTCTCAGCTGGTCGAGTTCCTTCCCCACCAACAGTTCCAGAAGTGCGTAGACCGATATGGCGGCAGTCGCTATCTGAAAAATTTATCCTGTTGGGATCAGTATCTGGCGATAGCATTCGCTCAGTTGACTTACCGCGAGAGTCTTCGCGACATTGAAGCATGCCTCGGTTCCATCGGCAGCAAGCTCTACCACATGGGATTCCGCGGCAAGGTAGCGCGTTCGACATTGGCCGATGCGAACGAAGCTCGTGACTGGCGAATCTACGCCGACTTTGCGCAGGTTTTGATCGCAATCGCTCGGCCACTCTATGAACTGGATCCGATCGGCGTCGATCTGGATCAGAGTCTCTATGCATTGGACTCCACGACCATCGACTTGTGCCTCGCTTTATTTCCGTGGGCGAAGTTTCGCAAACACAAAGCCGCCGTCAAGATGCACACGTTTTTGGACCTACGTGGCAATATCCCCACGTTTATCCGCATTACCGAGGGTAGAGTGCACGACGTAAATATCCTCGACGAGATCATGCCTGAGCCCGGAGCTTTCTACGTCATGGACCTGGACGTGGATTTCGAACGCCTCTTCTTCCTCACCCTCAGCTCCGCCTTCTTCGTAGTGCGCACCAAAGCCAACGCCCTGTTGCAACGCCGCTACTCCCACAAGATCGATAAGAGCACGGGCGTCCGTTCCGATCACACCGTCATCCTGACCCCTTTTGGGTCTGCTTCCGTTTACCCGGATGCGCTCCGCCGCGTCACCTTTCTGGATGTGGAAACGAAAAAGCGATTCAAGTTCCTTACCAACAACTTCACTCTCCCTGCCCTGGTGATTGCTCAGATATGTAACAACTGGGAACCGATCTCGACAAAAACGGTGGTCAGGCCTCAAGCCAGGCGCAGATTCTTGAGCGAGGCGCGAGCGCTTCCACCACTCATATTCGGCACGATGATCAACTCGAGTACGGTGACGTTTGAAAGCTCGACTTGATATTCCTCGACCTCGCGTATCATCTGAGGCGGGCTGAAGTTCCACTGCTGGCGGACAATTTCCCGAAACGAGCTTCCGCCGTCGGAAGACCACTGCAAGACGAACTCCTGTGTCCTCGCGTTTTCTTTTTCTTCAAAGACAAGCGATATCAGTTTCAGCCTTTGCGGCTGGTCGAAAATCAGCCGGATCGTTTGGGACCCGGGATCTGCGGCGCGCCAACCCCGTGCTTCTTCGGAAGCGAAGGCAGACTCGACCGGGTAGTCTTTTTCCTCCGAGCTGATCTCAACCATGGCCGCCCGCTCAACATCCAGCCAGCCTTCGCCACGGGATCGAACTGTCCCTTGCGTCGGGGTAATCAGCCGTTTGCGCATATAGAACTCAGTTTACTCTGGTCCAACTTCCGATGATTGCCGATTGAAAACATATAGTTTTCTGAGCCGACCTTGACCGGATGTCACCTAAATAGTATCGGCTGGTTTGATTCACCCGCAGTTGAAAACCCGGTTCCGCGCCTTCACGTTATCTGAGCGGTTAACTCCCTCGACCGATCCGCAAAACGACCCAGCAATTTGTGGCCATTTTGTGGCCAGAGCAGCCATGAACTGCCGTTAATGGCCACAACTTCCTGCTTTCTAGAAATGAGCCCTGCGCGTCTCTAAGCGAAAGCGAACTGTTTACTTTTCTGTTAGTTACCGAACGGCAGCTCTCGCGGCAGAATCCAGACTCTCAGATTCTCAATCTTCAAAGACGGGTTCGATTCCCGTTAGTCATTATGGCCCGTGAAACGAGAATTTTGTTCTCGTTGTAACAACGTTGTAACGTCCGGTTGCAGCATCCGGGTGCGATGCGATATCAAGGGCGCAGCCCTTGGCTAGTTAGCGCTACCATGCAGTCTCCCGCGCATTGAAATCTCAAGGGATTGCCAATGGCGGCTTCATTCCGCATGTTTTACTTCCTCAAAGCTGAACTGCTTGTCGAGTTTTTCGTAGAGTTTGCCGTCTACCTCGACATACGGATAAACGAAGTAATTTAGCGCGGGGCCATCCTGCTTAGGAGAGAGTGTGATGTCGCGTCCGGTGGAGAACTGCACGCGATCGGCGTCAACGCTGCCGAAGAAATAATCTTGCTTCTCCTTCGCTTGCCACGCCTCCGAGATGTCGACGGGGATCCAGCCGGTTTTGGTGGCATAGAATTCGGCCCAGCAGTGATAACCGGCGATATCTCCTTTGTCCTTGTTCTCGGGAAGAGGGAATCCGATGTCAAAGCGCGCCGGAATCCCGTCAGCCCGCAGCACGCCGATGAACGGAGAATGGAAGTCCGTGCAGTTGCCGTGTTTAGCGTCGCAGGCCCACACCGCATCCCCGCGTCCCCAGCCAGAGCCCGTCTTGTCGTAGCGCATATTCGTGAAGAAATAGTCATAGGCAGCTTTTGCTTTCGCGATCGTACCGGTCTGCGATCCGGTTACATCGACCGCCAGCGCCTTGATCTTGCCGTCGGTAGGAATCAGATTGTCAGGTGCGACCAGCCGGTTCATCGAGACGGGCACGACGCTGGGCGTGCGGTCTTTGCGCTCGAGTTGAGCGTAATCGCCGCGCGAGTATTCCCGGCGCGTGACCTCGTACTCGAGAGTGAATTCGGCTTTGCCCGCGGCGGGATTCGGCATCTCGACGTATATCATCCGATTGCCGTACTCGGGCTCGCGCGTCATCTGCGTTTTGGCCGGCGCTTTGACGGCTTGGATGCGCACAGTTTGATGCTGGTCGGTCTGCGGCACCGGAACCCACACGCGCACCCGTTTCGCTCCGGCGGGAATATCCTTTACAGTGAAGCTGTAGGTGAAGTGAAAGGTGCGGGCTGGCGCGCTGAACTTCTCGCCATTCGAAGTGGCTTGGGCGGTCAGCAGGCACGCTGGAAAAAACAGCAGCAACGACGAGAGGATTCGCAACTTCATGGAGATACTCCTAGGACTGCACCAGGTACATAGATCGAGATTTTATCAGCAGCGGTGGGAGGTGTCAGGTCACGAAGTACAGGTACGCACAGGTACTCACAGGTACTTAGGCGATAGGGGGCACCCATAACTTCTCAAAAGAAGAAGTGCCCCTCTTGAACACTTCTAATCTGGTGTAGCATCCCTTGGGTACGAGGTTCACGATGACGACGAACATAACTCCATTGCGAAGTGAGGTAACCAGAGTCCACCAATCGCCGGCCGGAAACGGTCTGGCACTGGTACGTCTAATCATTGGTGCTATGTTTGTGTCGGTCTTCTTTGAGAACAAGGGGAAGGGCCTTTACACCCCCGCAGGCTACGCGGGCCTCATCAACTACTACGTCGCGCACGATCATGCACCGGCAGCGTGGAAAGCGGTCATGGGATTTATGGCGAGCCATGCGGCGATGGTGGCTCCCATGCAAGCGATGACCGAAATCTCACTCGGCGTCCTCTTGGTCATTGGTCTGCTCACGCGTCCGGTGGCTTTCGTAGCCTTCGGGTTCCTCGCCAGCCTTTGGGTATCGGAGTGGGGCACTTCGTGGATCTGGGAGCTACTGGTTCCGGTCGTCGCATCGCTTGCGCTCTCGGTGGGGCAGGCAGGCCGAACCTGGGGCCTCGACGCTTGGCTGGCGGAGCGGTGGCCGTCCTCCCCGTGGTGGTGATTTGAGCCCGGGCCAAACGCGAGTATCGGTCATCATTCCTACGCGCAATGAAGCGTCGGCCATTGGCCGCGTTCTCGCCGATCTGCCGCGCGATCTCGTTACCGAGGTCCTGGTTGTCGACAGCAATTCAACTGACGGCACGCCCGAGATCGCGGCGAAGATGGGAGCACGCGTCGTCAGCGAACCTCGGCGTGGATATGGTCGTGCGTGCCTCACCGGGCTCGCCATCGCCGATGCACCCGATGTCGTCGTGTTCCTCGACGGCGATTACAGCGATCGACCGGCTGAACTGCTGCTTCTTCTCGCTCCCATCGTTGAGGGCCAGGCCGATATAACACTCGGTTCGCGCCTCGGAGAGCATCGCATCCCTGGAGCGCTGCCGTGGCACGCTGTGTTTGGTAATCGGCTGGCGGCCAGCTTGATCAATATTTTGTATGGCCTGAAGATCAATGACCTCGGGCCGTTCCGTGCCGCGCGGGCCGATGTCCTCCGTGAACTTGCGCTCGAAGAGGCCACCTACGGCTGGGCAGTGGAAGTCATCTTAAAAGGCGCGCTCCAGGGATTCCGGATCGTCGAGGTGCCGGTCAGCTACTATCCGCGCATTGGAAAATCGAAGATCAGCGGTACGGTAAGGGGCACTCTTGGAGCGGCCTGGTTCATCCTGAGCCGCATAGTGGGTTATTATTTTCGGCGTCGACGGGTTGGCACGCCGCGGCCGGCGTGAGCCTGGTACGGCGATCTCCTATGGAATCCTCCAGCACGACCACCATGCTTCCGCGCAAACCGGACTGCACGTTAGTCATCATGGCCAAAGCACCGAAGCCGGGCATGGTTAAGACCAGGTTGGCGCGGAACATTCCAGTTGAAGCCGTCACCGAGCTTTATCGCTGCCTTTTGGACGACACCATGGCGCTGGCGCAGTCCCTGCCGGGTGTCGAGGTTGCCATGATGTGCCCTGCCTCGGACGTCGAAGATCTGGCACGCTTGGCTGGAGATGCGATGCCTGTTGTAGCGCAGACTGGTAATGGCCTTGCCGCTGGCCTCACCTCGGTGTTCGCGCATTTCATCTCTGCAGCGCCTGGTCAGCAGCGCATCATTGCGTTCAACAGCGACAGTCCACATCTGCCGGCGTCTGTGTTGGAGATGGCGTTCGAGGCTCTCGCTACGTGCGACGTGGTTGTGGGACCGACACACGATGGCGGCTACTATCTTGTCGGCGCGACGGCGAACCATCCAAAGCTTTTCAATGGCGACGGGATGGGAACCACGAATGCTCTTGAGGCGTTGCTGGAACGCGTTCGGGCCCTGGGGCTTTCTGTGCGCCTCGCAGATCCTTTTTACGACATTGATGTGGCATCGGACCTGATTCGGCTTGCCACAGAGCTGCGGCAATTCCCGACCAGGGCGCCACGAACAGCGGCTTGGTTGGCGCAGTGGAGGCCAGCGGCGGCGCAAGTATGGACCGGCACAGGAAACCTGTGAGGCTCACGCCACCCCGCAGGGTCTATGTTCTCGGCGCCATCTTGCTTGTGGCGCTGGCGATCTGTTCGCGCAAGTTCAGCAGTCTGGGTGCACCGGCCTTCATGGTTCCGCTGGCGGTTGCAGCCATCGCGTACCTCGTCGCCCTGCGTGAAGTCTTCTCCACAGAAAGATTTCCGAAGCGCGTCGTCGTCATCGGGCTCGGGTTGGCTGCGGTGTGGCAAGTTCTGTTTCTCGTGCAGCCGCCGGGTTCCGATGATGACATTCACCGCTATGTTTGGGATGGCCGGGTGCAGCGGCTCGGCTTTAACCCCTATATTGTCGTTCCCAGCGACCCTGCGCTCGCCGGACTGCACACGCCCGAAACTCGAACCCTGAACAACGCATATTTACCGAGCCCATATCCCGCGGGCGCTCAACTTTTCTTCCGCGCTATAACGGCGATTCATGAATCTGTCTTCGCCTTGAAACTTGCCTTGGTAATCTGCGACTGGGCAATTGTTTTTGTCTTGCTCGATATTTTGCGTCGTAGTGGGCAGGGAGAGCACTGGGTTCTGGCCTATGCCTGGCATCCGTTGCTCGCCATAGAAGTGGCGGGCAGCGGTCACATCGATATTGTTGGCGCACTGCTGCTGTTGGTGTCGTTCGCCGCACTGGCGCGCCGCTGGCGTACGGTTGCGGCCCTTGCATTTGCGCTGGCGGTCGCAGTGAAATTGCTTCCGATTGTGCTGCTGCCCTTCTACTGGAAGCGGGTTCGTATGCGCGACGGCGCGCTGGCGGCAGTCGTGTTCGGGCTCCTATACTTGCCATTCCTGAACCACGGGCGGATTCCGGTCGGATCGCTCGGCACTTACATCCATAGTTTCCGCTTTAACGATCCCGTGTTTGCAATCTTCGAGCGAGTGGCGGCTCCGGAGCTTGTAGCTGGACTGACGGTGCTCATTGGTTTTCTCACCGCGGTCTGGATGAGAAGAAAGTCCACAACTCGTGTGGGGACGGACGCAGTCGCCCCTCCCGCGAGCGAAGCGAGCGCAGCGACACCGGAGGCATTCGCCTGGCCGGTGGCAGCATCGTTTTTGTGCGCACCGGTCGTATATCCCTGGTATCTGCTCTGGATGCTGCCGTTCTTTTTTTCGCGGTCGCGCTCGACGCTGCCGGTTATTGTATGGACGGTGAGCATCATGCCTACTTACTACGTTTGGCACCTGCGGGCACTGGGACGTCCGTGGATAGTTCCAGGCTGGATTATGCTGCTGGAATACGGATCCGTGGTGACGGCCGCTGTAATTATCGGGTTCCGCCGATTGCGACGAGCTTGAATGCCGCCTCAAGCTTATCGGCTTCGATCCCGCTTGCCTTTGAAGAACAGGAATGATTCGAAAAATTCTCTGTCCCACGGTGTCTATATGGAAGTGTCCGTAGTGAACGCTGAGGCCTCATCATGGAATCGAGGCGACGGCAACATGCTCCACGACGCCATCGATCGAGAAAGGAACGATATAACAATCGCGCCTAATCCTACTAGTAAATGAAAGCGGCTGCGATCTTACGAACCTGGTCGTGTCTTTTCATTTGCTGAACAACGGCGATTGGGATCAAAAAGTGTTTGTCGTAGAAAAGGCTGACGGAACGAAGGAGCGAATGAGTGAAGCCGAGATGAAGGAGTAGTGGAAAAGGTTTCTAGGTCCATTCTGTGACGAGGTGGGTACTCTCGTCGGAGAAGTCAGTTTCCCAATCGACAACGACTCGAACCAGAAGCGAGTCAAGTTCTTTGCTGTGGTCTACCTCGATAATCGCGACCGCGTCGGTATACTGAGACCGCCAACTTACACTTACGACATAGTTTTGGAGTCGGAGAAAATAAATTACCAGAAACGCGTGCAGATTTCCCATGAACTACAGGCTAGTGAGGCGGATCGGTTCACCATAAAACTCGCCACCGACAAATCTTCGTGCCATCGCTTTCAGGTGACAGTCAGGGGACATTACCAGGCAGACTTTTTCATCTTTGCCGATCCAAACGAACTGTTTTGTGCCTCGGTCACGTAGAACGATGCTTCAACAAAAGCTGGCGCCAGGCGGGCAATAGTGTTACCGATACTATAGTCTTGTATCTGATAATCGTTCTCCGACATCCAACACAGCGTTAATTCAATTCACCAAGGAGAAAACTGCATGACAAATGCAAGCCGAGTTACGAAAATCGGTTTTCTGTCTCTCATTGTGCTGGTTTTTGCTGCAAACTCTTGGGCGCAGCAGCGCGCGCCAATTCTTGATCAGATCGCCAAGACCTACGGAGTTGATTCGTGGGATCGAGTTGAGGCTATCCGCTACACTTGGAACGGGGAGATTACCGGACTTTTCAAGGCTGCTCACAAGTGGGAGTGGGAGCCCAAGACGAACAAGGTTACGTTTGAAGGCGTGGGTAAAGACGGCCAGCCGGTCAAGGTTTCCTACGTACGCACCGACCTCAGCACCCAATCCGACGCCGTGAAGAACGAAGTTGATCCGAGCTTCGTCAACGATAACTATTGGACTCTGTTCCCGTTCCACGCTTATTGGGACAAGGCTGCCAGCGTGATCGATCAGGGCAAGTTTAACCTGCCAGTGGGTGCTGGCATGGCCGAACTGATCCCGGTAAAGTATCCCGCAGATGGCGGTTACACCCCCGGTGACACCTGGGATCTATATGTCGGTAAAGACAACCGCGTCGTGTACTTTGACTTTCACCGCGGCGGAGCCAAGCCGCCGAGCCGCGTACTCGCAACGTGGGCAGGCTACAAAAAGGCAGGTCCAATTCTGTTCTCAACCGAGCATCGCGGCTTCGCCGACGGCAAGCCTCTGCACATCTTTATTTCTGATGTGGCGGTCAAGGTAACCGGCTCCGACAAGTGGATCGCCGCGGAATAGCGGAAGGCGAGCTTGAACGGTTGACGTCGCTCGTCACGAATCAACCTACCTGGCAATCACGACAGTAGTGCAGGAACTGCTCATCTTGGGCAGGTCGCGGTTCACTGCCATGCGGACATCGAGGCTTGGGCGTTGCCCGCGAATAATCGGGCAATAGATGTCAGGCTGTGGCAGCGCGCCCTGCAAGCGTCGCCGTCCAGCACATCCGCCATGGCACGTGTCGCGGAACTCGCACGGCTCGCAGGCTGGAGGAAGTGTCCGTGCCTGCTCGAAGGGTGTTGAGCTCAGAACGTCGAACCCTGCAGAGATCAAATCTGAAAGTGGCTCACCCGTTCCTGGCCAATAAACGCAGGGTTGTGTTGTGGCTCGCGGAGTCACTCGTACGGTGCTAACGCCACAACCTCCTTCGCGCGGCGGGAGGCCTGCCATCGCTCGAACCAGCGGTTCCCCGATGGCGATCACGTCAGTCTCTGCAAATAAGCGTTGGAACCCCTCCCAGTATTCTTCATAAGTCAGTGCATATCTATCTGTCCGCACCGCCTGGTACACGTTCACTCGCAAGGGGGCGTCAAACCGTTTGGCCACCCGCGCCACATCCGCCAGCCGCAAGTAGTTCGACTTCATCATGACGGCAATGATGGTTACAGGAATGCCCAGCCCCACACATCGCTTTGCCTGCTGCTGGATGAGTTCCCAATTGCCGGGGCCGCGCTGGGCATCCTGCTCGGCTTGGATGGGGTAATCGAGAGAGAACTCGATGTCGTGAAAAGCGCGCAGCTCTTTGTCTTCCAGAACAGCAACACTATGCCCGTTGGAAGTGATGGTGAGCTTGACGGGTTTCGTTTGCAGGTAGGCCAATATCGCCTTGAAGTCCGGATGCATGCCGTTCTCGCCCGTGCCGAGATTCACGGAGCGGACGTGCAGCCGTGCCATGACCGCCTTCACCTGATCCAGAGACAGACGGTCCGAGCGAGTCGGATCGCGGTAGCAGAATGCGCAGGTGAGGTTGCACTCGTTGGTGAGCCCAAGTCCGAGCGCGATTCCGGCGTCAGGCGGCACTGCGCGAGATGTGGTCGACGAAAGACTGAACCCTGACATTATTCATGCACCATAATTCATGCACCATATTCATGCACCATATTCATGCACCATCCTCGATGATCAAACCTGTGCGATGCGCCAGAAAGTGCGTATAGCGCGCGACCGCGGCAAATTCCGGTCGCTTTCCCAGTTTGCGCTCCAGTTCAAAAATCCGCTCGTGATCGGCACTACGGGAAATCTGTGGCGGCAAGTAATCCGACACAACCCGAACACCACGCTTGGCAGTTACGGCGAGCGACGCTGCTTTCAGCATGGCGTGCAGGCTGTCTGCCGTAAATAGTCGCACGTTGCCTCCGTACAGAGACTCTTGTCCCCATTCAGCGGTGAGGCTGGCGTCCGCCGCCGCCAAATCGCCCGCTTGAATGGCGGCCTTCAGTACCTCGCCTGCCTGGTTGCGCACCATAACAGACAGGATCGCCGATGGATCTCGCAACGCACGGGCCGCGCTGCTCAGCACGGCACCCGGGTCGTCGACAAATTCCAGAATGTTGTGGCAAAGAATTACATCGAATGATCCGGAGCGAAACAAGTTTACTAAATTGGGGGCGTCGCCGTGTTTCAGTTCGATCTTGTCTGTAACTCTCGCTTCATGCGCGGCGCGCCTGGCGAAATCCAGCATAGGCAGAGAGGAATCCAGCAAGGTAACGTAAATACCAAGTCGCGCCAACCGCACCGCAGTCGCTCCCGGACCGCAGCCAATATCCAGTGCGCACAAAGACCGTGTGTCCTGCGGCAGAAAGTCCTGCAGGTTGGCGAAGGCGAGCTCGAGGCGCAATCGGCCCTCGGGTGTCTCAAGGTAGGCGGCATATTTGTCCGCGTCGCTCTGGAAGCGTTCGTTGTCGACGTTGGCGGTTATCTTCTTCATGCGACACACGTCCATTCGACACAAGCGAAGTCGCTCCCGACCCAGTCGCAAGTGAGTACCAGAGCGTATATCGAAAGGATTAGGAACGACAAGCCGGCTTTGCTCCGGTTCATTTCCAAGCAGCCCGTAATGGCTTGGTGGTCGACAAAACGTCCGACGAAGATCGATTGAACTGGCGGCTACCCTTATACGCTGTATTGGGTGCGTACGTCGTTTTTGTCCCAATACAGATCTGCCCAGTCGACCCATCATTACTCTTAAACTTGTGTTGGGTTTTGTCCTCATTCTCATCAGCGCTGCCTTGCTGATCCAGGCCGCGACCACCAAAAGGCTCCGCCACTTTTTTTCGATACGGTCGATGCTCGCGGTCTACTTCATCGGCCATAGTCGCCTATGACACCAAGAATCTGACCCCAATCCGCACCGCCGCAGATGGGTAGTGTGGTCACACCGTTACCAGGCCGAGGTTCTGGCCCAACCAGCAGTCAACGGAGAGTTCAGGCATATCGGATGGGACGGATGGGGCTTCCCAGGCGCCGGAAACACAGTTGAGTATCTTGTTCTTGATCCTGAGGACTCTCTCGCGGGCGTGGCCAAGAACCACCAATCCGGCAAGCTCGATGGCATCCCCTGCGCAGTCCCTCCGGTGCATCGTCGGAATAATCATTGGTATGTCGTTCTTTATTACACGGGTGAAGACTGGGTTCGTGGTAATTCGGGCGATCCTGTTGGAGATTCATATCGTAGGATCGCGATATCACTGACCACCGCAGAGTCGCTTGGTCATGTGGCAAGTTTGTCAGCCACCGGGAAACTAGGTCGCTCGGGCCAAGCATGAGTTGGGCAATTGTAGCGTCATCATTTATCCTTATGGGTTGTCCTAACGACGCCGAAACTGCGGTGCGCTTTCGCCCTAGGGATGCACAGAACCGAATCCTGTGCTTTTCAGAAAAGATTAAGAAATGTAATGGAAACGCCTTTTGAGGCCGCCGGTGCGTCGGTGTGCAAAGGATTCTTCGCTTCGCTCGGAATGACAAAGTGAATTTATGAAAACTGGCATTATTGGCCTGCCGCAGGTGGGCAAGACATCGTTGTTTCGGATTTTGACCAAGGCGCATCTTTCGGATCAGGCGCGGGCAAACCCGCGCGATGCGCATATTGGTGTGGCCAAGGTTCCGGATGACCGGCTTGACCGGCTGGCGGCGCTTTACAACCCGAAGAAGCTTACGCATACCTCGGTTGAGTACGTGGACGTGGGCGCTATCGGCCAGGAGGCGCTGAAGGACAGTGCTTACGCGGCGCATCTGCGCAACGTGGATGCTTTGGCGCACGTGGTGCGGGTGTTTGACGATCCTTCGGTACCGCACGCGGGGGAGATCGATCCGTTGCGCGACATCAAGAATGTGGAATTCGATTTACTGGTCAGCGATTTGGGGCAAATCGAGAAGCGGTTGGAGCGGTTGGAAAAAGATCTGAAGAAGATGAAGACGGCGGAGCTCGAAAAAGAATTCGAGTTGCTCAAGCGCGCCAAGGCGCAGGTGGAATCGGACAAGCCGTTGCGCGAAATGGAGATGACGGCGGAAGACAAAAAGCGCATCAAGGGATTTATGTTCCTGAGCGAGAAGCCGATTTTCTACGTGCTGAATATTGGTGAATCGACGGAACTTGGAAAAGAGCTGGAAGCGGCGGTGAGCAAGTACAAGTTGACGGAAATTGCGGCGCGGCCGAATGCTGCGGCTACTGCGATCTGCGGCAAGGTGGAAGCCGAGCTCGCCGAAATGAGTGACGCCGATGCGGCGGAATTTTTGTCGAGCTACGGACTGACGGAGAGCGGGCTGGTGCGGCTGATTCGGACGACATACAAACTACTCGGACTCATCTCATTCTTCACCGCCGGAGAAGACGAGTGCCGGGCCTGGCAGGTTCCAGCGCATTCGCGGGCGCAGGAGGCGGCGGGAGCGATCCATTCCGATCTGGAGAAACATTTCATTCGCGCAGAGACCATCCGCTGGGATCAACTGCTGGAAGCCGGCTCTGAAGCTAACGCCCGCGCCAAGGGGACGCTGCGGCTCGAAGGCAAGGATTACATCGTGCAGGATGGCGATGTGATGCATATTCGGCATTCTGGCTGATGGTACCCAGTACCCAGCCAGACCCGGGGTTCCAAGTTGGGATTGGCCGTCGAATCCGCGCGTGCTGTTTCGAACTTTGCAGGACCTTCGGCGGTAAGCTTTACCGATGACGGAGCGTTACAAGGATCTTCAAGGATCTCATTGCGTGGCAGAAGGCGATGGACCTGGTCAATCTCCTCTACGACGCTACCGAGTGTTTCCCAAGCGAGAGACTTATAGTTTGACGGATCAAATCCGGCGCGCATCAGTTTCTATTCCCAGCAATATCGCCGAGGGGCAGGGGCATTGCAGTAAACGTGAGTTTCGACATTTTCTTCGACATTCTCGAGGATCGCTGGCAGAAGGGGATACTCAGGTCCTGATCGCCCAACGATGGAATTATCGATCCGAGGCGCAAACCGCGGAGATTCTCCGGGTTGCCAACGAGGTAGGCCGTATCCGGAGCGGCCTCCTCAACTCTCTATCCGATTGGGCGGCGTGAGATTTGACTCGGCAACCAGGTACTCGGTAGTTTCTTACAGCATGCATCCGATTGCTGTGAGCATTCTGCTTGGGCTTACTGCCGCCGCGGCTAATGTTTTTGGCGGAGCCATTATTGTGCAGCGCAATTGGGAGCGGCGGTATCTTCGTTACTTTGTTGCGCTGGGCGCGGGGTTCATGCTGGCCACGGCTTTGGTGGAGATGGTTCCAGAGAGTTTGGAGCTGCGCGGGCGGAGCGCGGCGTTTTTGATTCTGCTGGGTTATCTTCTCATTCATTTCTTCGAGCACACCGCTACTCCCCACTTTCACTTTGGCGAAGAGACACACAGAGACGAGTTCATGCATTCGCACAAGGGGTATTCGGTGCTGCTGGGGCTGATCATCCACACTTTTTTTGATGGGATTGCGATTGCGTCTGGATTTCTGGTATCGAACGCTTTGGGCTGGATCATTTTTTTGGCGATCTTTCTGCACAAGATTCCTGAAGGCTTCACGGTGAGTTCGGTGATGCTGGCCAGTGGGCGAAGCCGGGGAGCGGCCTGGGGAGCCTCGGTCGTTCTGGGCGGGGCAACGCTGGCGGGGGTTCTGACGATGGCGGTATTTCGTCATCATGTGGGTGCGGGATTGCCGCTCTCGGCGGGCGTCACTATTTATGTCGCAGCGTCGGACTTGGTTCCGGAGGTGAATAGAGAACCGGGGGCGAGGATGGCTTTGCTGGTTTTCGTGGGCGCGGGGATTGTGTTTTTGCTGGATGCTTTGTTTCACATGCACTGAGAAGCAAAAATGCGCGGACGAAGGCGGCCGCGCCACACGTGAGTTGTTGAGACCCTACGCGCTGGCCAGGACTGGTTCGACGCCGTAGATGGAGTGCCATGAGGTTGCGGCTTTGAGTTTGCCGTTGACGTTGTTGATATTCTTCACCCCTTCGGTCTCCAGCCATTTACGGAAAGCGCCGGCGCCCTGCTTGGCATAGATTGGGATACCGTCTTTCCAGGTGGCGCGACCGCAGAGGACGCCGTTGAACTTCACTCCGGACTCGCCGGCCAGTTCGAGTGTCTCGCTGAATTCCGCGTTGCTGACTCCGGCCGAAAGGTAGATGAAGGGCTTGGTCGCGACGTTCGCGGCTTTGTGGAAGAGATCGATTGCTTCCTGTTTGGTATATGCCTTCTGGCCGCCGAAGCATTTCACGCCTTCGACGAACTTCATGTTGACGGGCACTTCAACTTTCAGCACATCCACGCCGTACCGATCTTTGCTGAATTCGCGCATGCTCTCGGTAACGATCTGCGGCTTTTTCCTCGCGTACTCCAATCCTTTTTCATCGCTGCCTTCGTCGTAGCCGACAAACTCCAGGAAATATGGAATATCGTTGGCGCGGCATTCGTCGCCAATGCGCTCCACCCAGGCGTGCTTCTTGTCGTTTACTTCCTTTGGATCAAAGGGGGTGTAATACAGGAGAATCTTGACGCAATCGGCGCCGGCTTCTTTTAATCGCCGAGCCGACCAGTGATCGAGCAGATCGCCCAGTCGCCCGGGACCGGTTTTGTCATAGCCAGTTTTTTCATAGGCGAGCAGCAGGCCGGCGTTCTTGGCGCGGCGCTTGGAGGCGGGCAGTCCCCACTCGGGGTCGAGCAGGATAGCGCTGGCGTGAGGCGTGAGCACTTCGGTGACGAGGATTTTGAACTCCTCCATCATGGCATCGCTGATTTCTCCGCCTTTTTCCTTGCCCAGCGATTTTTGCAGGGAGCCGCGTTGATCCATGGCTGCGGCCGCGATCACGCCGTGCTCGTTCGAAACATTTTTGAGCCCAGCCAATTTTCCAGGGGTAAGTTTCATAGATTCCTCCAAGATTGCGTGAGAAAGAGGTGAGTGCGCGGAACAGGTAATTGTAAACCAACTGGGAGAAAGCGGCTGTGCGGGTCGGCTGTGAGTGAGTTTGATAAGGGATGAGGCGAGCCAAGTGAGTTCCCTGCCCGCGCTGACGAAAGCGCGGGGCTTCGGGATGACGCCGACGGGAAAGAAGCGTACACACGATTCGAACTGAGTCACTACCCGGGTTTCCGGCCGCGGAGCGCTCCGTCCAATCGCGAACGCCCCTAGCTTTGTCAGTTCTCAGTCCACCGAGTGCCTGGCGGTGTAGCCGTCGCGGGAGACGACGTCTATTTTTTGATCTTTGCCTTTCTGATCTTTCACTTTGAGCGGGCCGCCGTCGGGGGCTACGACCTGCACTTTTAACTTACGGTAGGTGCCATCGAGCTTGTCATTCGTGGGGCGATAAGTAATCGAATATTGATTGCGGATGTCGTTTCCAATGTCCCGGAAATCCTCGCCATACTCTGCCTGAAAGCGCGGAAAGTAGGCGCGGCCTCCGGTCAAGGCGGCGAAGGTGCGCATTTCGTTATCGGCCTGGAGGTAATCCATTTCGCTGGCGTGAATGCCCGCGCCCCGGTTTCCAGCGCCGCCCATGATCCGGAGAATCTGTCCCACGCTGATGGGAAAGATGGTCACATCCTTGGTGTCTTTTACTTTCTTCGTGATCTTATCGAGCGTGAGTTTGCTGAAGCTGTCGTATCCGGTGGTGATGAGGATAATGTACTTCTTGCCTTCGATCCGGTCGAGCCGATCAAGGGTGTCATACAACGCGTCGAATAAATTGGTTTCGGAGAATCCAGGAATACGCAGCTGGTTCAACGCTCCGTAAACGGCTTTCTTGTCCTGAGTGAAATCGACGAGGATGTGGGGTTGCATGTCATAGTAGGCGACTGCGATCCAGTCGTCTTTTTGCAGCGTATTGGCAAAAGCATAGGAAGCCTCAAGTGCCTCCAGCATGAACGAGTATCTGGTGGATGCATATTCGACGAGCAGCACGGCGGTAATAGGCGCTTTGGAAATGTTGAAGGTATTGATGGATTGCGCCGCTCCGTCTTCGAAGAGCCGGAAATTATCCTTTTTGAGGCCGGGGACAAATTCTCCGCTCTTGGTGGTAACCAGCACGTCCACATTTACCAGGGGAGCATTCACATGAATGGAATAGTCCGGCATGCCTTCGACTTTTTTGGGGGTGGTGGGCGGCGGAGGCGGTGGAGGCTCCTCGGCTTTTTTCTTGGGGACGGCGTAGGGACCGATGTCGCCGCCGGGGCCACCGGCTTCGGGCGGGGCGTCCTGTTTGGGCTTGGCGTTGTCGTCAGTCTGGGGCGGGTTCTGCGTTTGAGACTGGTCCTGGGCAGAGGCGGATGTGACGACGAAGATAAGGGTTAGCGAGACTGCCATCGCCAACATCCAGGTGATGAAATGCAGTGAGCGTGCGCGGCGGTTTGTGACGGATAAATTGGCCAACATTGGGAACCCCGAAGAGAAAAATTCAGCATTGGGAGCAAAACTCCCTGTGCTAGTATAGACGCAGGGATTCGCGATTGGGATGTTTTGCCCGGCCCCATACTCCCTCCTGGCAAGGACTTACAATCTGGCGAAGTCTAACTCTATATCTGGACTCATGCGGTCCTCCCGGCGTACATGAAAAAATCAGCTGTCGTCTTATCTGTCGTTTGCCTTTTCACCTCCTTGATTGCGTTGGCGCAGAAATCTGATTCCGCGCAAAATCCACCCATCATCCCGGTCAGCCAAATTCATGCCGGCATGCACGGCGTTGCCTATACCGTGTTCGAAGGCGTCAAGCCCGAGGCCATGGAAGTAGAAGTGCTTGGGGTGCTGCACAACGTGAATGGGCCTAAGGGCGATGTGATCCTGGTGCGGCTGCATGGGCAAAAGGTGGAATACACGGGCGTGGTGGCGGGCATGAGCGGAAGCCCGGTTTATCTTGATGGCAAGCTGGCCGGGGCGCTGGCGTTTCGTATCGGAGAATTTTCGAAAGAGCCGATTGCCGGAGTTACGCCGATCGCCGATATGCTAGAGATCAACGCGCTGGACCAATCGCCGGCGGAAGAGAGCGCGGCAGTAGCTGCGGCAAGACCATCGGTGAACTCGGTTGCTGGAAAGACTGGATCGCCTGGTGAAATCTTGGCGTTGCCGGGCGGAGCGGGGGATTCCGCGGCAAGCGGTTTTGCGAATTATCTAAAGCCGATTGAGACGCCGCTGGTATTCAATGGATTTTCCGAACAGGCGATTCAGCTTTTCGCGGGGCAGCTGGGATCAGCGGGAATCGTGCCGGTGATGGGCGCGGGCTCGGTAAGCAACGACAAACAGCCTGAGCCGGTCGAAGCCGGGTCAGCCATCAGCGCCGTTCTGGTACGCGGCGACATGAGTATTGAAGCCACGTGCAGCGTGACCTACGTGGATCCACAGCGACTTTTAGCCTGCGGACATCCGCTGTTACAGTTCGGCTCGGTGGATCTGCCGATGAATAAAGCGGAGGTTTTGGCCACGCTACCCTCGCCACTGAACGCCTTCAAGATCGTCAATACTACCGAGCCGGTGGGAACATTTGTTCAGGATCGCCACACCGGAATCATGGGCGTATTCAACCGCCAGCCGGACATGATTCCAGTCGCCTTGAGCATCCACAGCAGCACGGGAGTAAAACAGTTCCATTACGAAGTACTGAATAATCCCAAGCTGACCCCGGTGGCTCTGATGGTGACCGTGTTCAACGCGCTGCACGGAGTGAATGAGTTCGGGGAAGAAATTACTTACCGGCTTGCGGGTAGCATCGATGTAAAAGGATTCCCCGACGTTACCATGCGCAATATGTTCGCGCCATCGGAGAACTCTCAACCGGCAGCGATGCAGGCCGCGATTGCTTTAGGCGAGCGCTTCGAACGCATCTATGACAATCCCTATAGTGCCGCAGCCGTTGCCGGCGTGAAGCTAGATTTCGACCTGGTTCGCGAACGGCGCTGGGCGCGGCTGGAGAGCGCTCGCACCGATGTGACGGAAGCGCGTCCGGGGGAAGAAATCATGCTGGAAACCGTGTTGGCGCCCTACCGCGGTGAGCGCATTGTGCAGCAGATTCCGGTGAAGATTCCGACCTCGGCAAGCAAAGGGACGCTGCGCATTCTGGTGAGCGACGGCGATACCCTTGACCACATCGGACGTTCGAATCCCGCATTCGGGCGCAAGCTCGATCTCGCCTCTACCATCTCGCTGCTCAATAAAGAGCATTCCAATAACCGTGTGTATGTCTCGCTGCTGGAGGCTGATCCGGAAGCCCGCGTCGCCGACAAAGTGATGCCTACCCTGCCCATCTCGATCATGAATGTTATGGATGGCATGCGAGGCAATCAGGAGATGATCGTCAGCGGAGAGTCGAACGTGGATGAAACGGCGACGGCTCCGCTGGATTATGTAGTGTCGGGAGCGCAGTTGCTGACGGTAACGGTGAAGTAAGTACGGAGTTGCGAGTACCGAGTTCTAACCGCTTCAAACCCGACCGGCTTCAACTTCAGCGAAGGCAGTCCAGTAGTACTCCCGCTTTTTCCATGTGGCGAAAGCCGTCGGTGGCCCATGCGGCCAGGATCATTAGGGTGGCGTTGTAGCCAACGTGTGCCAGAAAGCTGGAGGCTACTGACTTGGTGACCGCGCGCACTGCGGTGAGGACTACGCCAACCAGGATGATGATCAGTACGGCCGCCCATGAGCGATATTGCGCGTAGTGCATCAGTCCGAAGGGCAGCGCGGTGAGAATGATTCCCCAAAAGGCGCCCATGCGGCGCGCGACCACGGGATAGAGGAATCCGCGAAAGAAAATTTCTTCCATCAGCGGCCCGAAGGTGATGGCGAAGGCAGCTGTGAGATAGGCGTCCATGGGATGCTCGAAAAACTGATCGAAGGGCGTGGTCTTGGGCATGGGCAGGAAACGGCCCAGCATGTCGAACCCGAGCATGAGAACTCCCACGCCCAACAAGCTGAGGCCGGCGACACCAGGCCAGTTCCAGCGGATCCCTTGCCAGAAGCGCGTGTGATATTTTCCCTCCACGAGCAAGAACATGTAACCGGCGACAACCGCGTACGCCACTAACTCGGAAAGTAAGGCGAGTACCGGCTTCTGCGCGACTTCGATCCAACTCTGGTGCGGATGAGCAAATTTGACCGCGGCGAGGACGATCACGAGCTGGACGATAAAGATGGTGCCTAGTGTGAGAGCAGCAATGATAAGGACGTCCCAGCCAGTCCAGACGGGGTTCTCGCCGGCTTTGGGTGCTGGGGGTGTGGGAGCGGGCGCTGGCGGCGGAGAAATGTAAGTAACGACGGGAGCGCTCAACTGCGGCTCAGTGTTGAGCGGCTGCGGGTTGAACGGCGGGTTTTCGGGTGATGACAAAGCAATTCTTCCTCAGCGCTAAGTTAAACACGTCCTTATGGCCAATCGACGGAACAAACCCCGAATATCCGGTACGGGCCAGGCTCAGACTCGTTAGATGATCGATTGCCGACGACCGTCCGAGCCTCTTCAAAAGAAGCGAAAAGACAGTGGCTATTTGTGCCAAGCTCATCGGCCCGACCACTGCAGGACAGGCCAGAGCATTCTGGCGAGGTCCGAGCGGTGAAATTGGCCACGTCGAAGCCCTCGAGTCGCTTGTTGGAAGGCGCGATTACTTCTGTCGGAAACGACGGCTCGGGCGACCATGGGTTCCAGCGTTCGCCGTCGAATTCCATCTCATCCGCTTCGTAGTAAAACAAAGACGTTCCTTCAAGGGAAATGGAATTCTCGTCCGCTAAGTTTCTTATTATTTGGGGCGAGTCGAAAAACCAATAGCCGTTTTGCTTCCAGTATTGGATGTAGTCGGCGAAGTTTTTGGCAACACAATCGGAAACAGAATAGAGGTCGACGACTTTCGGCGCCGCGAGCCAATCGGGTTTCTTCTCGATGCGCTTCGCCATATAACCGGCAGGAGTCATATCTGTTAGGTGGCTAACCGCTTTCCGACGCAAACGAAGCTTCCCACTGTGGCTAAAGCCAGGTGAGTCTTGGGACTGTATTACGGCACCGCTGAAGCCGTGCCCCTTCAAGTCTTTCCCTTCAAACTTTTGACGCCTGCAAATTCTACGCGCTCCGCTTCCCGTTCCCCGCAAAATATCCCATCAGAGCCTGCCCGGTGTACGACTTCTTCACCCTTGCCACCTGTTCGGGCGTGCCTTGGGCTACGATGCGGCCGCCTTCTTCGCCGCCTTCGGGGCCAAGATCGATCAGCCAGTCGGCGTTGCGAATCACGTCCAGATTGTGTTCGATGATGATGATCGAATTGCCCAGATCGGTCAAACGGTGGAGCACATCGAGCAGCTTTTTTACGTCGTCGAAGTGCAGGCCGGTGGTGGGCTCATCCAGCAGATAAAGAGTTTTGCCGGTCTGTCGCTTGCTGAGCTCGCGGGCCAGCTTGATGCGCTGGGCTTCGCCGCCGGAGAGCGTGACCGCAGATTGGCCGAGATGAATGTAACCGAGGCCGACATCGACCAGGGTTTGCAGCTTTTGCTTTACTTGCGGAATGTTTTCCAGAATCGGCAGCGCGTCGGAGACCGGCATCTCCAGCAGGTCGGCGATGGAGTTGCCGTTGTATTTTACGGCCAGGGTCTCGTGGTTGTAGCGGCGTCCGCCGCAGACTTCGCAGAGCACGTAGACGTCGGGCAGGAAATTCATTTCGATGCGGCGCTGGCCTTCACCCTGGCAGGCCTCGCAGCGTCCGCCGGAGACGTTGAAGGAGAAGCGCCCAGCTTTGTAGCCGCGCTCGCGGGCTTCGGGGAGCATGGCATAGATATCGCGAATCGCAGTGAATACGCCGGTATAGGTTGCGGGATTCGAGCGTGGAGTACGGCCGATGGGCGATTGATCGATGCGGATAACTTTGTCGATGTTCTCCGCGCCGAGGATGGCTTTGTGCTCACCGGATTTTTCACGCGAACGGTAGAGCTGGCGAGCGAGCGCGCGGTAGAGAATGTCGTTGACCAGAGTGGACTTGCCGGAGCCGGAGACGCCGGTCACAACCGTCATCACGCCGAGGGGGAAAGTTACATCGAGATTCTTGAGGTTGTTTTCTTTTGCTCCGAGAATGGTGAGGGCAGCGCCGTTTTTTTGCCGGCGCTCGGGACGCATCTCGATCTGTACTCTACCGGAAATGTAGGCACCAGTGAGCGAGTTGGGCTCGCGCATGATTTCTTCCGGCGTGCCGTGGGCAACGAGGCCACCGCCGTGGCGTCCGGCGCCGGGGCCGAGATCGATCACGTAATCGGCACGGCGGATGGTTTCTTCATCGTGCTCGACGACCAGCACGGTGTTTCCCAGGTCGCGTAGATTTTCGAGGGCGGTGAGAAGCCGTCCGTTGTCGCGATGATGCAACCCGATGGACGGCTCGTCGAGGACATAGAGCACGCCGCGCAGTTTGGAGCCGATCTGCGTTGCCAGGCGGATGCGCTGTCCTTCGCCGCCGGAAAGCGTGGCCGCCGAGCGGTCGAGTGAAATGTAGTTCAGTCCCACAGCGTTGAGAAATTGCAAGCGCTCGACAATTTCGTGCATGACTCGGCCGGCGATTTTCTCCTCGCGCCCCACTAGTTTGACGCCTTGCGCTACTTCCATCGCTCGCGAGATCGGTAGCGCGGTGAATTCGGCAATCGACATTCCGTTCACTTTCACGGCGAGACTTTCGGGGCGCAGGCGCTTGCCGTGGCACGCCGGACATTCGCTGGCGGACATGTGATCCATAAGCCAGTCGCGATAGCTTTCTGACGTGGATTCTTCGAGATTTTGTTTCAGGTATCCGAAGATGCCGCGGAAACCGGTTTTCCCGCGGCCAGACTCGCCATTCAACAGCAGATCCTGACTCTTCTCCGGAAACTTTTCGAAGGGAGTGTTGAGATCGATACCGTGCGCCGCCGCCGTCACCTGCAGTGCATGGATGAGTCCCTGCGACGCCGAGCCGGGACCAAGACCACCCTCGAGCAACGGCTTCGACCAGTCCGTGATCACTTTCGCGGGATCGAAATCGTAGCGGCTGCCGAGGCCGTGGCACTCGGGACAGGCCCCGTACATGCTGTTGAATGAAAACGAGCGCGGCTCAAGCTGCGGCACGCTGATGCCGCAATCCGGGCAGGCCAGCTTCTCGGAGTAGAGTTGCTCATCGCCCCCGACCACCGACACCTGCACTAATCCGCCGGCTAGCTTCATCGCCAGGCCTACCGACATTTCGAGGCGATGCTCGATTCCCGGCTTCACCAGCAGGCGATCGATCATGACTTCGATAGTGTGGTTCTTGCGCTTATCGAGGTTGAGATCGTCTTCGAGGTTGACGAGTTCGCCATTCACACGGGCGCGGGTGTAGCCGTGCTTGAGCAGGGTCTCGATTTCTTTCTTGAATTCGCCCTTGCGGCCGCGGACGATGGGCGCGAGAACCATGACGCGATCTTCGGGAGTCAACGCCATCACACGCTGGACAATCTGTTCGGCGGACTGGCGGCTGATGGGGTGGCCGCACCTGGGGCAATGCGGTACGCCGATGGAAGCGAACAAAAGACGAAGATAATCGTAGATTTCGGTGATGGTACCAACGGTCGAGCGCGGGCTGCGGCTGGTGGTTTTCTGCTCGATGGAAATGGATGGGCTAAGTCCATCAATTGAATCGACATCCGGGCGCTCCATTTGATCGAGAAACTGGCGGGCATAGGTGGAAAGAGTTTCCACGTAGCGGCGCTGGCCCTCGGCATAGATCGTATCGAATGCGAGAGAAGATTTACCCGACCCACTCAGGCCGGTGACGACGGTCAGGGTGTTGCGAGGAATCTCGACGTCGATGTTTTTGAGGTTATGCTGGCGCGCCCCTCGCACCGAGATCTTGGTTATGGCCATTTGTGATGAAGTGGATAGGCCTTCCGTAATGTCGACAGGTCTACAGAGATGTTCGACATTAGGAGTGCACAGCTCTACTCCGTATTTTACTCCGATACGGCGCATCTGGGTGGTCACTAGCGGCGGGCGTCAGCAAAGGTAGATTGAACATGGCGCATAGACGAAAGTTGGCCGGGCCGCATCTGAATATTGCGATTTCGAACTACGAGATTTTTGCTGAATTTATTTTGAACATCTTTTGAACTTCAGACAGGGTGGTTGATTGTGATTTCGCTCTTCATGCCTTTGATTTTGGGCGCTACAGTAGTAGCCTCGGTCGGAATTGGCGTGGTCACGGCTTACGCCGCAGTCATCGGAATCCTGCACGCTTGCTGGCGAGCTTCGCGACAGCCTGTGGTAGCAAGAGCGCGGCTGGTTCTAGTGCCTACGCAGAACCATGCCAGCGGCGACTAAGTACCACCACCGCCTGACAAGCCTTCGGCCATCGCGCTCTGGCGAACGGCGCACGTGCTCAATCATTATCAGCAAGTCCTGATCTCGAGATCCTTCCACTTCCCTTCACAAGCCGACCCAGTTCCAGCGCTGCCCCTTTTTGCCGATAGACAAGAGAGATGAAAGCCCCAGCTCGCGAGGGGCGAGCACACACTGTGCCTCGAATCCCGCAGGAAAGCTGGCCATGACATTGTTCGACATCGAACATACACCCATAGTGGAAGTTGTAATACTCCGGGGTCACCATGAACAAAGCTGACGATGAACGCGTTCACCAGCTGTGCTCGCTAATCGCGTTAGAGCAGGATCGCAGCAAGTTCCTGGAGTTGGTCACGGAGCTAAACCGGATATTGAGCGACCAAGAAAAGCGGTTCCAAGGTGAGAAGCCGGGCGTCAAGGAAGGTTGCTAGCGTGATGTGCGTACCAGCCGAGCTGCGTTGGATCCGGTTTTAAGAAAGCTATGAAAATAACCGGCATAATGCCAGGTTTCAGCAGAGAACTTAAAACATCTTCTCCGTACATTCGCCTCTCAGTTTTTCCCGAACATACAGAAGATCGCGACCGTAATTACAGGGTTCACCAGGGGGGATCGAAGCAGATCTTCGCATCCAATGAATTGCGCGTGATGAAAAAACCTATTCTTAAGAGAACCACAAAACGGACCAAGGCAGCTCCCTTGCAACCCGGCGCTCGCTCCGACGCGGCGGGAAAGGCGGTGAGCAATGTCATTTTGTTGTCGCTGCCGGATGAGGAATACCACGTACTGCGCCCTCATCTCGAGCCGAGCGACTTGCCGCAGCACCAAATCCTGCACGAACCAAGCGAGAAGATCGAGTTCACATATTTCCTGAATGAAGGTATGACCTCGCTGGTGGCGCTTAGCGGAGATGGGAGAAGCGTCGAAGTCGGCATTGTTGGTAAGGAAGGCATGGTGGGAATGTCGTTGACGGTGGGACTGCAGCGGGAGATGTTCCGGGCCATCATGCAAATGTCGGGCACCGGCGTCCGGATAAAATCGGAAGTATTTCAAACCTTGTTGCTTGGGACGCCCACTCTGCGATCGGAGTTGAGCCGCTTCGCTTTGATGCAGGGTATGCAGGTAGCACAATTGGCCGCGTGCAACCGACTGCACGAAACCGAGCAGCGGCTGGTCCGCTGGCTGCTGATGTGCCAGGATCGCGTGGATTCCAAATTGCTTCCGCTCACTCACGAATTCCTGGCGCAAATGCTGGGCACAGGACGGCCCAGCGTAAGCCTGGCAGCGGCGGTGCTGGAAGACGCAGGACTGATCGAAAACCTGCGCGGCACGGTAAAGATATTGAACCGCAAGAGCCTGGAAGCCGCGGCTTGTGAATGTTATGGAGTCATCCAACACTTCAACGGTGGGCTGGGGTTGAAATAAAAACCTCGGAGCCTAGCGCAGCTACTTGGATTGAACCTCGATTGCTTCCGCAACGTTCATAGACCGTCCCGCCTGATGGTCGATTTGGAGCTTTCGACCGTGCTTCAAGTAAGCTCCAATCACCGTTGGCTGCGACCAGTCCAAGTCCCCTTCGTTCTCGATGGCCAAGAGAGTATAAGAACCGGGAGCCACGCTGTGCAGGCTGAAACTGCCGTCCAAATCGCTCTGGTCCCGGCGAAGCAGATCATGGTCGATCTCGGGATTTTTCGGTACCAGAACCACCATCGCACCGGCGAAAGGCTGCCCGGCCTTCTTCACCACGCCTTCTACTTCCACGCTGGCGCCCACCAGGGTGAGCGAAACAGAGGCTGACGAGCCCGCCGCCACGTTAAGAGTGCGACCGGAGACAACAGCGCCTTCCGCTACGATGCGTGAAATGGAGTAGGGTTTTCCGCCACCCCAGACCACGACTTCATAGCCGCCAGCCGCGACCTATTGGAGTTCCGCTTCGCCCTTGGAATTGACGCTGTTTTGCGGAACCTCCCGTTTCGCTCCCGTGTTAGCATTTCACTGTCGGCCCGCGCCTACGGCGAAATCAGCATGGCCCGCGCATTCCCTATTCCGGTTTCATGGCTCTTCGCGATGCTGGTGGGCGTTCTTCTGTCATTACTCTTACCTTCATCGGCCCCGGCGGTGGAACCCTCTCCCTGGCTGGAAATCCATTCCACGCACTTCACGGTGATCACCGATGCCGGGGAGAAAAAAGGTAAGGAAGTGGCACTGCGCTTCGAGCAGATGCGGGCGGTGTTCGCCATCGTGCTGATGAAGGACCGTCTCAACGAATCGCTGCCGCTGACGATTCTCGCCTTCAAGAACGACAAGGACTATTACCAGAATGCTCCGCTGCGGCAGGGGCAGCCGATCGGTGCTCCGGGCTTTTTCGTGCCCGGCGCAGACCAGAACTTTATCGTGCTCAATTTATTTGAAGAGGAGTCATGGCGCGCGGTGGCGCATGACTTCGCGCATCTGCTGATGAATTACAACTATCCTCCGGTGCAGGGATGGTTCGACGAAGGGCTGGCGGAATATTTCGGCTCCATTCGCATCGACAACAGGCAAGTAGAAATCGGCGGCGATCCGGAAATGAGCCTCGCCTTCACCGAGGACCTACTGGAGAATCAGCACGAAGTTCGCAGCCCACCGAAATCGCTCACGGAACTCCTCAGCGGGCAGGTCTGGCTCGCGCTGCCCGACTTGCTCACCATGAAACATGATACTTCGGGGTATGTGGAAGGCACGCACCACACGCTTTTCTATGCGCAGTCATGGATGACGGTGCATTACCTGCTGCACGAGAAGAAGCTGCCGGAGGTGGGAGAGTACTTCGATCTGGTGGAGAACCAGCATCTGCCGGTGGAAGAAGCCATTCAGAAGGCCTACGGGGTTACGCCCGCACAATTCGACCAGGCTGTGAAAGGCTACTTCCGCTCGCTTACGCCGCTATTTACGGCTCTCGATGCCTCCAAACAGCGAGGTTCTTCAGCCGATCTGCCGCAGGTTTACCAGTTTCCCGCGCCGGTTGGGCCGAATGACAGCGCGATCCTGGCCAAACCGATGCGCGAAAGCGATGCCAGAGCTTTTGCGGCTGAAGTAAAGGTAAGGATTCCGGAGCGCCGGGTTGTGGGTCTGAAGGAATTGCAGGAGCTGGCTACGACGTCTGAGACGAACACTTCCGGGAAGATCGTAATCCACAAGACGAGTAAGCCGAACAACGATGAAGATGCTCCTTTGGTGGCCGCCACGGGGAATGAGATCGCCCATCGCGCGCTGGCCTGGGATCACATCCAGCACGGTGAATTTGATGCAGCTGCGGAAGAGTTGAGCGATGCGGCCGCGCTCGACCAGCGCGATATGTGGATCCGTTACTACCTCGCGGTGCTGAAGTACCGCATTGCACAGGAGAAGCACGCCGACATCCAGGGACTGCCCAACATGATGCAGGATCTGCGCGGAGTGCTGGAGTGGTATCCGGAGTTCGCCGATGCCTACGACCTGATGGCGATGGCGCGAATGGTTGGTGGAGGACCGGTCGCGGCTACGCAGGCAGAGCGCGCCGCCATACAACTCAGCCCGCGCAATCAGGAATATGTCTATCATCTGGCGGAAATCTACATTGAGGCCAAAAAGTGGGACGCGGCGCGAACCTTGCTGGAGACGCTGAAGACAAGTGGTAATGCTCAGGTTGCGGCCGAAGCTCGCGAGCAGTTCGACCGGCTGGCGAACGAACAGAAGTATGGACTCTCGACCGCTTCGACGGCGCCGAAATTTTCTCCGCAGAGTACTCCATTTGACGTGCTGGATCAGGACGCAGCAAAACGCGCAGCCGCGGAGCGGTCGCCACAAAACAGCGGCGTGGGGGACAAGCGGGCAGCCAAATTTCTTCAGGGCCGGCTGGTGGGCGTGGATTGCTCGCAGGCACCTGCCGCGCTTCTTACGGTAGCTTCTGGTGGGAAAGTTCTGAAGCTGCGAACTCCCGACTACAAGTCGCTGTTGCTGATTGGGGCTGACACGTTCTCCTGTTCGTGGAATGACCGCTCGGTGTCGGTGAACTATAAGCCGGGGGGGCTGGCGGATGGGGACCTCGTGTCGGTGGAAGTGCGCTGAGGGCTTGGCGGCCTCCCGAAAGCCTTGGGTCTGTGAATTTCTCTCCAAAAATAAATCCGGACTACGGCTTCGGAGCGGCGGCCCTCTGCCGAAATTCCCGAATCGAATGCCGGCCCAGGCGTATCCCACGGGCGAAGTGTCCTTACGGCGTCAGGATTGGGAACACGACGGTCGTGAGTCCCACTGGTCCCACGCTGGTGGGAAATGGGGAGCGGGGCGAAGCCGTGAGAGCGCCCGTCCTCGTGTCCTGATTCCAGGCAAAAATACTGCTGGAATGCAGATCGGGGACATAGATTGCGGGGCCCGTTGATAATTCCCGCCGTTGCCGTGCCTACTGAGTAAGGAGAACCCTGAATTTCTGTGAGGGCGCCGGTAGTCTGGTCCATGCTGTAAGCGGAAATGGTGTGGTCAGGATGTTCACGGCATCGAGAAAATTAAAAGAGCCAAGAAGCGCCTCCGGACCGCGCCCGGCCGCGACTGGTGAGCCGGGAAGTGGAGTGAGAGCGCCTGATCCGCTTATGGAAAGAGCGGCAATCTGGTTGGCTGCGTTCAGAGCGACGTAGAGTATGCCCTGGCTTTCGCTTCCGCCGACAAACATCCCTGTCGGCGAGTTGTTTGCCGGAGCCGCGAAGGGAGAGCCGGGAACCAACGTAAGTCCACCGTCGGAGCCAATCGTAAAAGCTCATATGACTGCGCTGCTGAAATCCGCGGCGTAGAGAACGGGAGCGCTGAGAGCCTTCAGGTTCGCCACGGCCAGATCCACAGGCGCGAAGCCGGCTGCGAAAGGTGAGCCGGAGATCGCCGTGAGACCTCGGCGGGGTTGACGTTGAAGGCGGAGACGGTGCCGTTCGTGTTGCCGGCATAGAGATAATTGCCGAATGTCGCAAGTCCGTCAGGATCAACCGGAGCGCTCCCTAGGCTGAAGGGTGATCCGGTCATCGCCGCAAGGGCGCCGTTGCTGCTATTCACGACGAACCCGTCGATGGCATTGCTGTTGGCGTCCGATGCATAAAAATCAGGGCCGAACCCGACAACGTAAGGACTATCCGAGCCAGGTAAATTTGAAGGTGACGACGGCCTGCCAAGAGTCCCGCCCGAGTCAATCTGAAAACTCAGAATCTGGCCGGCATTGGTGGAGGCGTAGAGAAACGAGCATCCACTGCACATGCCGCCTCCCTGATTGTTTATGCTGTTGGCGTTGCTCCCGCCACAGGCGGTCAGGACCAAAGCCAATGGTGACATGGAAAGAAGTAGGGAAACAATCCTGAGAGAGCGGATACGCATTGCGTCTCCTCCAGGCGACGTAAGAGTCGTCGACTATTTCGGTTTACCTGAGCCCCAAGCGCAGGACGCCTTATCGCTTGTCAATCCCGCTGCGAAAAATCAGGTTTCGCTGTCAAATTCTATAGCAGGAGGTTAGAACGAAGCACGACGAAAGCGGCGCTCTGCAACGCCAAAAGGGAAGATTTAATGAGAACGGCCCGCCAGCGAAAAACCCTCCCTGGGAGCGGGAGGGTTGCGAATCCGATGATCGCGTTAGGCGCGGACGACGTTGCCCGCCTGAAAGCCCTTGGGGCCTTTCAGCAGATCGAACTCCACGGTCTCACCCTCGTTGAGCGAGCGGTAACCGTTTTCCTGAATTGCCGAAAAATGGACGAAAACGTCCTCTCCCGTGGAGCGCTGGATGAATCCATATCCCTTCGCCCCGTTGAACCACTTCACTGTTCCCTTCTCTCTCACAGAAAACTCCTTTCGACATCGCTAAGAATTAATTCCCCGAATCTCCAGTATTGTTGTCCCGGCGAACCGGGACGCCCCCTCGAGAAAAACGGTGGAACTTGGTTGCGCCACATAGTGCCGAAGAAATCGCGCCAAAAGCAAAAGACTCCTCGGTTCAACGCCGCACAAAGTACGGCGAGAACTTTCGGAGCCCTGGACTACCGACGCTGATTTTTACGGCCCTACGCAAGACGTCAACCTGCCTTACAAGCTCATCGCGTGGTATGACCACCGGCGAGCACACGCGATAATAAGCAGTATTAAATCGTTTGACAAGAACAATTAGAGGCTAATGATTAAAAAATAAGCTCCGGGCGCGGTTAATTCTTTAACAGGGTGCAAGAAAAGGCGCACGGAGGCCCCCCCACCTTTGGTTCCTGGCCAGATAGAGGAATAGAGCCAAACCCTTGGTAGGATTAGGCTATCTACCCATGCTAGAGCAGACGAC
>JGI12635J15846_10000658_pt1 | contig 29986 bp, 16 predicted proteins | sample BlaSpr_A8_OM2_M2_FD_15846 | JGI IMG/M metagenome (IMG submission 15846)
GGCCGCCACTCGAATGGATAGACATTTCTGAACTTTCGGAGCCAGAACAACGGACGGCTATCGAATCGACGTCGGCAACACAACAGGCCAGCCTCAATATTCAACATGGCCCGCTGTGGCGCATCGAGTATTTCGATTTGGGCCATGGACGGCCAGGCAGGCTGCTGTTTGTGGTGCACCACCTGGCGGTGGACGGAATTTCGTGGCGCCCGCTGTTGGAGGATTTGGAGACCGCGTATCAGCAAATTAAAACGAAACAAAAAGTCGCATTGCCGGCCAAGACTGCGTCATACAAATCCTGGGCTGAGCGTTTGCGGACCCTCGCCGAGTCCGCTTGGTTGAAACAGGAATTGCCCTACTGGACGGCCGTGACGGAACCCGGCGCTGTAACTGAAGCTTTGAAACCTTTGACAATGGACGCGGCGGCATTGGCGCGGAACATTGAAGGCAATATAGAAAAACTGACGGTGGCACTGGATGAAGACGCCACGCGAGCTTTGCTGCAATCCGTTCCGGTGGTCTACAACACCCAGATCAATGATGTGCTGCTTACGGCGTTGGCTCGCGCGTGGACAAAATGGACGGGCAGCCGCACGTTGTATACAAATCTAGAAGGGCATGGCCGGGAAAATTTATTTGAAGATGTGGACGTCAGCCGAACGGTTGGATGGTTCACCTCGATTTTTCCTGTACGTTTGGAGGTGAATGATGGCGGAGACAATTGGCGGCCTGGCGAAGCGCTGAAATCCGTGAAGGAACAATTGCGCCGCATCCCTCAGCGCGGCGTAGGTTATGGGATTCTTCGTTATTTGAGCGGCGATAGCGCACTTAAATCACGCCCCGAACCAGCGATGGTTTTCAACTACCTGGGACAATTCGATCGCGCCGTCGCGGGATCGAAACTGCTGCGCTTTGCAGCGGAATCGAGCGGGCCGTGGCATAGCCCCAAGCAGAATCGGCGACATGCCCTGGAAATAAACAGCCTGGTCATGAATGACCGGATGGAATTCGAGTTTACTTATAGCCCTGGGCTTCATGGCGAGAAGAAAATTCAGGAATTCGCGGATGGACTTCTAAATGCGCTAAAAGAAGTGATCGCTCATTGCCAGTTGCCTGACGCTGGAGGACGCACTCCTTCGGATTTTCCGCTGACGAGAATCGATCAAGTTTCACTGGATCGCTTGTTGGCCGAGCAATCGGGGATCGAAGATATTTACCCGTTGTCTCCGATGCAGACGCTGTTCTTTTCCGCAAATCAGGGCTCTGCGCAAGCGGCTTTCGATCAGTGGCATTGCACTTTGCGTGGGGATTTGAACCCGGAAGCGTTCGAACGCGCGTGGAGCGAGACGATCCGCCGGCACACGATTTTGCGATCAACTATATCGAGTGCTGGGTTGCGCGAACCGCTGCAGGCCGTTCATCGCGATGTACGCCCACCTTGGACGGTGGAAGATTGGCGGGCTGCGCCAGCCGAACAACAGCGGGAACAGTGGAACGCGTTGGTAAAACAAGATCGCGGCGAACCGCTCGACTTGACACAGGCGCCGGTGATGCGCTTCAAGCTGGTACGACTTAACGACAGCACGTGGCGATTTTTGTGGAGCGTGCCAGGCATGCTTCTCGACGGTTGGTCGTGGCCGTTGGTGTTTCGCGACGCCAGCAGACTTTATGAAGCCTATGCCGGGAATGATGCTCCGCAACTGGAAGTGCCGCGCCCGTACCGCGATTATCTGGAATGGCTTGCGCGGCAGTCGACTGTGGAATCCGCCAAATTCTGGCACACGCAACTCGCCGGATTCCGCAAGCCCACTGCGCTATTAAGTGAGCCGGCCGGAGATGCCGGAGGGGAACGCTACCAGGAACAGGCAATTCAACTTTCCGCAGACGCAACAAGCGCGCTGCAAAGCGCCGCGCGGCGGCTGCAGGTGACGCTTAACACGCTGGTGCAGGGGGTTTGGTCACTGCTTTTGAGCCGGCAAAGTGGCGAGACCGATGTGGTGGCGGGAGCGGCGTTTTCTGGGCGTCCGACGGATTTGGCTGGAGCGGAATCGATTGTCGGACCGTTTACAAACAACCTGCCGGTACGCGTTGATGTGAATGAAAACGAAACAGGGGGCGAATTTTTTCGCAAACTGCACGGCCAGCTGCTGGAGTTAAATGCGTTTCAGTTCACGCCTTTGATGGAAATACAACGCAGCAGCGAAGTGCCGTGGCGCTATCGGCTGTTTGACAGCTTGATCGTGTTTCAGAATTACCTGGTTGATGATTCGGCGCGGCGACTGGGTGAAAAAGTTCAGATTGAGGATTTTGTCGGGCCTATACATACGAACTATCCGGTGCTGTTGCTGGCGGAGCCAGGAGAACAACTTCGCTTAACCCTGATTTACGATCGCAAGAGTGTTGCCGCCGCGACGATAGAACGGTGGAGGCGCGACCTGGAGATCCTGCTCGAACTGGCACCGGTGTTTTTTGACAAGCGGGTCGGCGAGCTGCAGGCGTTGTTGTCGCCGCGGCCTGCGCCAACAACGGAAGCGAGGCCATCCGCGGCAGAGATACAAGCGCAGAATTTTGTGCCTGCACAAACTGAGATGGAGAAGAACATCTCGTCGGTATGGCAGAAAATGTTTGGGCTGGAACAAGTAAGCGTGGAGACGAACTTTTTTGAATTTGGCGGGCACTCGCTGCTTTTGGTTCAAATGCACAGCTTGCTGCGCGAGAAATTGAACTCGGAATTTCCGATTGTGGCATTGTTTGAGCACCCGACCGTGCGGGCCTTGGCGCGGCACCTCAGCCATCCGGCAGACCAAGCGGTTGAAAGGGGCGAACAGTGGCGCGAGCGAGCGCAACGTCAGAAGACGGCTTTATCGCAGATGCGGGCGCCGACGAAAAAGTAAATAAGGCGGATGCATTACATTGCAAAGAGCGTTTTATGGAAGATATTATCCACTGCGTCTAGAATGGACTGAAAACTTGGTCAGGATTTTACTTAAGTCTTATAGAATCATTGAGTAAGGGCTGTTAGATTGGCCCGAAAGTTGCACTAAGTGACCCCAGGCCGGGCTTGGGCAGATACTGCTTCGACGCGACATAGGACCTGAATGAACGACGAACAGCAATTTGAAGGCATCGCGATCGTTGGCATGGCCGGGCGCTTTCCCGGAGCGGAGAGCGTTGAGGAATTTTGGGCAAACCTCGTCGCGGGCCGCGAGAGCATTTCTTTCTTCAACGATGAGGAGTTGGCTGCGTCCGGTTTGGACGCTGCGGAACTAAAGCGCCGCGGGCAGTATGTCGCCGCGCGCGGAGTTTTAAAGCATGCGGACTGCTTCGACGCGACGTTTTTCGGAGTAAATCCAAAAGAAGCCGAAGTCATGGATCCGCAGCAGCGGGTATTTTTGGAAGCATGCTGGGCGGCACTGGAACGCGCCGGCTATGCGCCCGACAAGATGCCTGGATCGGTGGGCGTGTTTGCAGGCGCCAGTACAAATACTTACGTTCACCACGCGTTGGAACCGCGGCCGGAGCTGATGGAATTGGTTGGGTCCGACCTGGTGATGTACGGGAATGACAAAGATTATTTGACGACGCGCGTGGCCTACAAGTTGGGACTTAAGGGGCCCGCGCTGAATGTCAGCACGGCTTGTTCGACTTCGCTGGTAGCCGTTGGGCAGGCTTGCCAATCGTTGCTGATGTTTCAATGCGATGTGGCGTTAGCCGGCGGCGTGTCGGTTAGAGTTCCGCAACAGCGGGGCTACTTCTACGACGAAGGCAATATTGGATCGCCAGACGGGCACACGCGGTCGTTCGACGCTAAGGCTGAGGGAACAACGTTCAGCAACGGCGTAGGCGTAGTGGTATTGAAGCGCTTGGAAGATGCCGTTAAAGACGGGGACCAGATTTACGCGGTTATTAAGGGCGTCGGACTGAACAACGATGGTTCGCAGCGTGTGAGTTTTGGCGCGCCGGGAGTGGAAGGACAGTCGGAAGCGGTAGCCATGGCGCAGGCGCTGGCCGGCGTTGATCCGGAAACGATCACGTATGTTGAGGCCCATGGGACCGCGACGCCGCTCGGAGATCCCATCGAAGTCGCGGGATTAACGAAAGCTTTTCGGATGGGCACGCAGGCGAAACAGTTCTGCGCCATCGGTTCGGTTAAATCGAATGTAGGGCACCTGGATGTGGCAGCGGGGGTAGCGGGATTAATTAAAACGGCGCTGGCGCTGCATAACAAAATTATTCCCGCGAGTTTGCACTTCACCAAACCAAACCCAAAACTGGAGATTGAGAAAACGCCGTTCTATGTGAATGCGTCGCTAAAGGAATGGCGCAGCAAGGGCGACACCCCTCGCCGAGCGGGTATTAGTTCCTTTGGATCTGGTGGGACTAACGCGCACCTGGTGCTGGAAGAAGCTCCGCAAACAGAGCCCTGTGGTCCGTCGCGGCCGTGGCAATTGCTGGTCTTGTCGGCCAAAACACCGGACGCGCTGGAGCGCGCGACACAAAACTTATCCGAACATTTGAAAGCCATTGCTGCGCGCAATGAAGGCTCGAAGCAACTCAGTGAACTTGCCGATGCTTCTTTCACGCTGCAAACGGGGCGAAGTGAATTTGCTCACCGCCGCCTGATGACATGCGCGGATGCCGCAGAAGGTGCCTTGGCGTTGGAGGCTAAAGATCCCAAGCGCGTTTTCACACATCACCACAAGCTGGTCGATCCTCCGGTGGTGTTCATGTTCCCGGGGCAAGGCGCGCAATACGCCGGAATGGGCGCGGAACTATACCGCACGGAGCCAACTTTCCGGGCGGAAGTGGATCGCTGCGCCGAATTGCTCAAGCCGGAATTGAAAACTGATATTCGTGAAGTGATCTTTCCTACGGTTGGCGCGAATAAGAAGTCCGATGAACTTCTGGTGCAGACGCGCTTCACGCAGCCGGCCTTGTTTGTAATTGAGTACGCGCTGGCGAAATTGTGGATGTCGTGGGGGATCAAGCCAGCCGCAATGATCGGCCACAGCGTCGGCGAATATGTAGCGGGCTGCCTTGCGGGAGTGTTCACGTTGGAAGATGCGCTCACGCTCATTGCGCGGCGCGCAGCATTGGTTCAAGCGCAGCCTGGTGGCGCGATGTTGGCGATCCGCTTGCCCGAAAAAGAAGCGCTGACGCTGCTGAATCCGCAGTTAGCGATTGCGGCCATCAACTCTCCGAATCTATGTGTGGTTTCCGGTTCGAACGAGGCGATTGGAAAACTGGAAGAAGAACTCGCGGCGAAGAAAATTGCCGCGCGAAGATTGCAGACGTCTCACGCGTTTCATTCCCCGATGATGGAGCCGGTGCTGGCTCCGTTTACCAAGTTGTTGCGCAAGATAAAATTTGGCGAACCGCAAATTCCTTACGTGTCGAATGTCACCGCGCAGTGGATCACTGCCGCGGAGGCCAAGAGCCCGGAATATTGGGCGGGACATGTGCGGCAGACGGTGCGCTTCGCGGACGGCGTTGCGGAATTGATGAAAGATTCCCAGTACGTGTTGCTCGAGGTTGGACCGGGGCAAACCTTAAGCACTCTGGCGCGACAACACCCGTCGAAAGCAAGTGAGCAGACGGTGCTGGCTTCGTTGGCAATGACGGGCGATCAGGAACCGCATGGGCTCCTGGACACATTAGGGCGGCTGTGGATGAACGGGGTCAGCGTGGACTGGCGGCAGTTTTATGCCAATGAGCGCAGGCTGCGAGCGGTGCTGCCAACATATCCATTCGAACGTAAGCGTCATTGGCCGGAATCGGCACCGACCGCGGCGCGTGGCGCAACTTCAGTCGCACAATTTTCGACGGCGCCGGTCGCAGGCGATTTCGCCCCTGGAAATGTCGCGACTACACCAAACAACGAGATTCATCCGGCGCAGCAGAACTCAGTTTCGCAGCAGCCCGCGACCCCGGCTGAACCCGCGCTTCCGCGTAAAGATCGCCTGCTTGCGGCTTCGCGGACGTTGCTGGAAGAACTCAGCGGATACGATCTTTCTCAGGTGGATCCGGCAACAAGCCTTTTGGAATTGGGCCTAGATTCGCTTTTGTTGACGCAAGCCGCGCAGGTTTTTCACCGGAAATTCGGCGTGTCCATAACTTTCCGTCAATTGATGGAGGAATTGGGTTCGCTGCAACAAATTGCAGGACACCTGGATGCGACGCTGCCTGCGGAAGCTTTTGCGCCTCCGGCAGCGCCAGCGCCGATGGCCGCAGCCGGAACGACGACGCAAACCGTTGCGGCGGGAAATTCTGGAACTGGCAACATACCGACTTCGATTCTTGAGCAGATACTGCAGCAACAACAAGCATTGACGCAGCAAGTCTTACAGCTGATGGGCCGCGCGCCTTCGCAGCCGGTGGCGATGTCCTCACCGGTTTCAAATCCCGCGACCGCCACAACATCTTCCGTTCCGATGGTGATGAAGTCCGAAGTGAAATCGCATGGGCCTTTTAAACCCATCGATCGGGCAGCAGATCTGGCCATGACCGAGGAGCAAACTGCCGCGCTCAAGGAACTGATTGCCCGCTATACGAGCCGGACCGCCGGGTCAAAGAAGTTGGCGATAAAAAATCGTCCGATCCTTGCGGACCCGCGTTCGGTGGGCGGGTTCAAACAATTATGGAAGGACATGGTCTATCCGATTTTCACCACGCATTCGGACGGATCAAAAGTCTGGGACGTGGACGGCAACGAGTATGTCGATTTCGTAATGGGATTCGGCGCCAGCATTTTTGGGCACCGGCCATCGTTCGTCGTGGACGCAGTGAAGAAGCAGCTTGATCTGGGATTTGAAATTGGCCCGATTCAGCCCATCGCCGGAGAAGTCGCGGAACTGGTTCGCGAATTCACCGGAATGCAACGGGTTGCCTTCACCAACACCGGGTCTGAAGCGGTTCTGGCTGCCACTCGCGTGGCGAGGACGGTGACGGGACGCGACAAGATTGCGGTGTTCGCCGGCGCCTATCACGGAATTTTTGATGAAGTACTTTTCCGCCCCTTAACGGTGAATGGAGAAACTCGAACCGCTGCGAGCGCTCCGGGAGTGCCGGCCAGCGCGGTTTCGCAAGTGATTGTGCTGGATTATGGCAATCCGCAATCGCTCGACATTTTGAGGGCCCGTGGATCGGAAATCGCTGCGGTGCTAGTTGAACCGGTGCAAAGCCGCCGACTGGATTTACAACCGCGGGAGTTTTTGCATGAGCTGCGAAAAGTAACCAAGGAAACTGGTTCGGCGCTCGTTTTTGATGAGGTTGTCACCGGCTTCCGAGTGGAGCCCGGAGGAGCACAAGCTTATTTCGGTGTGCGCGGCGATCTGGCGACGTACGGAAAAGTAATTGGCGGTGGCATTTCGATTGGCGCGGTGACCGGCGATCCTAAATACATGGACGCGCTCGACGGCGGGCAATGGAACTATGGCGACACTTCATTTCCGGAAGTCGGCGTAACATTTTTTGCCGGGACGTTCGTTCGGCATCCGCTGGCGTTGGCGGCGGCTAAAGCGGTGCTGTTGCATTTGAAAGAAAAGGGCCCGGACCTACAGAAAAATTTGACGGCGCGAACGGCGCGACTCGCCGATCAATTACGCGCGATCATCGACGAATTCCAGGCACCCTATCACCTTTCGCAGTTCAGTTCGCTGATGCAGCTCACTTTTCCGTCGGAGCAGAAGTATGCAGCATTGCTGCATTACATGCTGCGCGAGCGCGGAATTCACATTTGGGACAATCGCGCGTTCGTGTTGACGACGGCGCACAGCGAGGCGGACCTCACCAAGCTGCTGAACGCGTTTCGAGAAAGTTTGCAGGCGATGGTTGAGGCCGGTTTTCTGCCGCCGCCAGGTTCCGGTTCCAGAAAAGCTTCGAGGGCCAAGACTCAGACTGCGGACGCGCCGGGTAAAGACCGGCAAATCGTACCTGTCGCCGCAGGCCCTGGTGGAGTCGATCAGTTTCCATTAACCGAAGCGCAGAAAGAAATCTGGCTAGCCGCGCAGATGGGCGGGGAGGCCGCGCTCGGCTATAACGAATCGTTGAAGCTGGAGTTTCATGGAAGCTTTGACGCGGAACTCTTCCGCGCTGCTATACAGCAAATCGTGCACAGACATCCGATATTGCTTGCCAGCTTCAGTTCAGACGGCCAATGGCAACAGGTAGATCCGACTGTAAAACTGGATGTACCGCTGTTGGATTTTTCTGCGCAACAAAAGCCCGCGCAAGAACTTGACCGGTTAATTGAGAATGAGGTGTCGAGTTCCTTCGATCTCACCCAAGGACCACTGCTGCGCGTTCGAATTGTGCGCCTTTCCAACGAGCGGCATGTGGTGGTTTGGACGGCACATCATATTGTGTGCGATGGATGGTCAGGCGGCCTGATTGTCAGCGAATTGGCAAAAATTTATTCGGCATTGAAACAAGGGGCCGCGCCGGTTCTGGATGCTCCAGAATCTTTCCGGCAATATGCAATTACCAACCAGGGCGACAGCGAAGAAGCGCGGGACGCTTCCGCGTACTGGTCGCGACAATTTGCGGACATCCCGACCCCGCTGGAATTGCCGACGGACCGGCTTCGCCCAGCGGTGCGAACGGCGCAGGCTTCCACGCTCAAACGGGATTTGCCTGAGCCGCTACATCTAGCGCTGAAGAAAACCGCGGGGCAGCAGCGCACGACGCTGGTTGTCCTGCTGATGGCGGGCCTGAAAACTTTTCTGTACCGACTGACGGGTCAAACCGATTTGGTAATCGGACTGGGAGTTGCGGGTCAAGCGATCACAGGACAGAACTGCCTGGTAGGGCATTGCGTCAATTTACTTCCGGTGCGCTCACGCCTCGAGCCCAGTGGCAGCTTTCAGCAGAATCTTGCGGCAGTGAAGAAAAGTGTTTTGGACGCGTTCGATCATAATCAGAGCACCATCGGAAGCATCCTTCAGGAAATCAAAGTTCCGCGCAGCCCGGGCAGGCCGCCTCTGGTAGAAGTGATTTTCAATATCGATCGCGATCCCGGGGCCGTGGCATTTGAAGGCTTGAAATTCGAATACGAACGAAATCCCAAGCGTGCACTGCACTTTGATTTGTTCTTCAACTTTGTGGAAGGACCGCACTCGTTGTATTTGGAGTGCGATTACAACACCGACCTTTTCGATGCTTCCACGATCAAACGGTGGCTGAGCCATCTGCAGACGCTCCTCGAAAGTATCGCGGCTGCGCCTAGCCAAGCGATAGACCGGCTGCCGATCCTCTCGGAAGTGGAGCGCCACGAGATTACCGTGCGGTGGAACGATACCGCGACGAAATACGATGACGTGGAGACGCTGCAGAATTGGTTTGAATTGCAGGTGGAAAACACCCCGGATGCGCCGGCGTTGACCTCCGAGGACCAGCACTTAACTTATCGGGAACTGAATCGCCGCACCAATCAACTTGCGCATCATTTGAAAACGCTCGGTGTTGGTCCCGACGTGCGCGTAGGCGTTTGCGCGGAACGCTCCATCGAGATGGTAGTGGCGCTGATGGGAATACTGAAAGCCGGCGGATGTTACATGCCGCTCGATCCCGACTATCCGAGCAATCGACTGGCGTTGATGCTGGAGGACGCACAACCACCGGTGATTTTGACGCAGAAGGGGTTGTTGCCGCGATTGCCGGCTCATGAAGTGCCCGCGATTTGCCTGGATAGCGATTGGGGCAGGGTTGCTTCGGAATCGGACACGAATCTTGGTGTTCAATCCACGCGAAACGATGCGGCGTACGTAATTTATACCTCGGGTTCAACAGGCAAACCAAAGGGCGTAGTTAACATCCACGAGGCAATCGTTAATCGCTTGCAGTGGATGCAGGACGCTTACCGGCTGACGGCAACTGATCGAGTGCTGCAGAAAACTCCGTACAGCTTTGACGTTTCTGTGTGGGAATTTTTCTGGCCGCTGGTGACGGGCGCCAGTTTGGTGATGGCGCGTCCGGGTGGCCATCGCGATCCGGAATATCTTGCACAGCTGATCACGCAGGAAAAGATTACGACACTGCATTTCGTGCCATCCATGATGCGGCTATTTCTTGAAAGCGCGAAATTGCCAAAGCATTCGACGATTCGCCAGGTGTTCTGCAGCGGAGAGGAACTTGGCGCGGATCTGCAGCGCATGTTCTTCGCAGCGAGCGATGCGGAATTACATAATCTTTATGGTCCGACGGAAGCTGCCGTCGATGTCACGTATTGGGCGTGCCGTCGAGATGACCAGCGCTCGTTTGTTCCGATTGGCCGGCCTATCGCGAATACCCAGATTTATATCCTGGATCACAATTTGAGCCCGGTACCCATCGGGGTTTCGGGCGAATTGCATATTGGCGGGATTGGTCTAGCGCGCGGCTATCTGAATCGTCCGGAATTGACCGCGGAGCGGTTTATTCTTGATGTGGTGAGCAATCGAAATGGTGCGCGTCTTTACAAGACCGGTGATCTTGCGCGCTACCTGCCTTCTGGCGAGATTCAGTATCTCGGCCGCATTGATCATCAAGTGAAGATACGCGGCTTCCGCATCGAGCTTGGCGAGATCGGAGCGGTCCTCGCAAAACATCCAGCTATTAGGCAATGTGTGGTGACCGCGCGGGAAGACCAGCCGGGCGAAAAGATGCTGGTGGCTTACTTCGAGGCGCAAGGCAATGCGGCGCCCGAAACCAATGAACTTCGCGCTTACCTGAAGAATGACCTTCCGGAATACATGGTGCCAGCGGCGTTTGTGTGCATGGATAGGCTGCCGCTGTCGCCGAATGGAAAGGTTGATACAAAAGCCTTGCCAGCTCCAGAACAAAGAAGCAGCGAAGGTAAAGAGGCTTTTCTCGCTCCCAGAGATTCTGTCGAACAAGTACTCGCACAATTGTGGGCCAAGGTGTTGAAGGTGAATCGTGTTGGCCTCAACGACAATTTTTTTGAACTGGGTGGGCATTCGCTTTTGGCGGTGCGCATCATTGTCGAAATCGAGAACATTTATGGCCGGCGATTACCGCTCGCGATGCTGCTGCAAGCACCTACCGTGGGAGCGCTCGCGGGAGTTTTGCGGAAAGAAAATTGGAAGCCGTCGTGGTCTTCTTTGGTGCCGCTGCAGCCCGGCGGCTCGAAGCCTCCGCTGTTCTTAATTCACAGCCATGGCGGAAATGTTCTTGAATATTATCCGTTGGTCAATCATCTCGATAAGGATCAGCCGGTGTACGCACTGCAAGCGCGCGGCCTGGATGGCAACATCCCGAAAAATGAGTCGTTGGAGCAAATTGCGTCTGCATATTTGAAGGAAATCAGAACGCTGCAATCCGAGGGACCGTACTTCCTGGGTGGCTTCTGTTTCGGGGGGCTGGTCGCACTCGAGGCTGCGCAACAATTGCAAGCTGCAGGACAAAAGGTGGCTTTAGTAGTGATGATACAGACTACCCACCCGGGAGCGCCTGCCTTTGCTCCAGGGAGCAGCTCTGCTGAGCGATGGTGGCATCGCGCCGCGAAGAGAATTGATCTGGAGCGTGACAATCTTTTGCAACGAGGATTTGGATATTTTGGGGACAGACTCGGGCGCACGCGAGACGTCATGCGAGCGCGAACACAGATCGCTTTCGACAAGAAAATGTCCAATGGTAACGGCCACAAGACGCGTGCGTCGATGGCCTACATCCTGGAATTATTAGGGATGGAGCATGATCGCGCGTTCGTGAATTATGTTCCACGACCTTACAACGGGGACGTGCTTCTTTTTCGCGCCAGCAAGCAGTTGCCAGGCCTGCTGGCGGATCGATCGCTAGGATGGAAACCGGTGATCAAGGGGCATCTGGAAATTCATGAGCTCCCAGGGCACCAACAGAATATTTTGGTTGAGCCGCGAGTCATGCGACTGGCTGAGGAACTACAGTCGCGGCTTCATCCTCATACCGAAGAAGCCCCCAAAGGGACGGACACCTTGCCGGAACCAGTGCTCGTTGAATAACCCTACATCGCTGAAACTAACAGATTTAGCAGTTTCCCTTCGTTAACGAGACATTCTCGGATGATATGCTCATTTGCCATGGAAGCCGTGAGTTGGTCCCGACCGGCGCAAGACCTGGCACTCGAGGAAGACGCCGTACATATTTGGCTCGCGTGGCTGGATGTACAACCGCAGGAACGCACTCGACTGCGTTCGTACTTAAGTACCGATGAAGTTTCAAGGGCTGAGCGGTTCGTTTTCCCGCGCGATCGCGATCACTTTATTGCGGCCAGGGGAAAACTGCGTGAGCGACTCGGAAAGTACCTGCATTGTCCGCCAAGTGCCGTGGAATTCGAAGTCGGGCGCTATGGAAAACTTTCGTTGCTCGACGAAAGAGATCCGTTGCGCTTTAACGTGTCGCATTCTCACGGCCTTGCCCTTTATGGTTTTTGCAGGGGGCGCGAGATAGGAATCGACACGGAAAAAATTCGGTCTGGATTTGGCGGCGAAGGAATTGCACAGCGTTATTTTTCGGCGGCGGAGCAACGCGAACTTTCACAGCTGCCGAAAGAATTGCGTGACACTGCATTTTTTCTTTGCTGGACACGCAAGGAGGCGTACATAAAGGCACATGGCGACGGATTGCAAATTCCACTCGATAGCTTCGATGTGTCGTTGAAACCGGGCGAACCGGCAACGCTTCGAAGCGCGGACAGCGGCCGATGGAGTATCCGCTCTTTCGCGCCAGCGCCAGAATTTGCTGCGGCAATTGTTGCTGAAGGGGAAATTGGATCAACACGCTTTTTGGAATGCGGCGGGTGACAACTCGGTTTTAGTACTTCCTTGGCGGCGTTTGAGTTGCTGGCGTGGCGCACAACTTAAGCCCATATTTTACATAAGGTTATCCAGCATTTTGAGCTGACTCTTCTCGGGTCCGATAGGGGAGCGCGTCACCAGTTCGTGATTGTCGTTGGAAAATCGACGATGGTAAGGTAAATGCCGTAGTGAACAAGACTTGGCCTAGCGTAATCTCATTCTATCTAATCCGCAATTCTAATTAGGAGTAAACATGGCGACGGCTCCACAGCAACAGAAAATTGACACTAAAACGCACGATCCAGGGATGCTGAATATCTGGACAGAAGAAGCCCGGGCGCAATCGGCGGGCGACATTGATAAACGCGAAAACCTTTCCAGAAAAGAATTTCTTAATGAATACGTGCTGAAGAATCGGCCGGTGGTGCTGAAGGATGCTTGCAAAGATTGGAAAGCCATCGGGAAGTGGACTCCGCAATTTTTTAAAGAAAATTACGGCACAAGAACGGTGCCGGTGTTCGAACGCAAACGGGCGGTGACCGTGCGCGACAAAATCCTGATGCAGGACTACGTCGACGAGATCACCACTTCGAGCTCGGATCAGCGGGCTAAATATTTATTCAGCCTCAAAATCCCTAAAGAATTTCCAGAATTGCTGGGAGACCTGGAGCCGCGCCCGACCTATTGGGATCCAAACTGGCTGGCCAGCAAGTATCTGCTGCCGGGGTTGCCGAATTTCAAACTCAGGAACGTTACCGGACTGGAGATGAACATAGCGGGAACCGCGAGCCTATTTCCATTTCTTCATTATGACGATTTGTGGACACAAACGTTCATCACCCAGGTGTACGGACGAAAAGACTGGGTAATTTATCCCCCGGATCAGACGCCGTACATGTATGCGAGCAAGGAAGCTGAAAACGTTTCGCAAATTCCGATGGAAGACGAGATTGATATGGGGAAGTTTCCGATGTTTGCCAACACCAAACCGATTCGGTTTGTCCTCGAACAGGGGGAAATGCTTTACGGGGCGCCGGGCTGGTGGCATACGACGCGCTCACTGACACCTTCGATTGCCGTAGTGCTTAGCACGGCCAACGGCCCGATCTGGTCTCAGGTCACAAGGGCTTCCTTCATGAGGGCCTGGCAAAGTCCAAAGTGGTACGCCAAATTCGCGGCACTTCCAATTTCGGCATACATGACCGCTTTTCGCGCGGTAAAATCGGCAACTGATCCGTTCTGACATATCCGCTTCAACGTATCGATATCCATTTTAACGTATCCGACGCACTCAAAAGCACCCATCCACGCAGGACCGACCGCCAATTTTCGAGTTGAGATTCTTGTCGATCGGCTATACGGGGTAAAGTCGCCCCCCACGGCCCCGATTTCGCATTTAGTGAATTGTCTGTGGCAAATGCGCTCGCGGCCGCGAAAACTATGNCAAACGGCAATACCGGACAGTCCTGTAAAAACTGACCGAAAAGCGCAAAATTACCGCTCGGGAGTACGGACTGAGGACCTGCGATCTAAGGTGAAACCCGTATTTAGATACCTTATTAGGACGTGTAACATCTTAGGTATGTGGGGTTTACAGATATCGCGTGAGACATCTAAAATGGGAGAACGAGTGGCTCGGAAGCTGTTTGCAACTATACGGTATCGGTTTTCTCATTTAGATAACGGGCTCGTTTGGAAGACGGCGCGAGGCCAAGTGGATCAGTCTGGTACTATGCTTAAGTTGCTGAAAAATTGGACGTTAATGGCAGGCTCAAGGTTGTTGCGGGATACCGAGGTCCCGGTAGTAGTGGCAGACTAATTGCCTTCTGTATGGTGGATAGGGAAGTCGAAGTGGGAGTTTTGTGGCGGTAGCCCATCCAAGGGAATGAAATTTGGACTTCGTAAACGCTAAATTGGACAGCAAGAGCGAAGGTCTAAAATGGTATGCGCTACACGTCCACGCTCGAAAAGAACAGTTAGTAGCGTCTCAGCTTCAAAATCGAAGTCTAGAATGTTTTCTCCCGACGTATAAAAGCCTGAGAAAGTGGTCTGACCGCACCAAGGAGATGCAACAGGCACTGTTTCCGGGCTATGTTTTTTGCCGATTCGACTATGAAAACCGGCACCCGGTGGTGATGACGACCGGGGTCACACAGGTGGTCGGGACCGGAAAAGTGGCGATTCCTATTGCGGATTCCGAGATCGAGGCGCTACAGGTTGCGGTAAGTTCAGGAGTACCTGCTCAACCATGGCCATACCTGCGGACCGGCGAGTACGTACAGGTCAATTACGGTCACCTGGCGGGCCTACAGGGTATCTTGGTCAATTTTAAGGGTAACCATCGCGTGGTTTTGTCTGTCACATTATTACAGCGATCGTTGGCATTAGAAGTTGAACTAGACTGGCTGTCCCCCGCAGCAGAGCCAGGGCAACAACGGACGGCAGCGAGGAATTGCGTGGCAGAGGCGATACCTGCGCGCATTTAAGAGTTTAAGAGAAGGGAACCAGGCACCGGAAAAAAAGGACGATGAGCTCACTAAAGACTGCGCTGCGAAGTGAAGTAGCTGCACAAAAGCTTCAGGTGAAAAAGAATGCTCCGGCCACGAGCATGGAAAACGAGGGGCGCGCTTTACTGAGTGAAGACGCCTTCGTGTCTATGTTGTACCTGGAGCGCAGGCGAGCGGAACGCGCCCAGAAGCGCTTCGTTCTGGTGCTGGTGGACGTAAAACGGGCCCTGGAAGATGGGAACAAGAATAGGACTTTGGGAAAAATAGGCGTTGCGCTCACGAATTCCACGCGCGAGACCGACATTCTCGGCTGGTATCTTGAAAACAATCTGGTTGGAATTATTGGCACGGAACTGGGAGAAACTTCTCCGGCCGTCATTCACGAACGTCTGCTGGAGAAACTGCGCGCCTCATTCCAAAACACCGTGGGCAAGGAAAAGAGCTCCAAAATTTCGGTTTCGTTTCATTTTTTCCCGGAAGAACATGGGAAAAGCGAATCGAACCCCGAAGCGAACGTGGCTTTGTATCCGGACATTTCTCGAAAAGAAGACTCCAAAAAGTTGGCATTTGGTATCAAGCGCGCGATGGATATTTTTGGCAGTGCGACAGCGATGTTATTCGCTGCTCCGGTCTTCGCGGCGATCGCTATCGCGATCAAGTTAACATCCAACGGGCCAGTTTTGTTTCGCCAGGAGAGGCTTGGTCAATATGGCCAACCCTTTACCTTCTTGAAGTTCCGTTCGATGTATACGAATTGCGACGCTAAGATCCATCAGGAATACGTCAATCAATTCATATCCGGACAGATTGGTGAAACTGCCGAGGACGGCACCAAGCCGATTTTCAAAATCCAGAAAGATCCGAGAGTGACTGCCATTGGACGGTTTATTCGCAAGACCAGCCTGGATGAGTTGCCGCAGTTCCTAAACGTCTTGCGCGGAGAGATGTCGCTGGTTGGCCCCCGACCGCCCATCGCTTATGAATTCCGGGCGTATGATCTGTGGCATCGTCGTCGCGTGCTGGAAATCAAGCCCGGAATTACTGGCCTGTGGCAGGTTGAGGGACGTAGCCGAACGCGCTTTGATGACATGGTTCGCCTGGATCTCAAATATGCCCGCGGCTGGTCGATCTGGCTGGACGTCAAAATTCTCATTCAAACACCATCAGCGGTTTTCTCTGGTGACGGCGCTCATTGATGGTTTCCGTTAGGAAACGTCGGCCTTAAATCCTCTCTTAACTTCTGATGCATACAGTAATCTTTGAGTAGTCCCGCGGAGTCGCAGCGTTCGAAACCCAGCCCCCGGCAAGCGTCCCTCTCTTCGCCTCCTACGCCGAGGGATGGAACATCCACAAGGAGCCGTATGATCCGCATTGGTGTAATCGGTTATGGATACTGGGGTCCAAATATCGTTCGCAATTTTCATACTCATGAGTCCTCCGAAGTAACTTTGGTTTGCGACAAAAACCCCAAAACCCAGGAACGCTTGCGAAAATCTCATCCGGGAATGGCGTTTACCACGGATGAAAACGAAGTTTTAAAATCCTCGACCATTGATCTCATTGCCGTAGTCACGCCGGTCTGGACCCACTACGAACTTGCCAAAAAAGCGCTCGAAAACGGAAAACACGTTTTCGTGGAAAAGCCATTTACCTGCAGTGTGACCCAGGCAGAAGAATTGATTGAACTGGCCGACCGCAAGAAGCTGAAGATCATGGTGGACCACACCTTTTTGTTCACCGGGGCGGTAAAGAAAATTCGTCAGCTCATGGATGAGGGCGCGTTGGGCGATCTGTATTATTACGATTCGTTGCGCGTCAATTTAGGGCTGTTTCAACACGATGTGAATGTGATCTGGGATCTCGCGCCACACGATCTGTCCATCATGGACCACGTGATTCGCGACAAGCCGGACGCGGTGGTAGCTACTGGCGAAAGTCACCTGAACGGCGTTGAGGACGTAGCTTTCATTACCGTATATTTCCCCCGTCACGTCATCGCGCACATCAATGTGAATTGGCTATCTCCCGTGAAAGTGCGCACCACGCTGATCGGCGGCGAGAAAAAAATGCTGGTGTGGAACGACCTGGAAGCCGACGAAAAAATCAAGATTTACGACAAAGGCGTAAGTATGTCGAAGCCCAGCAGCCTGCATCAATTGCTGGTCAGCTACCGCTCGGGTGATATGTGGGCGCCGCAAGTGGAACAAATCGAAGCGTTGCGCGCCGAGACAGCCTATTTCCTGAAATGCATCGAAGAGAATAAGAATCCTTTTAATGATGGCATTGCCGGATTGCGGGTAGTTCGCATCCTGGAGGCCGCTGATAAGTCGGTGCGAAACCGAGGCGAGGCGGTAACGCTATGAACGAATTCGTATGCATCGCCCCGGACGTCAAGCTCGGAAAAAACGTCAAGCTCTCCAAGTTCATCAACATGTATGGATGCGAAGTTGGAGACGAGACCAAGATCGGGGCATTTGTAGAGATTCAAAAAAATGCCCGGGTGGGCCGGCGCTGTAAAATTTCCAGCCATACGTTTATCTGCGAAGGCGTAAACATCGAAGACAACGTCTTCATCGGCCATAGCGTGACTTTTATCAACGATGCGTATCCACGATCGACTACCGCGGAAGGCGAATTGCAGACCGAAGCTGATTGGAAAGTGGAAAACACCGTGGTCCGTAAAGGCGCTTCGATTGGGTCAGGCGCGACGATTCTGAGCAAAGTCACGGTAGGAAATAACGCCATCGTGGGCGCCGGCAGCGTAGTCACCAAGGACGTGCCGGACAACGCCATCGTGGCCGGCAATCCAGCAAAATTTCTGCGGTTTATCTCAGAGGAGAAGAAGTAACCATGACACCTACAAACAAAGTGCCATTTCTCGATTTGGTGACCCCGCACCAGGAGTTGGAAGCAGAACTCCTGGCGGTGGCGAAAAAGGCCTTTAGCAACGCGGGCTTCATCGGCGGACCGATGGTGGAAGATTTTGAGCGCGAGTTTGCCGCTTTTTGCGACACCAAATATTGCGTTGGTGTGAACAGCGGCACGGATGCGTTGCGATTCGCGTTTATGGCCGCCGGCATTGGCCAGGGCGACATCATCGTAACCGTGCCTCACACGTTTATCGCCACCACGGAAGCCATCTCTCAGGCTGGCGCGCAAATCGCTTTCGTGGACATTGACGACTCTACGTACACGATGGACCCTGAGAAACTTCGCGAATATCTGGAAACGAACTGTGATTTTGACGGCGAGACCAAAAAGCTTACCGAACGAAGAAGCGGCCTGCGCGTAACGGCTATTGTTCCGGTACATCTTTACGGACAAACCGCCGATATGGATCCGATTATGGAGCTGGCGGCCAAGTACAACCTGGTGGTCATCGAAGATGCTTGCCAGGCGCACGGCGCAGAGTATTTTTCGAAGAAAGAAAACAGATGGAAAAAGGCTGGATCGATCGGCTTAGCGGCCGCCTTCAGTTTTTATCCCGGCAAGAATCTGGGCGCTTGCGGAGAAGCTGGGGCTACCAACACCAACGATGAGGGCATGGCCAAGCGCATGAAGATGATTCGCGACCACGGCCAGGCAAAAAAGTATTACCACGATATCGAGGGCTACAACGGGCGCTTGGATTCCATCCAAGCGGGATGGCTGTCCGTTAAATTGCGCCATTTGGCGAAGTGGAATCAATCGCGCCGTGAACATGCGCACCGTTATCACGAATTATTTGCCGATGTAAAAGGCGCGGTGACGATTCCCGTGGAAGCAGCGTGGACGAAAGGCGTCTATCACTTATATGTTGTGCGTGTGGCGGATCGCGAAGCGCTGCAAGCGCACCTGGCGGAAGCAGGTATCGGAACTGGAATTCACTATCCCATACCGCTGCATCTGCAAAAAGCGTATCAGCACCTGAACTATAAAAAGGGTGATTTCCCGATTACCGAGCGCGTCGCGCTGGAAATCGTTTCACTGCCGATGTTCCCACAGCTGAAACAGGACCAATTGGCACTGGTGACCAGCAGCGTCAAGGAATTCGCAATTTCCAAAATCGGCGCCGCGCGCTAAGCGGCGTCCGCGCAGCAACCAACATCGCCAGACCTTTCTCGATCACTAACTGGCGCGCCGAGGGCGCGTCGCACAATGTATCCCACTGAGTTTTTTATGCCGCGAATAGACCGCTTGGCCTCCGTGTATCTTTCACATCCGCTGGCGCGGGTAATGCGCTCCGTGTCGGCGGCACGCGTGCCGATACTCATGTATCACAGCGTTTCGGATAGCTTGTTCGGGAAATCTCATCCTTATTACCAGATCAATTGTTCGCCTCCGGTGTTTGCGCGCCAGATGCGCTGGCTCCGGCAGAACGGCTATCGCACCATGGATTTGACGCAGATGTGGACGGCTATGGAAACCGGGCAGGACGTTTCTAAAACTGTGGTGATTACTTTCGACGATGGCTACCGGGATTTTTATACCGACGCTTTTGATGCCATGCGACAGTGCGGATTCACCGCGACGATTTTCCTGGCCACCGACCGCATTCAAAATACTCCGGTGCGCATCGACGGCGTGGATTACCTGACGTGGTCTGAAGTGGCAGAACTACACAAAGCGGGGATTCAGTTTGGTTCACACACCGTCAGCCATCCGGATTTGCGTTCGCTTAGCCCCGAGCAGATTGAATATGAATTGGGGTGCTCGAAAGAAACCATCGAACAAAAACTTGGCGCGCCGGTTGAGTCGTTTTCTTATCCTTTTGCGTTTCCCGAAGAAGACAAAACCTTTACGCAATTCCTGGTGGGCATCCTGGAAAATCTGGGATTCGAGAATGGTGTGTCCACCATCATCGGACGAGCCGGCAAGCACGATAACCGCTACTATTTGCCGAGACTGCCAGTGAATAGCTGGGACGATGCCGCTTTACTGCGCGCGAAGTTGGAGGGCGGATACGATTGGCTGCACTGGCCACAATGGCTATACAAATACGCGCATCACAATATGTCGCTGATGCAACGCGCCAGCTTTGAAGGATCCGAAACCTGGAAATAATTTCTGCGCCTGGGCTAGCCGCAATTTAGCGCGGTCCTCACTTCAGGCTGAAATCTCTCATTTGGAATCATTTATTGTTGATTAACTCTAAAAAACACTTGCCAGCGCTCGATGGTCTTCGCGGCCTCGCGATTCTTCTTGTTTTCTTTTACCACTACGCGGGTGGCCTGCAACATACGGCGCATTCCAAGTCGATGCACGTATTTGGCGCGATTTTTGGATTTGGATGGAGTGGCGTCGACCTGTTTTTCGTTCTATCGGGTTTTCTCATAACGGGCATTTTGTTCGACACCCAAGACGACCCTGCTTACTACAAAAAGTTCTATGTACGCCGGTCCCTGCGGATTTTTCCTATCTACTACATTTTTTTGGCCGTGTATGGTTTGTTTGCGTTTCTTCATCTCGATGGACATTTCCATCTTGGCCACGTTGCGTTCTTATTCTACCTAGGCTATCCAGCCACTCTACTTTGGCCTGCATTGGAGAGCGTTTCACCATCCGTGCATTTCACCCATTTGTGGTCACTGTGCGCCGAGGAGCAGTTCTACCTGGTATGGCCATGGGTAGTTTCCAAACTAAGAACACCGGTTTTGATTATTGGTGCGTGCCTGGCAGCGATCTCCGCAGCGCCAGCTTTACGAACATTTTTTGTTCTCCACGATCTTCATGCGTGGGAATATGCTTTTCTGCCATCCCGCATGGACGCTCTCGCCGTTGGCGGGCTCATCGCGATACTTATGCGTGGCCCAGGTAAAAGTGTTGCCGAAAAATGGGCTATACCGATGTTTCTGGTATCTTCGCTGTCTGTTGCCGCTGTTTGCATAATTCGCCGGACGGTCGACCATGCAGATGCACTTATTGGCACTGCGGGATTCACGTTTATTGCCATCGCCTATGGCGCTCTTCTTATTTTGGCCATCCGCCCCGGCAGTTTGCTGAAGCGGACCTTTTCGCTGCCATTACTAAGGCTGTTCGGAAAATATAGTTATGGAATATATTTGTTTCACTTTCCGCTGTCGGAATTTCTCAGTCCCAAACGAGAAATATTCATCTCGGTAACCCATTCTTTCGCGGTCGGCTCGATTACGTTCATCCTAGCCTGTCTAATCATTAACCTCGGAGTTGCGGCGGTCAGCTTCCATTTCATTGAGTCGCCAATCATCGGGCTCAAAAAACGTTTTGAGTATGACAGGGACGCAAAGCCGGACAAGCAGCCGCAGGTGGTTACCGTACTAGCGGAACTGGAAAAAGTGTAGTGAACGGACGCTGGACATACGTATGCCGGAAACTGGACAAGGGCGCGCGTCACGAAAATTTTGCGGATCTTAATTCTTATGCCGCATTTTTTTTTCGACGTTAACGAGTTAAGGTCGGCAGCCATCTCATTCTTCCAAGCGAAGTTGAGTAGACTTATAATTGACATTAAGGACGGCGGGACTTGTCGAAGATTCGCGGCAATTTGGCTGCGGACTGGATCGGCCGCAATTCAACGGGAGCAGGTACAGCACAACATTCCTGTCCTACAAATGGTCCCACGGACAGTAGTTGCAGTAAGGGTGCATTGATACCTTAAGTTACAGATGCAGCCAGCGGGGTCATCCCTAGGCCCTTTTGAGCTACATCTCACACCCTGCAACTGAAAAAGGACTTATGAAAAAAGTAATGTTTATCGTATGGCTCGCAATGATCTGGGGCGCACAAGCGAAAGCGTCGGCAGGCAACATCTATATTACGCAAAGCGGTTCCGGGTCGGGGGTATGCACATCGGGAGTACAGCCGGTCTCATTCTTCAACAACTCGGGAAACTGGGGTTCAGGCGCCGGGCAGATCGGTCCGGGCACCACAGTGCATCTATGCGGAACGTTTAATGCTCCTGCAGGAGCTGATGGTTACTTGCAGTTCCAGGGCAGCGGAACAAGCGGAAATCCCATCACCCTGCTATGGGAGAAAGGCGCAATCGTGCAGGCGCCATATTTCTCCTTCAACCACGCGGGCGTAGATATTAACGGGAATTCGTGGATCGTTTTGGATGGCGGAACGAATGGAATCCTTCAAAATACTGCCGAGGGTACCGGGCTAGCCTACCAGCAAGATACCGCTCTAATAACAGGATTTGGAAACAACGTTACCGTCAAGAATCTATCCGTGCTTAATGTTTATGTGCACCTCATCGGCGACAATGGCGGCGGCGGTGCTCAAGGTTTCGCGTTCGCCGTATACGTTCCGTCGGCGTCAAATCTAACAATTGGCCCAAACAATACCTTCACGCAATGCAATGTGTGCGTTAAATACGGGTTTGAAGGTGGTGAGCACGACTTGGTGATCACCGGAAATAATTTCGCCCTCTCTAATCAAGCTATTGAATTGGGACCCGATAATTCGGGCACAAAGGTAATGACCAACATTCAGGTCGATCATAATACCTATGTGGCTTCGCGCAATTGGGACAATGCCGCGAACTATTATCATCACAATTTTTTCCACCCATTTACGAATACGGCAGGATCGTCCATCGTCGGTAAGCTACTTGTATTCGATAACAGTGCTACGGGAGATGTGGGCCAGCATTCCACCTCTTTTATTTTTCTGGAAAATAATAACGGCGGTGGCGGCGGACACATGGACTCGTGGTACGTCTTCAATAACGTCTTCAACAAGACTAATACTGATGCGCCAGGTTCCAGCGGTATGGTAGCGGTGATGTCTCCGAACGGATTCTTCCTCAACAACACCGTAATAGATGCGGGTGGTACTGGAGATTACGGGTGGCCATCATTCGACGCATACGGAGGGGCTACTGGCTGGACCGTGCAGAACAACATTTTCTATGGTGGCGAGTATCAATTGACCGTCCAAGCACCGGCGACCGTAAATGCAAATAAAAACGTTTATTACGGCAGCGTTGGTGGCGGCCCATGGGTCTATCACTCCACGTACACGGGTTCATTCTCCACCTGGCAGTCGGCATGTTCCTGCGATTCGGGTTCGAGTACCGGCAACCCCTTGCTAAATTCTGATATGACGATTGGTGCAGGTTCAGCGGCGAGTACGCTCGGAGCTAATTTGAGCGGTATGAACATAAGCGCACTCAATTTTGATAAAGTGGGAACAGCACGTCCCTCCGGCTCATGGTCCAGCGGAGCGATTCAGCTGGGATCGACATCAGCGCAACTCCCGAAACCTCCCACGGGGTTGGCTGCTACCGTAAACTAGCCTTTAATCGCGCACGTGTCAGCGCCGGTTTGGGGACCCTCAGGCCGGCGCTGTACTGCGTGAGTATCTGTGTGCAAACCTAACCGTCAATGATTCAGAATGACACCCTGGAAGCGGCAGCAGTAAATACACTGCCGGATGGCAATTCCGATCTAGCAACTGCGATTGGAAAGAACACGATTTTCGGTGTTATCTCGAAACTCGCCCAAATCGCCACACGCCTACTGACCGTTCCAATCGTGATTTCTCATCTAGGACTCGACGGGTACGGGATCTGGGCAATCATAGTGACGGCGAGCGCTTACATGCGCTTTGGCAGCATCGGCGTCAAATCGGCGTTTCAAAAATATGTCGCTGAGGCCACCGGTAATGGTGACTACGAGACGGCCAATAAGCTACTCAGCACCGGTGCTGCTGCAATGGCGGTGTTTTCATTCGCCGGACTTATTCCAACAGCGATTTTCTCGCGCCAGTTAGCGCACCTGGCTGGCGTTCCCCCTCAATTTTTGACGTCCGCCGCTGGCGCCATTTCTATGTTGGCGGTAATTATGATGACCGCCAATGTTGGTTCTTCCTATGAGGCGATTGTCATGGGGGCGCACCGCATCGATCTCCCAAGAAAGTTCACCACTCTCTTCACTTTTGTCGAAGCGGCGGCCATCGTCATTTTGCTCTACATGGGATTTGGACTGTTCGCGATGGCAACGGTCATGGGAATTTCCGAGCTGGGATTGATCGCTTGCTGCTACTTCGCTGCCCGCAGAATCGTCCCTCAGATTCATCTTCACGCGAGATACGTTACGCGAAGCGTGATCCCGGAACTGATTCGATACGCAGGGAGCTACCAAATAGTTAACCTCCTCGAAATTGCCTACGGCGCGATCGCTCCCGTTGCAGTGTTGCGTGTATTCGGAGCAGAGACGGCCGGCGTGTTTGCGATTGTCGGACGCCTTCAAGGTTCCTCAGCCATGTTTCCAGACGCCATGATGCTTCCAATTCTATCCAGCGGGGCGAAAATATTTGCGTCAGGCTCAGTAGACGAAATGCGGCGTTTGATCGCCAAGGCCGTCAAGGTCATGTTGGCAATCACAATGTTTCCGCTATCGTTCACGGCCGTTTTTGGAACGCAGATTTTGTACGCATGGACAGGCACTACCAGCCCGTTTTACCCATTAGCTCTATGTTTGACCGGGGTGGCCATATTCTGCGCGGCCTTATCCCTGCTTGGCCTCGTTTTGTATCGAGTATCGGGCAGAGCGCTGCTTGATAATATTCGACAAGTTCTGCGCATCGCGATTATTTTCTCGGTCGCATTGTTTGCGAGGCGCTTGGGCTTCGCAGGCGTGCTCGTGGGACTGGCCATTGCTGAGATGGTTGGAATGATCTTTATGGGATATGCGATATCGGCGACTTTCAAAGGATTCAGTGTGAGGACGGTGGCCAGTGATTTCGGTAAATTAGCTATCGCTACTACCGCGATCCTCGCAGTCGGTGCGCTTGCCGCACATATCCCGCTCTTCCAAACATCGAATTCAAGACTGTTGGCCATATCGCATGTGGGGCTCGGTTGCGTTGGTTGTTTAGTGGCGGCATGGCCAGCGTTGTATCTCACCCGTTTCATTACTCCGGGGGAAGGACGAATGCTCGTGGGTATGGTTCCACGATGGTTTCGCCCCGCACCCAACGTTTGATCCCCTGGTTCGGTAAAGTTTACGGGCAAAAACACGGTAATGCTCAACTCAGGCCGCAATATTTTCAGGTCGTGTACCTATCTGAAATATCACGACAACTACTCGTGAAAATTTCAGCCCCGTAAAGATAGAATCTATTGAGTTCGTTTTTCGTCGAAGTAGCTGTTTGATTTTAGAGGATTGACATTGGGACCAGAAGCTCCAGTTAATTTTGGTTTTGGCGGCGGCGCCACCAGTACGCTGTTACATCCTTTGGTGCTGGTAGCGATGATTATCGCGCTGGCCTTGATATTTATTGCGCCGCGCAGATATATCTCCATTCCGTTCTTGCTGGTGATTTTTTTGGGTTCGCTGGGGCAACAGATTTACGTCGGCGGTCTACATTTTTATGTATTGCGCATCCTGATAATGGCCGGCTTGGTGCGCCTGGTAATCGCGAAATTCGCATCCCCTGGTGGGCTGTTTTCAGGTGGCTTCGATTGGGTAGATAAGCTTTTTGTGATGTGGATATGTTTTCGTTGCGCCGCAGGCATCCTGGTCAATGATGCTGCCAGCGGGGCCATAAACTACGAGGTCAGCTACTTACTGGACGCCCTTGGCGGTTATCTCTTCCTGCGATTTCTAATTCGAGACGAGGAAGACATCGTTCGAGTTGTAAAGGTGTTCGCGGCGCTTACCAGCATTTTCGCCCTAACCATGACCATCGAAAAATTCCGCAACCAGAATATCTTTGGGTACCTGGGGGCAGTGTCCATTGTGCCTACTGTTCGCGAAGGTTCCGTCCGGGCGCAAGCAGCATTTGCTCACCCCATCCTGGCGGGCGCATTTGGCGTAGCGTTAATCCCATTGTTTTGGTGGCTATGGAGCAGCGGAAAAGGCAAGGTCGCTGGAGTGATTGGTTTCTGCGGCTCGCTTGGAATGATGCTGACGAGCGCATCCAGCACCCCGTTGATGGCATTCCTGGCAGCCGTAGCTGGTTGGGCCGCCTGGTCGATTCGCAGCAAAATGCGCATCGTCCGTTGGGGCTTTGTGGTGATGCTGATAGCGCTGCACCTGGTGATGAAGGCGCCAGTTTGGTTTTTGATCGCTCGAGCAGATCTGATCGCCGGAAGTTCCGGCTATCACCGCGCAATGTTAATCGACTTATGTGTGCGGCACTTCAGCGATTGGTGGCTTATCGGTACAAATGCCGCGGGGAGTTGGGACTGGGACATGTGGGACACTAGCAATCAGTTCGTGCAGGAAGCGGAGAGCGGCGGATTACTAACCTTTATTTGTTTTGTGATGATTGTTGCCCGTTCGTTCAACAAATTGGGTAAGGCGCGAACCATAGTCCAAAACGACCCGCAGCAGGAACGGTTTATGTGGTTCCTGGCCGTGGCACTTTTTACAAATTGTGTGCTCTTTTTTGGCATCAGTTATTTCGACCATACCAAGATCATGTGGTTCGCGCTGCTAGCCATCATCGCCGCTGCTACCGCGCCTATCCTTGCCACCCAGAAAGAGACAGTACCGGCGATCGAGCAATATCCGATTCCGCTTAAGCGGGCTTTGCCGGCTCCAAGGCTTGCGAGGATTGGCGATCACGGGGCCTCCGTGACGAGCTTGCCGGTCGGCAGCCGTCCGCGCTCTCGATGATTTGGCGAGTTTAGTTTCGAGATTACATTCCGTCTAAATTTTATGGAACTGTCAATCATCATCGTAAATTGGAATTCGCTTGCTTACCTGCGAGCTTGTCTGACCAGTGTGTATCGACAGATTCAGGGAATCTCGTTTGAAGTCATCGTGGTGGATAACGCTTCCCTCGAGGGAGGCATTGATAGCCTCAAAGCGGAATTTCCGAAGATGGTGTTGATCAAGAGCGATGTGAACCTGGGGTTCGCCGGAGCGAACAATCTTGGTTTCAAGCGGTCGAGCGGGAAGTATGTCTTGTTCTTGAATCCCGATACAGAGATTGTCGATGATGCGATTCAGGTGATGCTCGAGCAGTCCAGGTTGCGCCCTGACGCTGGTATAGTAGGCTGCAAATTATTAAATACTGACCGATCGGTGCAACTGCAATCGATCCAGAAGTTCCCAACAATTCTGACGAGCGTTCTAGATGCCGAATATTTGCTGCTTCGATGGCCACACTGTCCACTGTGGGACATTCAACCTTTGTTTCAAGAAAACGTAAAGGTTATAAAAGTAGAAGTCATCCCTGGCGCATGTATGCTGCTCAAGCGCGAGGTTTTCGAAAGCGTCGGCATGCTAAGCGAAGATTACTTTATGTATGCAGAAGATTTGGATCTGAACTACAAGTTGAAACGTGCCAATTACAATAATTATTACGTTGGTCAGTCGGCGATTATTCATCATGGGGGACGAAGCAGCGCGCAGCAGAAGGTAAGCCAATGGGCGACCATTATGAGACACCAGGCGATGCTTGAGTATTACCGGAAGACTCGCGGCCTGGTTTACAAATCGATGTACCGGACGGCAATTGGTTGTACAGCCGCGGTGCGGCTGATGATTCTCACGTTGATGTTTCCACTTGGGAATATTGTGTGGGAAAGGAATTCGCTTAAGGCTTCTACCGCAAAGTGGAAAGCGGTCCTAAACTGGGCTCTTGGGCGGCAAGACGTGGCGTTAGGAAACCGATAATAGCGTTGAACGCCACTCACACTTCGCACTAGTCTCACATAATTCAAGTCGTTCACGCGGCGCCCTGCTAGTAGCGGCGTGTGACTTTTCTGAATTCATCTCAAATGATCATTCAGTGACAAGTAGTTCAACATCAGGGGAACCGAACTAGATGTCAGTCATCGAAAAAAAGATCGCCGATTTGGTTTTAAATCGGGTTCGACGGGTGCGAGCGAAAGAAGAGGAAGACAAGGCGCTTGGTGCGACGGTGAAAACCGCGAAAAAGGTTACCGTGCGCGAGGCACAATTCTCAGATTGCGAGCGAGTTTGCGCTTTGAATAGCAAGTTGGGATTAGGTCCGGATTCTCCTGAAAATTGGAAGCGTTTGTGGCTGGACAATCCTGCAATTGCCGATGGGGAGAAGGCCGTTATCGGATGGGTGCTCGCGGCGTCCGATGAAATCGTGGGTTTTTTGGGTAGCGTTCCAATGCTCTGCGAATTTGAAGGGCAGACCCTCAGGGCGGGTGCTACGTGCCGTTTAGCGGTAGAGCCTGACTATCGGGCGTTCACGCATCTTTTAGTTACATCCTTTTTTCGCCAGAAGGTGGATCTTTTCCTGGACACTACCGCAACTGTTTCCGCCGGGAAAATAATGATGGCCTTCAAGGCCGTCGAGCTTCCGCAGAAGGATTACGGCAAAGTCTTATTCTGGATCCTTGATCCCGGTTCTTTCACCAAATCAGTGTTCAAGAGATTGGGAATAAATTCATCTCTGAAANGAATCGGAAGCGCTTTGGCATCGGTTGCCGTGCAGGCTGATATGGGTCTTCGCCGGCGCTCNCGNGGCGCGAAATCGGGGCGTTACACTATCGCTGAAATCGGCGTGAACCANTTAGGTGACGAATTTAAGCAGTTTTGGTCTGGCAAATCGCATGAAGTCTCGCGGCTGCGGGCNACGCGCACTTCATCCATAATGCGCTGGCACTTTGATCCACCGGGCACCAAGAGAGTGACAAGAGTGCTGGGTTGTTATGTTGGCGGCCGGTTAGCCGGATACGGGGTTGTGAGACACGACGACCAAGCAAGCGATGGTCTTAGGCGTTCCATCATTGCGGACCTTATGATTGATGACAGTACTCCGCAGGTCATGGATCACTTGCTGCCGGCAATTATTAGATCTGCCAAGGACGCGGGAAGTCACGTTCTTGAGGTAATGGGCTTTCCTAAGGAAATCAGGCAAAAGTTCCTGCAGTGGAAGCCTTATTCGCGAGATTATCCGGCTTGTCCGTACTGGTACAAGGCGCGTGATCCAGTGCTTCATCAGAAGCTCGCGAACGAAAATGCTTGGTATGCATGCCCTTTTGATGGCGACGCCACGCTGTGGCCGTGACCACATGGAGACGCGCAACGGCAGCGGGCTCGGAGTGAATCAGTAAGGGATACGGAGAACTCGAATGGACGATGTGCGAAGCCGCCTGATGAGATGCTTTTCTAGCGTATTTCCCGAGCGTCCCAGCGGCAGTCTTGCAAACGCGAATACTTCAAATACCGCTGAATGGGATTCCGTTGCGAGCGTAACGCTGATTGCGCTGGTGGAAGAAGAGTTTGGCACCGAACTGGATGTAAATGCCCTTGGAGAATTGACCTCCTTCGATTCTATTCTTGAGCACCTTCAAACACTGAAAGTGAGTTGAGCGCCAGCGGAAGCGCTGAATAATTGTTTGCGGTACAAATCAGGCGGCACGGCCAACGGAATTCATGGAACACCCAAACTCCATTTCGTTAACGCGCATCGTGAAATTAGGAATCAGCCTGGCCGTGTACGCGGCCTCCGGTGTTGGTAAAATTGTGAATCGCCTAACCGGCCAGGCCGCTCGCGGTTCATGCGTTGTGATTTACTATCATTCCGTCGACGCCACGGAACGCATGCGCTTCGCAAAGCAAATGGATCAACTGCTCAGCTATGCGAAACCCATTGCCGCGAACGAAGCCGCGCAGTTACAGCCGGGGACACGCCATGCAGTGGTGACTTTCGACGACGGATTTAGGAATTTCTACGAATGTGCGCTCCCGGAGCTGGTAAAACGCGGAATTCCCGCGACCATGTTTGTGATTACCGATGTCATCGGAAAAACATTTG
>JGI12635J15846_10000659_pt1 | contig 29974 bp, 24 predicted proteins | sample BlaSpr_A8_OM2_M2_FD_15846 | JGI IMG/M metagenome (IMG submission 15846)
TGCCACGCCCGATTGCTCTGTGAAGTGGGCTTTCAGAATGGTGAAGTGGACATTTCTTGACCTTCAGAATGGCTAGTCGATAAGCGAAATACGTAAGTCAGTTTCTTGTGCGGCGAAATTCGTTTCTGTTTTTCTTATAGATCAAGAGGAGAGGAACCGTATTGCATGGAAGCTCTATATGGCCGATGAGCCTTGGGCAGACAATGGTACGCAGTTAGGAGCGGTGGCCGTTACGGCATCCCGGCCATTTGCCTTTGACTCATACAGACACCGGTCTGCGGTCTTCAGTAATGCCTCAGCCCTTGCGCCATGCTCTGGAAAAGCGGCGACTCCAATCGAAGCTGTTATCGATCCGAGATCCTGGTTGTCGTAACTCAAGGTGAGGCGCTTTAGTTCGGTGCGCAAAGCGTTAGCCCGCACGACAGCATTTTGCAAAGAAGAGTCTGGCAAGATCACGGCGAACTCTTCGCCACCCTGCCGACAGCAGATGTCGGAGGCACGGAAAAAAGTTAGCAACAGATTGGCCACGGACTCCAGCACATGATCCCCAGCGTCATGACCGAAAGTGTCGTTAAAGCGTTTGAAGTGATCAATATCGATCAGGATGACGGACAGCGGCCGCGATTGCCGTGTCGCTCTCAGCATCTCTCTTTCGAGAGTGTCGTCCATAAAGCGCCGGTTGAAGAGTTCAGTAAGGGGGTCACGAATGGATTGATCCTGCAGTTTTTGCCGGAGGTTGAGGCTGGAAAAGGCCATTGCAGTTTGTCCGGCAACGCTGGTTGCGAGGACTTGCAGCGAAGCACGCAAGTTCTCCGTGGAACCGGAACGTGGTGCCAACTCCACGGCAGCCGCAAATTCGAGGTGTAAGACGCCCAGTGTACGCCCCTGGGCCATCATCGGAACACATAAGGATGAGCCCGTTGGACCCTCCATCAAGTGAGCGCATTTAATGCCGCTGATTGAGTGTTCGCTCCAGTGAGGCTGACTGCGACGCAGGCACCAACACGAATCAAAGGTCAGGGACTCCTCCGAGGCGCTGGCGTTGCCCCAACAGATCACAGCTTTCGCCACGTCAGTCGATGACTGGAACACAAAGAGGCTTCCCGAACACGCTTGGGGGAAGAGTTGCTGAACTAATTGGGCCACCACCTTGGACGCTTCGGTTGTAGTCGCACAGCATTCGAACCAACTCCTCATCTCATTCAGCAGGATCCTCTCATGGGCGCGGAGTTGTAGTTCGGTCACGAGCTTGCTTAATGAATCTGAATGGTTTCGCTCTGTCTCAGAAGCTCGTACCTGGTCCGAGATGTCCTGGTAGATCATATAAGCGCCACACATCACGTTATCGATGGTCAGCGGAACAGCATGTACTGCCAGGTCCAGGAATGTGCCGTCATTGCGTTGCTGACGAACCGTTCTCTCTAGTGTCTTTCCCGCAAGAACTTCTGGAATCAGTTCACCCGATATCCCAAGTAAGGATTCAGACTGCAAGCAGCGGGCTGTATCACTTGAGGCTAGGTCTGTCCTATCCGTAAGGAGGAGCCGTCGAAAAGCAGGATTGGCGACTTCAACTTGACCCTGGCGATCCAGGACGACTATTCCGAAGGGGCTGCTTTGAATCAACGCTTTCAAATAGGTTGTTTGTTCGTTCAGATCGTGTGCCAGGCGGTCTCGCTCACTGACCGTAGATCCCACGAGTACGCCTGTAGCAGAGACGACCATCATAAATAAGCCGGTTCTGCCAAGAAGAGCGATTGTCGGCGGGGAAAACCGCATCGCGATCACAACACCAGAATTTAATGCCAGGACGCCAATGACCGCCCCCCGAGTACCTCGACGCATCGCAATCCAGATGATTGGAATAAACCCCATGTAAAAGAAACTAAAGTTGCCCCCAGTCCGCGCGAGCATCAGCCAGACGACAGCAACCACGGTGGCAGCTTGGCCCAGCGTTTCCACAACTTGGCGGAGCTCGATGTGTGTACTCTTCAAGCATGGCCGGTCTGTGCGTGAGTTCACTGACTGTGACAAGAGCCACATGCGGATCCACGGGAAAACGTGAATTAGCAGGAAGGGAGCGATGCCCAACACCGCGACCATGTCACCTAAGAACCACAGCATGCTAGAGGTGTAGACTTCACTCCAGCTGATGGTACGATCGCCGACAAGGCATAGAGTGCCAACGATCGTCGCCCCGATGGCCCCGCTCATGCTTACGAATACGTACTTCACCACGTCGCTGCGACGCCGCAATTCCGAGTCGATCTTTAGCGGACCACGCAATATATACGACGCGATGCCGTAACAAAAAACGATACCCACCACTCCCACAGTCTCGCCATAGGACTTGATGGGCTGGGCATAATACAAGAAGCCTGCGAGAAAGTTCGCGAACCCGAATAGTAGTGCATACCACGGATTTACGCCCAACAACATTGCGAGTGCCAGACCCACAGCTGGATACCAGGCGACGTATCCAAGACGCGAAATAAGGACAACCTCCGGTCGAGCCAGCAGGAGGTACGCTGCCAGAAACACGAAAGAAAGAATTGTGTGCCGAATGACTGGACGTCTCAAATCCATGGACGGAGTCTCGTTACTCGTACCTTTCGCTAACGCTTCCTAGTTGCGGAGGTTGGCGACTGACCAGCGAATTGGTAATCGCATGTACCGAAAGTGCGACGCGGTTTTGCACTCCTACTTTGCGCATCAACTTCGCTATGTGCGCCTTCACCGTGCGTTCTTCAATTCCGAGCGGCATTCCGATTTCCTTGTTGGAAAGTCCAGCCACGAGCATGTTAAGAACTTCTTTCTCACGTTGGGTAAGAGCCCGCAAGCGTCCGGGCATCGCGCCTTTCGTGGCTCGTTCAATGAACGTCGAGAGTACGCGCCGCGGTGCCCAAATTGAACCTTGGTTGACCACGCGAATGGCTTGGGCAAATTCGCAGGGGCGAGCCCCATCAAACACGTAACCTTTCGCTCCAGAAGCGATAGCACTGATAGTGTCTTCATCGTCCGTGCTGGACCCAATCACGATGATCGGCAGATCGGGGCGCATCACTTTGAGCTGGGCCATCCGGCTAACCAGAATGTTACTGGGACAGCGCCCCAGCAAAACCACGTTAAGGTTCTGCTGCATCAAGATTTCCGGAGGCGCAGCGGCAATCAGATCAAATTCCGGCTCTGACTCCAACAGGGCGCGGAATCCGATAAATCGCAGGGGATCGCTTTCGACGACGGCAATATAGATCCTTTGCGCGGTGGCAGTTGAGAGTTTCATGGGCGGTCCTTCGAAATTCTTGGTTTTGCGCCGCACTCACGCGGTCAACACGGTCCCCTCGCGTCGCTTTAGTTTGAGCAATCGGAGTGCCAGTCGAGTGCGACCGTATTCCATCTGTTTTCTTTGAGATTCAGGATTATGCGGGCAGACACAAAGATTCCTCTGTCCATCCCTAGGTCAGTCACGTGCTGAAACTGGACACGGCTCAAGAGCGGCCTGAGCGTGAGCACGAAGATTCCTGATAGTCAGTTGGCTTTCCGCGGCAGCTCCATTCTGGCCAGAATGTTATAGAGGGTCGACCTTGAAATCCCAAGCACTTCTGCAGCCCGGCTCTTGTCTCCGTCTACTCGCTCCAGCACCTTGAGAAGATGACGCTCCTGAACCTCTTCCATCGATAGCAGATTGTCATCTTCGGCACGAGCTCGCACCGGCGCTCTACGGAGATGCGGCGGTAGGTCTTTTATGTCGATGACTGTCCCCTCAACCATCATGCAGGCCTTTCCGATAACGTTCTCCAGTTCTCGTACGTTACCTGGCCAATCATGACGGCCGAGAAGAGCTTGCGCCCGCCGAGTCATGCCACGTACCGGCTTGTTGTACTGGGCGGCAAATTTTTCGATAAAGTATCTCTGCAACAAGGGAAGGTCCTCCTTGCGGTCAACCAGTCCGGGCAGCGTAATTTCCAGCATTGACAGACGGTAGTAAAGATCTTCGCGGAACGTATGCTCGTGCATGAGGGCACGCAAATCCTTGTTGGTTGCGGCTATGAAGCGCACGTCCACTTTTCGCGGCTTAGGCGAGCCGACTCTTTGCACCTCCTGATTTTGCAACACTCTTAGCAGTTTGGCTTGGCCTGCGAGCGGCATATCGCCGATTTCGTCCAGGAATACCGTTCCTTGATGGGCATACTCGAAGAGTCCAACTTTATCCTGGGTAGCACCGGTAAACGCTCCGCGGACGTGCCCGAATAGCTCACTCTCGAATAAGGTTTCGACTAAGGCTGAACAGTTACATACAGCGAACGTTTTATCTAAGACGGGACTCAGTCGATGCAGGGCATGGGCGACGAGTTCTTTTCCAGTGCCTGTCTCGCCTGTGATGAGTGCTGTTCTGAAATGTGGGGCCACCCGCCGTATGGTGGCGAAAACATCCATGATCAGTGGACTACGACCGACGATACCCTGTAGCTGAAAAGTGTTGACCATTTGCTGGTCGAGCTGCGACGCAAACCTTCGGGATCGGTGTTCATTGACCAGCGCAAATACTCGGTCACGAAGTGCTCCGACATCAAGAGGTTTGGTAAGGTAGTCTGCCGCTCCCTTGCGGATCGCTTCGACCGCGGATTCGGCGGAGTAATGCCCTGTCATCAGAATCACTTCTGCTCCCGGATCGCTGGCGATAATTTGTTCTAGAAGGTCCATCCCATTCATCTTCGGCATGACCAAATCCAGGAGGACGATCTCCGGACGCTCCTCCTGAAAAATGGCGAGACCTGCCTCGGGATCGGTAGCAGTGAGAATCTCAAGTCCTTGTTGCTCTAGCGCTGACTGGATGAGTCCCAGATTCTGCGGCTCGTCATCGATCACCAGCAGCCTGAGTCCGATATCGGCATCGGCGCTCATCGGCAAGCTCCAACTCGCTGGTCAGTGGTTCCACCTGACGCTCCCAGCATTTCTTGTATTTTCTTGGCTAGTCCGTCGCGCGTGAAGGGCTTTTGTAGGAAAGCCATTCCATGGTCGTGTATGGAATAGTGCACGATCGCATCGTCAGTATGACCCGAAACATATAGGACTCGCATTCGAGAGCGGCTGGCCAACAACAGTTCTGCCAACTCCCGTCCATTCATGCCGGGCATAACCACATCAGTAATCAATAGGTCAATGGGGTTACTACATTGGCTGGCGATTCGTATTGCATCGGCGCCATTTGCGGCTTCGATGACCGTATACCCCATGCTTTTAAGCAGTTGATGGCTGACGTCTCTGAGAGACTCTTCGTCCTCCACCAAAAGAATCGTTCCTGAAGCTGTCGCAAGAGGAGTAATTGCTTCCGGTGGGACCTCTTTCGGCATTTCGTTGAATCGGGGTATATAAATCTTGAAGGTTGTACCTTCTCCGACTTCGCTGTAGACCCAAATGTAGCCACCGCTTTGCCGGACGATTCCATAAACGGTAGCCAGACCTAGCCCGGTGCCCTTACCCTTATCTTTGGTAGTGAAGAATGGCTCGAAAATACGAGCTTGCGTCTTCCTATCCATTCCGATGCCAGTGTCGCTGACGGCCAACAAGACATAATTTCCAGGTTGCACTTCAACATGAAGATGCTGACCAAAGGCTCGATCGAGTTCTGTGTTAGCAGTCTCAATGATCAGCTTGCCACCCCTCGGCATGGCATCACGGGCATTGATGACCAGATTCATGATTACCTGCTCGATTTGTGTTGAGTCTGCCTTCACGTGGTCAAGTACTGGCGCCAGCTTGGTAATTAGCTCGATATCGTCGCCGAGCAAACGGTGAAGCATTTTGCTGGTTTCGCTCACGACGGTGTTCAGATCGAGGACTTTTGGAGTAAGCACTTGCTTTCGACTGAACGCAAGCAGTTGACCGGTCAACGAAGCTGCGCGGTGTCCTGCCTTCTTAACTTGTTCGATTTGATGCCGCGTCCGATCATCGAGAGAAGTCGATGCGAGCATCAAATCGCTATAACCGATCATCACACCCAGGAGATTGTTAAAGTCGTGTGAAATCCCGCCCGCCAGCCTCCCCATTGCCTCCATCTTTTGGGCATGACGAAACTGCTCTTCCAGGTTTCGCTTCTCCGTTACGTCTTCCGCAATCACTTCGAAATGCTTGATCTGATTTTCTTGGTCTCGCACCACGCGGCCGCACAAGCGGACCGTAATTATCTTGTGATCTTTCCGTTTCCAATTGACCTCAACACCGTTTCCTCTTCCATTGAACTGGTAGGTCCGTACAGCCGAGGCGCGGTCCGCCGGATTCTCATAGATATCACGTTCCAGGTTAGACGAGAGCAGTTCCTCTTTAGATCCGTAGCCCAACATCGAAGCCAATGCAGGATTAACATCCAACAAATCTCCCTGAGCATTGGCTCTAAAGATTCCAAAAGTAGCGTTCTCGATGAAGTCCCGATACTTCTCCTCCGATTCTCGAAGTGCAGTTTCGGCGTGTTTCCGCTCGGAGATGTCGAGGAACGTCACGACGGATCCAACAAGTTTCCCGTTTTTCTCTATCGGATAAGACCAGTACTCGGCCGGGAAGCTAGTCCCATCGGCCCGCCATAAAACTTCATCAACGACGTGAGAACCCTTACTTTCTCGAAAGGCCACGTAAATCTGACATTCCTCCACAAGATAAGGGGCACCGTTCACTCTAGTGTGATGCACGAGCGCGTGCATATTACGGCCCAACAAATCCTGGGGATCGCGATAGCCTAATAGGCGAAGGCATGCCGGGTTACAAAATGTGCAGTTGCCTTCACAATCCAGCCCGTAAATTGCTTCTGCAGTCGAGTTGAGAAGCAGACGTAATTGTTCCTCGCTATGCCGTAAGGCTCGCTCGAACCGGCTGCGATCGCTAATGTCCCGCAGGACATGAATGCATCCTAAAAAGGTTCCGTCGGTGTCGCGCAGAGGAGTGCTTGTTACGTCGAAGATCTTACCTAGGCGCGGCTCTTCGAAGTCACTTCGCTGCGGTGTGCCGGTGATCAAGAGTTGTTCATGCGGACAGGCGGGCGGGGCCTGGACAAGACCATGAAGCACTTCATAACAGGGGTGGCCAATCAGTCTGTCGAACGACAAGCTGAGTATCTCGCTGGCAGCTCGATTGGCCCGGCGTACGCGGCATTGGTTATCCAGGATCAGCACAGCATCCGGCACTGAGTCGAATGTAAGCTCCCACTCTCTTTTGCCAGCCAGAACTTGTTCGTGAAGTCGTTTTGTTTCGTCCTGATGCGCCTTTTCTTTCAAAACATGGCCGACGGCCAGAGGAAGGAGGTTAAGGCGATGCTTGAGAACATAGTCCGCTGCACCGCGCTTGATGTACTCCACCGCGGTTTCGTCCCCTAGCGTTCCGGTAACAACAATGAAAGGAACGTTCTTCCCGGACTTGTGAAGGTCGTCGAGGGCCTCGAATCCGATCCAAGTGCGGAGGTCATGATCCGAGATGATGACGTCGTACTCTGACGCGCGGAGTTTTTCCCGGAAGGATTCCAGTAAATCGACAATATCGAAAGAGACGATGTACCCGGCACGCTTCAAACAAGAGAGTATTAATTCCGCGTCAGCAGGAGTATCTTCCAGCAGCAAAAGCCGAAGCGGGCGCTTAATTACAACCGGGTCTGGTGTTTGCCTAACAGACTTCCATAGTGTCGACATCCTCTACTTCTCCTGAAAGGCGGCTGGGGGAGGAGGTTGATTCACTACGAGCCAGAACAGGCTGGCTTGCTTCACGGTCTCGCGGAATTGCTCAAAATCAACTGGTTTCTGGATATAACTGTTGACCCCGAACCGATAACTCCTGACCAAATCGTGCTCCTCGCGGGAAGCCGTGAGAATAGCGACCGGGATGGCTTTCGTTCTGAGATCGCCCTTCAACTGTTTCAGGACCTGAAGACCGTCAACCTTCGGCAGTTTGAGATCCAGAAGCACAAGCCTGGGCGGATGCGCGGCGCTGCGGTGCGCGTATCGTCCCCTGCAGAAAAGGAAATCCAACGCTTCCTCCCCATCTCGGGCAACTTCGACATGGTTCGCAAGGCCTCCGCGATGCAAAGCATGTAGAGCCAGTTCAATATCGTCTGGATTATCTTCAACTAGCAAAATTTCCACTTGCTCTTGTCCCATGACTCACCTCTTGAGGGCTATCCAGCTCGCAACCTTCTTCTTTTCCAAGAGTGAAATAAAACGCGGCACCCTTGCCTAGTTCTGCCTCGGCCCACACACGGCCACCATGCTTTTGCACGATGCGTTGCACAGTCGCCAAACCGACGCCCGTTCCCGGGAAATCCTCTGGGCGGTGCAGCCGTTGAAAAACTCCGAAAAGCTTGTCGGCATATTGCATACTGAATCCCACGCCGTTATCGCGTACGAAGATGGTTGGTTTGGACTGCCCATCGAACGAGCCTATTTCAATGACCGCTACTTCCCGCTGGCTGGTAAATTTGACTGCGTTTGCAAGCAGGTTCACGAATACCTGTTTCATCAGTCCGGCATCACAATCCGCGAAGGGTAGAGGTTGAACATTCCACTCGATCGACCGCTGGGGATTCTCCTGTTTCAGGTCTCGGATAACCTCGTCGACGAGCGATTTCAGACCGGTCGCTTGCACTTTCAGTTCCTGGCGGCCGACTCGCCCAAGACTCAACAGCTCGTCGATGAGCTGGCCCATTTTGCAAGTACCCTCGTGGATGCGGTTCAGATAGCGTTGCGCTTCCGCCGGAAGGTCGGCACTGTATTCCTCGATGAGCAGTTGCGAAAACCCAGCGATGTGGCGGAGCGGGGAACGTAAGTCGTGCGAGACCGAATAGCTGAAGGTTTCCAGTTCCTTGTTCATCGCGAGGAGCTCCGCGTTGCGGTATTCCATCTGTTCGTTCAAAGCTCTAATTTGATCCTCGATGCCTTTGCGCACGCTGATATCGCGAATGGCGCTCGAGACCAGCACACCTTCCACGGTCTCAAGCGGGCTCAAGCTAATCTCTACTGGAAATTCGCGGCCATCTTTATGCAGTCCGTACAACTCCAGTCCGGCCCCCATCGGACGAACTCGTGGTTCAGTGAAAAAGGTACTTCGGTACTCCGGATGCCGGCCCCGGAAACGTTCTGGTACGAGCATCTCGATTTCATTTCCCAACAACGCTTCTCGCTGATGCCCGAAAATCCTCTCGACCTGTGCATTGACGAGGACAATCTTGCCCTGCTGATTCACGACTACAATCGCATCCGGCGCTGCCTCCAGCAATCCGCGGAATTTCTGTTCCGCTTGTTTGCGGTCGGTCATATCGCGGCTTACTTTTGAGAAACCCGTCAGATGGCCCGCACTATCCCACAGTGCAGTAATCACTACGTTCGCCCAGAACCTCGAACCATCCTTGCGGACGCGCCAGCCTTCGTCTTCGACCCTGCCCTCGCGGATCGCAGTCCGAAGCTCCTGTTCTGGTTTGCAGTTTTGGACGTCCTCGTCGGGATAGAAGCAGGAGAAGTGTCGCCCGATGATCTCTTCCGCCCGATAGCCTTTAATCCGCTCCGCTCCAAGGTTCCAACTAATGACGCGCCCGTCCCGGTCAAGCATGAAAATCGCATAGTCTTTAACGCTCGATACCATTAGTCGAAATCGCTCTTCGCTCTCAGAGAGCTCACTTTCAAACTTGCTGCGGTTGCCTATTTCTTTGTAGAAAGCAAAAGCTGCAATGCCCAGGAACACCGCGGCCAGAACGTTTCCCAGAGCAATAATGGTCTTCACTCGGAGGGAACTTGTTTGGGTGGTCTTGGTTCGCTGAGTCAACAGCCAGCTCTCAAGCTCCTTCACCTTTACTCCTTTCTTGCCACCGACTATCAGCTCTTCCTGAAGCTCAGCCAGCATGTTTGAAATCATTGGCTTCAGTTGTTGCAAAGCCTGTTGCTGGCTGGGATTGTCCGAAGTCAATTGGCCAATTTCGTTAAGGTTCTCTCGAATGCTCTCAAGGTCCGCCCGGTATGAGGAAAGGTAGGATTTGTCTCCGGTGCGGGCATAGGCGCTTTGGCTCGTTGCTGCGGAGATCAGATGCTCGAGCACGCCATCCAATTTCTTCAAGACCAGATGGGTGTGCACGACCCAGCGTTGGTCTTCTTCTACTCGAAGCATCGAGCGGTGCGAAAGCACGCCGACCCAACTGAGGAGGGCCAGTGCAACTGCACACGCGGCCACGAGGCCTGCTCTCAGCGTTGTCCTTTCACGTTGTGACGCGCGTGAGACTGCGGGCTTACTCTCTCTTAAGACGGTGGGCAATGACATAGACTACTTTCGAGCCACCAGTACCGCTCACTTTAGGACTAGACAAGCCGTGTTGTATGTAGTGCAGTCACCGGAGCCGTGTCCGGCATCTCCCGGACAACAACGAAATTCCTCCTACGCGGACAAACTCCGCGATGGGCGCGAACCTCTCAACACGTGATTGACGGCAACAACCGTGGATGACTACGGCAGTGGTAAGTCAACCTAGCAGCCCTATGCTTGGCGTTTCCGCTTTTCTTCGTTCGAAAAGATCTGAATGGGTCTTTTCTCCGACCATTTAGGAATAGGGGATAAGAAGGTCAAATGGTAGTGACGGCGCATGCAGGAATGGCACCTCACGAGTTGGAAAAAGAAGAACTGGCACACTTTATCGAGCCAAGTGTTCGGTCGAGAAGTGTACAGTTCTTCAGCCTTGCCGCAATAGGGGCAGTTGTTCGACAGGCCAATTCTACACACGACGACAGGATCGTTATCCTCGCTCGACAGTTGCTTTCGGCGTAGCGCCTCCAAGAATTCCCCCGCTTCTTGATCGCTGCAATTGAGACGGCTTGCCACAAACCGTCTCGCTTGCTCTGGGGGCAGTGTTGTGAGGGCCAGAAGAAAGGGTGTTTTCTTACCTAGAGAATAGAACTGCATGATTGTTCCCCCTGTTCTAGCGACGACATACAAAACCTCGCAGCTAGTTACATCCTAAGGATGAGTCCAAAATCGCTGCCGGGCGGGGCGCCATGCCTCGAGCACAACGATAGGAGACCCTCATCTCCTTTAACGGCAAAGCCCCCAGTGCCCGATCACTACAACTAGGCAAGTAGCCAGCCTCAGGCGGCGCGGCTGGATGCAATTCGATGGGCTGTCGAGAGCTCCACCTGCAACGTTTCGAGCGTAGGGTTTGTTTCGAGTTCTGCCTTTAACATCTGGACGATGTCGTCGTAGTGCTGACGTTGATGCCGCTCGGCGCCCTCCTTCGAGTTCCAAAAACTGAGGCATACGATCCGCTCATCATCCTGATTGCCCCTGAGAGCAATCAAGTCGATAAAGCCTGGTTGCTTTTGTAAGGTGGGCAACACCTCGTTGCGTATCTTCTGTGCTAGTTCCTCAGTCTTACCCTTTTTTGCCGGGCACTCTACAATCCGTGTGAACATTGTCCGATCCTCCTTCGCGTGAAATGTTGTTAGCTATCAAGATCTTGTCCTGAGCGCCAATTCAAGTAGGCTTGGGCGGTCTGTATCGCCTGTTCCAGGGTTTGTTCCGTTTCTTGGTAGACCTCGGACCCTTGCAGAAACACCAGCACTCGAAATCGCGTTCCGTTCTCCGATTCTGTTGTTGGCACGATCGCTGCCAAGTAACGTCCCGGGCTACAACGGGCTTCAAGCGTAATCATGTTTCACGCTCTATTCTGGGTGGGTTGCGAACGATTGCGCAGAGCCGAAATCGGGGAGAGGGCTGCTGGGACTTGGAGGCTCTGCGCTAGACTGTCCCAATTGATGCAGCCTACCGCTTCCGAGCAAGACTGTCTATCAGGAGTTGCGCTACGACTGTACGGAAATGTCTGACACAGACATTGTCGACCAACGACCATCGTGCGCTCGGCGGTACGACGATAAGTTACACAAAGCTTCACGTGGATGCGAGAGCGCTATTCGGAATGTACAAGGTCGTAGCCAATCGCGTTCCAACCGTCGGCGATCAAGACAGTATTCCGGATTGTGGACACACAGTTTACACATGCTTACTCAATTGCCGACGTGGGCTGCCGACACGTTTCATTTGCAAACTGATGCTCCTAAACTGCTTTCCGTGAAGAACTCCCGAGGCCTACAAGACTTGCGCACGTTGGCCATACAGATGCCGTGAATAAGGCTGCGATCCTTTAGAAAATGGAAATGACGACACATTCTCAAGAGGTGCCGAAGGCCGCCGCCGCGAGTTGCACTCTAAGATACCTGCTGGGCTTGCCCGTTCAAAATGCCCGTTTCCAGTGCGTATCGGACAATCTCAGCACGGGTATGCAGGCCAAGCTTCTCTCGAATCCGCGCCCGATAGGTCTCAATCGATTTTCGGCTTATGTTCAAACGAGCGGCGATCTCGGTCAGAGTGTGTCCGTAGGCAAGCATTTTCAATACTTGCTGTTCGCGCTGGCTGAGTACTTTGGTGCCGGATTCTGCCTGCCGGGCAAGTAACTCGTACAATTCGTCGCCTAACTTACGGTCGATAAACCTGCGTCCCCGAGAGACAGTCCGGACGGCATTGAACAGTTCTCGCGGGGATGTCTGTAGCAGCACGTAGCCGAGCACTCCCGCTGCTAACAACAGTCCCAGGTAGGCATGGTGGGTTTCGCGGCCGAGGATAACGAGTCCGGAACGAGGAGCCGCTTTGCGAATAGAACTGATTAGCTCTACACAACTTGGGCGCGCCCCTTCGGCAAGCACGATGACCACGTCAGGCGTCAGCTTACTGGCTAGCTGTGTCGCCTCTTTGTTACCGCCTTCGCCACTCACTTGGAACCCTGCTTCTGAAGCCAGCAGGTGGGTTAAACCGAGGCGAGGAATCGCTTCATCACTGAGGACCAATAGCGTGATCACTTTCATCAAAAGCAAAACCAATAGCCAACGGTGCCTAGAATTATCACATCCCGCCTTTGCGGTCTGCCGGGACAATGCTGACAGGCAAAACCCGACTCTTCAATCTCCTGGTCACAGGACGTAGGTTTGTTTAATGGCCAACCGCAGACACATTCTCTTAGTTGGTTCTAAAGCATTCGCACAATGCGCGGCAGCGGTGTTAGGGTCTTGTGAAGACGTCGACACACTCCACATTACGCACGTTACGATTGAGTTGTTTCTCTCGCAATGGCGGCCTGACTGTGCAATCATCAATTGTGACGATGTGAAACAGGAATCCCTCGCTGAAATCCAAGAACTGAGCCGTTTTCGCCCCAAGATAACTATCGTACTTGTCAGCTCGAGGCACGTTTCTCAATTGGCTGCTTCAGCGGTTTCCGCGATATTGTTTCCTTCCGAGATGCACCCCATGCTTGCGCCCTTGGTGACCTCACTATTCAAAGAGGCTTCTCACTGTTCAGCATAGGTGGGCGGAAAGTACAGCAGCGAGCGCCGACAGTCTGGTCCTGACTCGCTGCCGTAACCTCCTTACAACGGCAACCTCTTTAGGTATGGAAGTTGTAATAAACGTACTGCCAGCAAGAGGAATAATCTAGTAGGCGTTGGCAATAGTCAGGTAACAGAAAGATGAACACTCGTAATGCTTTAGTTTACGAGGCGTGTGCCGATGGAACCTGGAGGCGTTCGATCATCTTGACCAAATCAGCCAGAGAATTAGCTTGCATCTTTTCCATAGCTCGGCTTCGGTGCACCTTTACTGTGTTTTCTGCAGTTCCAATCTGAGCCGCGATCTGCTTGTTGAGCATGCCTGAAACGACCATGGCGACGACCTCACGCTCGCGTGGGCTCAGCGATTCGAAGCGTTCCCGCAGCACGGCGAGCTCTGCCTCTTGTTGGCGCCGGCGCCGATCCCTTTCCAGCGCGAGGTGGACCGCATCCAAAAGATCCTGGTCGCGAAACGGTTTGGTGAGAAACTCCACGGCTCCTGCCTTCATGGCCCGCACCGTCATCGGAATGTCGCCGTGCGCAGTGATGAAAACGATTGGAATCTCAACATTGGATTCGGCCAGTTGTCGCTGGAAATCGAGCCCGCTGATTCCTGGCAACCTGATGTCCAAGATGAGGCAACTGGGCACGTTCGTAACCTTGCTTGGGAGAAACTCCTGCGCCGATCCGAACAGTTCGACGTGTAGACCCACCGATCCGATGAGGCGTTTGATTGCACGTCCCACCGAGGGATCGTCATCGACAACGAAGACTATGGACTCGGGCTCGCTCATGAAGCACCAGCACCATCGGTGGGTAGGATGAATTCGAACACAGCCCCTCGTGAACTGGGCACGGTCCGCAGGCGACCCCCGTGGGACTCGATAATGGATCTGCTGATCGACAATCCCAGCCCAATACCCGTGTGCTTGGTCGTGAAGAACGGTTCGAAGATACGTTCTGTTTGCTTCGGGTCGAGTCCCATTCCCGAATCTTGAACTTGGATCTCTACCCCATCCGCGCTCCGTGTCGATTTGATGACAAGCTCATGTGGCTGATCCGTAAGGGCACGCATAGCGTCGATTCCGTTCATCATTAGGTTGAGCAAGACCTGCTGCAATTGCACCCTGTCGCCAACTATAGATGGCAGATCAGCTGCCAGCTCTAGCTGCACGGTGACGCGGTTTCGGGTCGCCTCCTTCCGCACAAGATCAGCGGTTTCTTTAATCACCTCGTTGACGTCCAATTCGACGCGGTCGGGAGTGCCCTTTTTCAACAGCGCACGAATGCGTGAAATGACGCTGCTGGCGCGGGCTGCGTCCTCCACGATCTCCGCAATTGCCTCCCGCAACTGCTTTAGGTTGGGCGTCCCGGCGTCGAGTTGGCGCAGCGCGAAATTACCATTTGTCACGATCGCTGTGAGGGGCTGGTTGACTTCGTGGGCAATCGAGGTGACCAGCTCTCCCATCGATAGCACACGGGTAACGCGAGCAAGTCCCGCCTGCGCCTCCTGTAACGCATCTTCGGCGCGTTGACGATCGGCAATCTCCTTTCGTAGTTCTTCGTTGATGGCAATAAGCTGCCTGGTCCGCTCGGCGACACGACGCTCCAAGTCTTGGTTGAGTAGCTCGATGTCCGCGCCTGTTCGCCGGTCCACGGACGACGTCACGACGGCAGCGAGGAGCACGATCAAGGTCACAATCACGATCGCATTTCTGCCAAGAGGCGAGATGCTCACAGCCTGGGAAAGGTCCGGAGCCGAGGAGGGCATGAAACGCACTGCCGCCATTCCGGTGTAATGCATCGCGGAGACCGCCAGTCCCATCACCGTGGCACTCCCAAGCCTTCTCGGAACAGTCCATCTCGTCTCTTCTCGCAGATCGAATGCCAGCAGCAGCGCAACTACAGAAAAGAAGATTGCGAGCAAGATCGAGCACATCACAAGAAGTGGAGAGTACTGGGCGATGGCCGGTAATCTCATTGCGGCCATGCCAATGTAGTGCATGCCAGCAATGCCCGCGCTCATAACGGCGCTGCCAATCAAGGCCTCAACCCAGCCCATTTTTCGGCTGCTTGCCACGTACAGCCCGACTGCGGAGGCGAGGACAGCTACCAGGAGTGACACCAGAACTGTCGGCCAGTGGTACTCGACGGACACCGGCAGGTAGAGGGCAAGCATCCCCTGGAAGTGCATCGCCCAGATACCGATGCCCATGGCAATGGCACCGCCGCCCAGCCAGGCTAGGCGAACCCGGCCGCGTGCCACGGTTACGCGCCCTGCAAGGTCGAGACCGGCATAGGACGCGGCAATGGCTGTCAACACTGAACGCGCCACTTCGCCGTAATCGTAGGAACTAGTGAGCGCCGCGCTTACAGAGACCATTAAAGAAAGATCTCCTCCGCCCTGTGGGCGACACCAAGGTCAGGAAAAATCAGCGGCCAAATTACTTAGTAGCGTGCGGCCCTAATCGTTCACGGGCCGAACCTACTTAGGGAATAGTTTACGCCTCCTTCGGCGCACTTGCACCCAATTCGGAGGTTTTAGACGCAGCCTATTCAGAATGTGTCCACTTGTTCGGATAACAAACAATCAGCTACAACGGTGGTTCGATAGGGAATCCAGAGGACATATCGATGCGGTGTTGGAAATCCCTTGGCTCAGTGCCCAGAATTTGGACAACCCATCAATCAGCATCGATACCGCAAAGTCTTAAACCGAAACTGCTTAGGTTCGGCTCGCAAAGTGCAAATGTTCTGGCTAACCGAGAAGGCTCGCTCTGTCGAGCAACATCGGCGTCCCTCCCCCAATGGTTGACGTTGCGGTGCGACTGCGCGCCTTGCCCGGCTTTTGCACTGGAACGCCGGCAAGGCGGCAGTGACCCCGCGTCAACCTCGTCACTTCAGCAGTTCGGAGCAAGAACGAAGCTATGCCGCTTTAGACTCTCTAACAGATGGAACACCGAAATACTAAAAACTTACACGTTGTGATCAAGACTAACGCAGCCTGGAGCTCGTAGAGGACACATGAAATCATTATTAGCTTACGAACGTGCATTCGGTAGACGTGCAGGTATCGCCGGCACCGGTTCCGATGCCCGATCCACTTTCACCCTCCGTCTTGCCCGGGTTAACCAAGAGTTATGGCTGGTCCTGTCCCTTTTTATCATTGCGGGGCTGATCAATTGGCTAGTTGCGTCGCACCGCATGATCGTTGGTTTTTATACTCTTCCCACACTCTTCTCCGCATACGTCTATGGTCGAAGGCACGCTGTGCTCACGGCGCTTGCGAGCATTTTTATCGTAGTCGTTCTTATGCTGACGAACACGAGTCTATTTGCGAGTTCGACGCGAGCTGTTTCGGAATACGACCAGTGGGCCGACTTAGTTCCTTGGGCAGGTTTGCTTTTAGTTACCGCATATGCAATGGGTACATTATATGAGCGGAAAGAGCGCCATTTGTCTGAACTTCGCCAAACTTATTTCGGTCTTCTCACCATTCTGCAACAGTTTATATCCAACGACAAATACACCCACAATCACTCATGCCGAGTGGCCTTATACGCGTTGAGCATTGCCAGCCGTATGGGGTTTGACGAGCCTCACCTCGACGACATCAGGGCAGCAGCCCTTCTACATGACGTAGGCAAGCTAGAAACCAGTAGAGAACTTCTTCACAAAGCGGCCAACCTCACCACGGAAGAAATGGCGGAAATGCGTCAGCACGTTCAAAAAGGAGTCGCCCTATTGGAGCCGGTGGGAGGGTCGTTACGAAGAGTGCTGCCCATCATTCTCGCTCATCACGATAAGTACGACGGCTCTGGATATCGTCCCAACAAAGGGAGTGAAATCCCGGTTGAAGCCAGAGTCTTGGCGGTAGCTGATGCCTACGACACTCTGACCAGTGATCGGCCATATCGCCGGGCAGTCACGCCGTTTGAGGCCAAGGAAATTATTGCATCGGGCGCAGGCGCCAGCTTTGACCCAGCGGTCGTTGACGCCTTTGTCGATTCCTTTGAGCACGGAGAAATGGAGATACCCGAGTCAATGGCGTTATGAGCACTCATTTGGCACCACCGGTCCGCTCGAAAGGGAATATCGTGTCAGCCAAGGTGACAGTCGTCAGAGTATTGCTTGTAAGCGGCGACATCCAAATCATTGATACTCTCTGCCACTTCATGGAGCAGATGGCGATGCATGTCGAGGTCTGTTCCGACATCAACTCGGCAGCCCGAAGACTTTGCCATACCAAGTTCGAAGCCCTGGTGGTTGACTTCAAGAATCCAGCAGAAGCTCTGGAGCTCATCAAAAAGCCGCGGGAAATGACATCTCACAAGGGAGTAGTAGTGTTGGCGATTTTGAACAACCGCAACGAAATGCCGAGTGCGTTTCGCGGAGGAGCTAGCTTCGCGCTTGTGAGACCTTTGGTCCCAGCCATGCTGATGCGTACTCTCAGAGCCTCCTATCCCCTCATGGTGCGGGAACGAAGGCGGTATTATCGTTGTCCGGTGCAGATCGCTGTCAACATTTCCAGCATTTCCCGACCAGACTTTATCGCTACTTCAGTCAATATCAGCGAAGGTGGAATGGCTCTCGCCACCTCAGTCCCGCTGCAGGTTGGGGAAAGAATTCATCTGAAGCTAAATCTGCCAGGCACGGAGAGCACAACCAGAATAAATAGCGAGGTCTGCTGGAACGACATGGCGGGCCGTGTTGGCCTACAGTTCGTCCACGTGTCCCCCCCGGCGATGAAAGCCCTACAGTCCTGGTTGGCTGATCGCCTGGAGGAATCTCTGCCATGCTGACAGGGTTCTCAGCGTGTGCCTGCGGCTTGGTTAGATCTCATTGTGGCAAGCGCTGGCTATAGTTCCGTTGGCGGAAATTGGGTGTACGGGTGTCCGATTAGTAGTCTGGACGGCAGACGCTCTGGATCAATCGAAGGACGCTCTGGTGTTGCCTCAACTCGCTTAAGCTCCTCGCAAAACTGATGTGCTCTTCGACCGCAGAAGATGACTCTGAGGCGGAAGGTAGAACAACGCTTCCGAACGAAATGCCGGAACCCGCCTGGATGCGGGCCCTCACTTTGCTACAGATGTCTGGAGTGCGCCTGGCCTCTTCAAGCTTTGCCCTTCGGCGTGCTCGCTCTCTTCCTCCGAATCGATAACCACTCGGTTCCAGGAGACACCGTATCGATTTTTAAACTGCAAGTTTTCTCCTTGCACGACAGTTCCGACTTGCTGCTTGGAAGCCAAGCTGCTTCCCTCTTGGATAACGCCAACTCCAAACCGGGAACGAACTAGATTCGGAAACCTTCGAGATTGTGACTTTAGTTCTGACAGGAAGACAGCCGTGTCTGCGACCGCATTGTCATATTGAGTCCCCCTCATTAGGACAATCGCTTTTGAATCGGCTGCGACCTCCTCGTTCGGGGTCCAACGAACCCCCAAGCCCGTAAAACCCTTCTTTCCTTCCAGATCAAAAACGCTTTTGGGAAATGGCTGCGCAACAGTACCCGTGTGTCGCAGGACTATGTGAGCCACCTGACGCGCGAGCATGAACGCAAGAACGGAATCATCCGGAACAATATTCAGCAATCCCCGGCTTACAATGATGAGATCTCCGACAGCGAACATTTCTGCGGGAGTGGTCAGAAGCAGGCGACAAGCAATCTTGTGTGTTCCCATTTCGCCGATTGGTGCGATCTGATGGACAATCCGATCCAGGCGTTGCTCTTCCTCTCCAGGATTAGCGAGAAGGCCATCGGCATCCAGTCGTGCTACCACATTGTTCTGAGAATCAGGAACCGACTGACCTTCGAGAACGGACGTGTTTCCGGTATCGCTACTGCTTTTGCTCATTTGTGGTGCGGTCGCGCGCTCCTTTTGTTGCTGCCAGAGAAGCGCATAGCCCCTAAAATGGAATTCAAGGTTTCCATCGGCACGAAATGTTCGCCTTTCATCGAAATAAGCAGCGCTTGGCAACCACGACCCGTTGGCAACTTTTTCTCGCCAGCTATCGAAGTGATAATAGTGTCTTGGCCCCGTATACCAATGTTCATCATAGGGTCCAGTGAACACCCCTTTGAGTCTTACAATGGCATACGAAGAAGAATCGACCCATATCTCGCCGCGAAACCTTCCGGAAGCTCGTTCGCTGACCGGCGCGACTGAGAATACCAAGCAGTCGGTGTCGACAAGACTCTCTCTCTCTTTATAAATGAGAGAGTACATATCCGCATTGAAACCATAGAGGTCTGGGAAGAAGATCGCAAGAAAACCCTCGGCAAACAGGTACTCGGATCTACCGGCATTCGTCAGAATCAAATGGCTTCTCCAAGTGCGCTCGCCGCTCAATACTCTCTCGACGGGACTATCACCATACACTTGGCCAAACTCAACGCGAGCGAGAAAGTACGCATCATCAATAACCCTTTCAGTCGCCTCATCCAGTGCTACATCAACTCCCTTGACCTGGCGATGTCCGAGGCTTTGCATGTACGCTTCTGTGACAAATCGTAGGGACCCAAGCTTGCTGATCGTGTCTCGCTCTTTAGAGAAAATGCGTTTCGTGATCTGTTTCTGATTCAGGCCTCCAAATTCAAAACGTGGTAGCTCATCCGGGTCGGGTTCTTGGGCATGCGCCAGTGAAGTGCAACAGAGAATAGCTGCGACAAATAAACGGACGAGCATACATCCTCCAATTCGACGGTCGGTGATTCTCACCAACACCGCGTAAACCAATCAATACCGCCCTTTAAGTGCATGGTGATGGGATAGACTGGACCGCCGTATGCCATCGCTTTCCAAGCCCAGCGCGGCAAGTGCGCGTGCCGTACAGCTAGAACGCCCATTGCGTTCATGAACACCGTCGGTGCAAACTGCTCTAAATTGTCTAGGTACAACTCGCCGCGACTCGGTTTTTGCTGCAGGGCTGAGTTGCCTTCGACGCACCGATGGTGAGCAATTCCTTGGTGAGTCGCCTCGACGTCGAAGATAATGGAGCCGGCGAAGAATATTTGCATCCCCCACGCCTTCTTGTCCCAGATAGGGTCGGGTCGAAGTGCGGCTTCGGGTTGCTTGAGTTCGGCTAAATTCCACACAACCGGATCCGGCTTCAAAGAAGGAACTGCGCTCGGAGCACTCGGCAACTCACCGGTACGCATAGACGGTTCGACTCGGCTCGGTTGACTTGAGATCGCGAGCTCTGGTGAGCAATCAGCACATTGTTGAATTTGTGTTGCTGTGCTGGAAGACTGAGAAGGAATAGTCAAGGTCTGAGCATGGCTGATAGTAGTGGTGAGCAGCAAAAGGGACGCGAGAACATAGTACATCGAGAAAGTCTCCGACTTCGTCATCGACTGAGCAACCGGAGGGCCACATCAATACTTAGAATTCTTGATTTGCTTTCATGGAAATCCAAGTCAGCAGTGAAGAGATAGAGGATTTCTTCGTGTCCATAAGTAACGAGTCACGTGCGGGAATTGGACGCGGAACTAAACTGGCCTCAGCATGGTTAGGCCGAAGGAGCCAGGTTGTCTGATAATTCGAGCCGGTTCATACAACCGAAACTGGACAAATCGGATGCAAGCGCAGGCGTAGTGTCTAAATAGGTCACATGGCCTTTAGTTTTCGAGTTGCATCTCCAGTTGTGCCTGCCTTTGACGTAGGTACACCTGGAAGGCGGAATAGCACGCGTGCTCGCTTAGCGGACTTCCGCGACAAAGTGTTTAGGACTCCTTTGCCTTACGGCTCACCAAAAAAGCCAAAGCATCAGGGCTCTCGCGAACCGTCGCGATTTGGACGGCGAGCGATCCACCCTTGAAGCACGTACAAGGGAGTTATAGCGAGTAGCACCTATCGTTTTGCACGTCGTGTCTGCTGAAACTGTGTGTCCGGAAATCAGACGCAAATCCAGAATCGAGGCAAGCACTCTGTGACACTGACGCCGGACTCGAGTCGTTAGCAACTGCAAGCGCTTGCTTTCAGGATAGATCCTCGAAACCGTCACTTGCTCCGGCGGAACTGGTTTTGGTGAGAGGATTGCAATATTAGAAGCGATCTCGCTGAATGCCTGGGAACTGACGTCTTGTGAGAGACCGCAAATCTCAGTACCAGCATAAACAGAAAGACATCCAGATTAAGCCTTTCCTAACAGGCGATGGCGAAGCTTTGACTCTTGTTAACAATTCGAGCCCACGGACGATGCTCGCAACCACGTCGGGCGTTCGCTGGTACGCAGCTTACACAGCTCCATCGCGGGAGAAGCGTGTATTTGAGTCTCTGAGTATGCGGCAAGTCGAGTCGTTTCTGCCGCTCTACCGTTCTCCTCGCAAGTGGAAGAATGGGTGCCGAGTGGAACTGGAACGGCCTCTGTTTCCCGGCTATGTGTTCGTGCGAATTAGCGTCACCGAGCGAATTCGGGTCCTCGAGGTACCAAGCGTTGTTTCGATCGTGAGCCGTGGTCGCGTGCCCGAGCCCCTTCAGGACGATGCCATCGAAATCCTACGCACTAACCTTCACCTTCGCCGGGCAGAGCCCCACTCCTATTTGGTGGTTGGTGAGAAAGTCTCTATCTGTGCCGGTCCATTTGCCGGGCTATCCGGCATCGTCTTGCGTAAGAAGGGTAGCTTGCGAGTAGTAATCAACCTGGACCTGCTCACGCAGAGTATTGCGGTAGAGGTCGATACCGACGACCTCGAAGCAGTTCCCTCGTCTCTGGCCAAGCCCGGTCTCTGAGTTGACCTTCCCGGAGTATCGAACTTTTATGCGGCCCATTGCAGGAACGATTAATTCGCGTCAGCGAATACTCCAAGCTGCCACCGACCTCTTTGCGGAAGTTGGATATAGCGGAGCTAGTACACGCGATATCGCCCGGATGGCAGCTGTCAACGATGCCACCGTGTATCGTCATTTCTCGTCGAAGAAGGTTCTGTTTGCAGCCGTTCTAGAAAGCGAGTTGCAGAAGTTCTCCGTCCGCGCAGACCTTAGGGTGCTCGTCGCGAATGCAGAAGATATCCGCTCGGCGCTCACCGTTATCTTCGAGTTGCTCATCGAAGCACTGGCTGGACAGCCCCGCCTCCTCCGGTTACTCCAGTTTAGTGTTTTGGAATTTGGGTCCGATCTGCAACCTCTGTACCACAAATACCTCGGCGCCCTGATCGATGGGGCTGCGACATATTTAGAGTCTTGGCAAGACAGGAAGAAACTTGAGTGTAAGGATCCTCGGGCAATGGTTGTGGCATTCGCTGTCACGGTCGTAGGACTACAAACCTTGTACCCGCTGTTTGGGGGTGAACAGATCTCGACGCGACCCAGACAGGAAAACGCGGCCAAGTGTGCGGAGCTTTGGCGCGCCGTGCTTGTTGGTGCGCATGGGGTCCACTGGGACCTCTGCGGTGGGCATCGAACTGACTGAGATGCACGGCACCCTCGATAAGCGGGATTTTCACGGCAGTGCAAGCTAGGAACCTGCGTAAGCTTGTCACTCAACCAGTCCGGATGTTCATCGAATCAAAGTTCCATCTTCAATGCAGACTGTTTAGGACCGCAACGATAAGAAAAAGTGGTACGCAGAGCTTTAGGAAACGGTCGGGAGAGGCAAATGCGCAAATTATTGTTTAGTGCCAGTTGTGCGGCTTCCATGCTGCTGACATTCAGCCAGTTCGCGGTAGCTCAGGGCTTAACGACAGACTTCGAAACGCACCCGTTGATCGATAAAACGAACTCGGCTCAGCCGCAAGGTTCGACCGATTCAGAATCGCGCAAAGGGCCGGGAAGTGATAGTGGACAGGCTCACAGCAACGAGGGCTTCGCTGCCAGGGGTGGAGCGGGTGCAGACCAGGGGGTCGATGCTAAGCCCGAGGGTTCGGTGTATCCCGGAGCAGATACCACGATCAACGGCTTGCCGGTGTATGTGAGCGCCGCGATCAAGATTGGAGATCGGGTACAGACCGGCGACACGATCGGGAACCTTACTGTCAGAACCGTCAGCTTGGTTCTGGGCCTGAATACGACTGTCGTAATCCAAGAAGTACTCTTCCTGAAGTGCGGGGTCGTCTTCGTTCGATCGGGCACCATTGCAATCAACGACGGCAAAGACACTTTTAGTTTTACAACCGGCCAAACGGCCTATGCAGCCTCGGCTTCCTGCGAAGACGCATTGCCCGACAGCCCGGGCTCGGTTCGGACCCAGGAACACCGTCGATCTGCTAAGTCGAGGCCCGACTCTTCAGTGACCGCCACCGGCGGGTGGCTCGTTGATGCCCGGGTCGTAGATTGGTCGTTCGCCACTGTGAACGGCGTGATGTTTGGTTCCTCCGTCGCCGCGGCCGAGTTGACACAGAGATGCTTGCAGGCACGAGCTTGCAACTTCGTTCCAGGTGCCTTTCACAGCCGCGCCGCCATGTATGGAGTGGGCCTACCCGCTGCGGCGGGCGTTTCATACCTCAGTTACTACCTCAAAAGGAAGGGCTATCGCTGGTGGTTTGTTCCTGCGGCTGTAGTTATCGGAGGCAATATTATCGTATCGGAGCACGCGGCACACTACGATCACTAGGCATTTACTCTTAAGTGTGATCTCCATTAGTCAGCCGCGGTCGACGACGGAAGACGAGTATGGGACTCTCCGCACCCATCCACGAGTGTGCATATTAGCGATATTGCACACCTGAGTGCCCATCAGACAAACCGCACCAAATACCGTACAGTGTCACCCAGCCTCGAACAAGGAAGTCATGACAGACAATCCCAATTCCATTAACAAGAAGCTACCCCCGGACAAATTCAGCTTCACTGATGCTGAGCCGATGGCCATCGATGCTCAAGGTGACGAGATTTCCATAGTCCAATTCTGGCGCGTACTCCAGAAGCGTCGCTGGCTGGTGCTCGGTAGTCTGGCGGCAGTAATCCTGCTCGTCGCTGTAATTTCCCTGCTCCTGCCCAAGCGCTATGAGGCATCATCACGGCTCTTGCTGGATCTGGAGGGCTCTGGAGATCTCGGTCTCGATCAGATGGTTTTGCCGGTCGGTTTGGACATGAACACTAAACTGGAGACGCAGATACGCATTGTCCAAAGTGACAGCATCGCAACCAGCGTCATAAAGCAGGTAGGACTATTCCATAACAAAGGATTCGCAGGGCAGTTAGTCGATTCGAAAGTAGATTTCGATTCGTTGAGCCTCCTGAAGCGCGTCAAGCTGGTCAGCCTATTCCACAAAGCGCTCACTGTGCAACTGGTTCCTAAAACACAGATCATAGACATTCACTTTCGCAGTGGCGATCCCAGTCTTGCGGCTGATGTTGCAAATGCGGTGGCCAACACTTATATCGAGCACAATTTCCAGACCAAATATAGAGCCACGATTCAAACGTCTGACTGGTTAACCAAGCAACTCGATGACCTGAAACAGCGTGCCGACGCCTCGCAGGAGGCACTCATCGCTTACCAGAAGAAGGTTGGTATTCTGGGAACGGACGAGACTCATAACATCATTACCGACAAACTAGAGGAGCTTAATAAGGAACTGTCTGCCGCTGAATCAGATCGCATCGTGAAAGAAGCGAAGTATCGCATTGCGATGACGGAGAATCCGGAACTGATCGCGAGCATCTCGCCGGAGAGTGTCCTCGGCGCTTTGTACAAGGACCGTGCCGAAGTCGGGTCGCAATATGCTCAGCTGACCGTTAAATACGGGGCGTCGTATCCGCGGGTCATACAACTTCAAGCGCAAATGAATGAACTTGACACCAGCATCTCCAACGAAGTCACAAAGGTAGGGGATGCAGTCCATGCCGAGTACAAAGCCGCGCTGAAGGCCGAGGAGATGTTGCAAGCATCGTTCGGCAGACAGAAGCAGGAAGCTTACAAGCTGAACGAAGATGCCATTCAATATGCGATTATGAGGCGCGATGTAGAATCCAGCCGTCAGCTCTATGAAGGCCTTCTCAAGAAGCTCAAGGAAGCAGGGATCCTTGCAGGGCTGAAGTCGAGCAATATCAACATTATCGACCCAGCAAGCATACCAATCGAACCAGTTGAACCAAGAATTCCTTTGAATATAGCGCTCGGCTGCATGGGCGGTCTTTTGTTCGGCATGGCGTTAGCCTTCGTGGTAGAAAACGTGGACAACTCCATACGAACCCCTCAAGACATTGAGGCGTACTGCGCACTGCCCTCGCTAGGAGTTATCCCGAGCGTCATTGTGGGTAAGGATGGGCACAACCTGATTGGTAGTACACCAACGCGACAATTCATTCAACCTGTCACGGTGGAGCATCGTAATTCAAGTGGCGCGGAAGCCTTCCGTGCTTTGCGTACCTCGTTGCTGCTCTCATCTCCCGGCGCACCGCCGCAAGTCATAATGGTGACCAGCGGAATGATGCAGGAGGGAAAGAGTTTCATCGCTCTCAACCTTGCGGTGGTCCTGGCACAGACCGGACAGAAGACGCTTCTTGTAGACGCGGACATGCGTCGTCCCACAATTCACAAGTACCTGGGCATTTCGAGTACCAAGGGCCTCAGCGGGTGCCTCGCAGGTACCGAGAAGTCCGAAGCGGTGGTTGTTGCAATAGACGGGATTCCCGACCTATATGTGATTCCTGCCGGGCACATGCCGCCATATCCATCGGAAATGCTGGCTTCCGATGCTATGCCGCAACTGCTGGAGCACTGGCGTGAACAGTTTCGTTATGTCGTAGTTGACACGCCTCCCATCCTTGCCGTAACCGACGCGGCGGTCTGTGCCCGAATTGCCGACGTCGTCGTCCTCATTGCTCGATCCAGAAAGACCGGCCGGCAATCCTTAATACGCGCACGCGATGTCCTGAGAAAGGTCAGAGCGAACATTGCTGGAGTTGTCGTCAACGACCTCTCGTTTGACTCGGTTGAGTATCGCGGCTACTACGGCCATTATGGATCTGACTATCACTATTACTATCACGACCCCAGCAATGACAACGGAAGCGGCAATGGAGCCCATTTGCCTGCTACAAAGGAAACGTCATGAAACAACCAAAGAAATATCTTCACTGCGTTGCGCTGTTCGTCCTACTGGCGTTTGCCGGAGCCCTTACTGCCCAAGATCGCTTACCAACTACGTCTGCGTCAGGGTCCGCAGGATTTGGAAGTGGTGCTGCAGGTCCTATCGGCGCCGGTGATCTTGTCGAGATGAGCGTCTTCGACACTCCGGAACTCAGTGGTAAGTTACGCGTCAGCAATACAGGGGACGTGATTCTGCCTCTCGTGGGCATTTTCCATCTGCAAGGCATGAAGGCTGGAGAAGCTCAAGCTCTCATTCGCCAGAGGTTCATCGACGGAGGCTTCGTCAAAGATCCTCAAGTTACGTTATTCATCTCCGAGTATGCGTCGCAGAACGTTTCGGTCGTCGGCGAGGTGCACAAGCCCGGCATCTACCCCGCTTTTGGCGAGCACCGTCTTCTCGACTATCTCTCGCTGGCGGAAGGGCTCACACCTTTGGCGGCAACGACCATCGCGATTACGCACAGTGGCCATGCCAGCCAGCCGCAACGGGTGAAGATGACGGCTGGCGCGGCCCCTCAGCCCGAGGACAATCCCGAGATTCTGCCCGGCGATACGATCTTCGTCGAAAGAACTGGATTCATATACGTGGTGGGGGACGTGACCCATCCGGGGGGATTCCCCATGGACCACGATGGGCACCTCACGATCATGCAAGCCGTCGCGCTAGCCCAGGGAACAAATCCCACAGCGGCCAGGGGATCGGCCCAGCTCATCCGTACTACCCTCCAGGGCCGCCAGGAAATACGGATCGACCTTAAGAAGATTCTGCGTTTCAAGGAAATCGACCTGGCAATGCAAGACAATGACATCCTCTTTGTGCCCAGCAGTGCGGCCAAGAACGCATTGAAGGATGTCGAGGCCGTGTTGCCTGCCGCGGCTGCCGCAACCATCTATCGCGTACCCTAAATCGGGAAGCACTAAATCGGAGTCTAAGAATGCAAATCTGTCTCGTGGGCGGAATCTACGGTAAGAACGAGAAGCAGCGCAAGGCTCTCCAGATCACACCGGAGATTACTCTGGAACATGGGTTACGAGATCTCGGCCATAGCGTGTCTACCTTCGGACATTACGACAAGATTAACCACTCGGCCTTCGACATAGTTCACGTTCACCACCTGAGTTTTGGAGCGGCCAGCGCTGCCTGTAGCCAGGGTGACGCATCGTTTGCTTTCACGCTTCACGATCCAAAGGTAATGCAAGGCGACCTGTCCCTGGTTCGGTCCTTGTCGTTGAGGTTCATCCTGCGGCGGGCAGATGCAATCGTAGCACTATCTAAAATGGAGAAGACTTTTCTTGAAAACACTTTCCGCATGGAGAAAAGGCCGGAAGTAATCGCGAACGGAATTGATTCCAGTGTGTATTCGTACGTCCCGAAGGTTGGTCGCCCACACAATCGTCAATGGCTCATCCTCTATGTCGGACAGCTGGTCGAGATGAAACGGGTCGATTGCCTGTTGAATGCATTGAGCCTTCTACCACGCAATATTGAACTCAAGCTTGCGTACCACAACGCCAAACTTGAGACACGACTAAGAGCACAGGCCCAGCAACTCAATCTTGTCGAGAGGGTCCACTTCCTCGGAGCTCAGACTCCCTCTCAGCTAGCCGAGCTATATCACTCAGCAGATCTGTTCGTGCTGCCCAGTTCGGGTGAAGCACTGCCGAGCGTAGTCGCCGAGGCTATGTTATGTGGTACCCCAGTGGTGGCAACCACAGTGGGCGGCATCCCTGAGCAGCTCGGTCCTTATGGAATCACGGTCCCGCCTGGGGACGTGCATGCGCTCCACACCGCGATCCATCAGGTTTTGAACAGCTACAAGATGTTTGCCGATCGAGGTCTGGAAATGAGCAAGTTTGCGCAAAGTCGCTGCTCAATTCAGGCTATGGTCGAAGGTCATGTGAAAATGTACGAGAGGATGTTGGAGTCGCCCCAACCCGTGCGGCATAACAGCGCCACACACGTTCCGATTCATGCAATCGCAGGAGAGCTTGTCGATTTCATCTGCAAGCGAAAGCGCACCCACCCGCGCCTCACACGTGTATCTTCCGCGCACTAAATTGTTCTGAAGACCTCATGCACATAGTTCATATAGGACCGTCCGCAATGCCGTTGCGCCATAGCCGCGGCGGGGCCATCGAACGCCGAATGTTGGAGCTCGCTGCGGCTCAAGCTCGGAGAGGGCACAAGGTAGTAGTTTATTCCGCGGAGGCCCAGGACTCGTCCTTGGAGTTTAATGGATTCGAGTTCAGAACGATGTTATGTCGAAGGGCTGGCGGACTTCGCCGATTTGAATTCATGAAAAAGGCGATTCGTGACGCGGGGTCATTACCTTGCGACGTGCTTCACTTTCACAGCATGCCTGAGGGCGCGGTTTTTAGCAGCGGCATCGATGCCCGAAAAGTGTTGTCCTACGACTACTTTATTTTCCGCAAAGGGAAGAAGACCCCCCTTTACTGGTACTATCGACACGCTCTTTCGAAATTCGATTGCCTCCTCCCGGTTTCCGACTTTTGCCGCAAAGAATCCCTTCGCTATTGGCACCTTGAAGAGGTTCCGAACGCTATCTTTCACAACGGCGTCAACCTCGATCAGTTTCGTCCCAGCAACGAGGAGAGAACGACGATGAGGCGCAAACTCGGCCTGAAAAATGAACCGGTCGTTCTTTACGTTGGCCGCGTTTGTGCTCAGAAGGGCACTGACGTGTTGGTTGATGGCTACGCGCGCTTGAGGACTGCCATTCCTAATGCACGTCTGCTCATCGCAGGCCCTGCAGATCTGTTTGGAAAAAGTGGCGGAAACGAACTTACTAAGCGGATTCACGACGTGGGCGGCATCTATCTCGGTGCGGTCGAGGAAAACGAGTTGGCAGCTGTATACAACGCCGGCGACGTGTTTGTGATGGCGACCCGCAGAGACGAGATGTTCGGGATGGCCGCTGTCGAAGCGCAAGCTTGCGGCAAGCCGGTTATTTGCAGCGAACATGGAGGTTTGCCGGAGGTCATTTCGCGCGAGAGTGGCTTGTACTTTCCAGTCGGAGACTCTCAAGCGCTCGCTCAACAGTTGGGTGAAGTGTTCGGATCAGGCGATTTGCTCAACCGAATGTCGTCTGCCGCAATCAACAACGCACAGCGGTTTGGCTGGGACCGCCTTGCCGCCGAAGCAGAAACGCTGTACGTTCGGCGAACCGGAAATGATCCCAAAGCGCTAACGATTTCCGAGGCGCGCGTAAGTGCGCCATCCCAATGAATACGAAAGCGCTTACCTCGCGTCGTGCAACCAGGTCAGACAGCTTGCCTTGGTCTGTCGTCGTCTGTGTAGTCATCAGCCTGGGATTCTTGTATCCCTTTCCCCACCCACTCCCAGCGGCCGCAGTATCCGTGTTCATCTTCGGCATGGTCCAGGTAGTGTTCCCCAGCTGTCGCCCATCAAAGGTAGCCCCACTGTGTCCGTGGAATTGGGCGCTCCTGGTCTTCGGAATCAACCTAGTAATCCTGCCAATTGCCGAGGTAGTCGGAGGGGTAGAGATGGGGTTGCTACCTCACCTTCC
>JGI12635J15846_10000663_pt1 | contig 29784 bp, 22 predicted proteins | sample BlaSpr_A8_OM2_M2_FD_15846 | JGI IMG/M metagenome (IMG submission 15846)
CGACATAAAGCACGGTTACGGCGGCAGTGCCAAGAGCAAGAGACAGCGGCAGGTTGCGGCTCGGATTCTTTACCTCGCCAGCCGTGAAAGTAACGTTGTTCCAGGCATCGGAGGAAAATAGCGACCCCACTAGCGCGACCGCAAGAATAGTTAGGGTTCCGACCATGACAGTCGGTCCGCCGACCCCTACTTGAACTGCGTGCTGCGCGCCGAGCCCGGCATTGTGCCAGAAATGCCCCTGAAAATTTGCCGCCAGCGCTTGCGCGTTCCGTCCTACGAATATGCCCAGAAAGACCAATCCAAGCAGGGCCGCGATTTTCGCAGAAGTGAAGACATTTTGGATGAGCGCGCCCGTCTTCACTCCGAAAATATTGATGATCGATAGCGCGATGACCATTAGAACTGCAATCAGGTTTTGAGTGTTGAGACCGATATCCATGTTTCCCAAAACCATTGGGCCAAGGTGGACAGGCGGCGCTTTGTAGAAATGCAAAATCCAATTCGTGGAGGATATCGACGGAAAGAAGACTCCTAGAAATTTTCCGAACGCCACTCCCACCGCCGCGATAGTTCCAGTCTGAATTACCAGAAACAATGTCCAGCCGTAGAGAAATCCCCAGAGCGGCCCCAGCGATTCGCGAAGATAAACATACTGGCCCCCGGCTCGCGGCATCATTGCAGCCAACTCGCCATAACTCAGGGCCGCGATGATCGTCATGAAGCCGGTAACGAGCCAAGCTCCGATCAGTAGCGCGGGAGAATCAACTTCCCTGGAAATTTCGGCGGACACGATGAAAATGCCGGAACCGATCATTGATCCCATGACCAGCATGGTCGCACTGGTCAGGCCCAGGCCTTTGATGAGATCTTTGTCTTGATCTTGATTTGAAACCGCATATCCGGGGAGGGTGAGGAGATGACGCTCGATTTGATTTCAGTACCCATTGATGATCGGCGGGTTGTGGGAGGGCATGGCTTTTAGCCATGCCGTAGCATCATCGTACAGCCTAACGGCATGGCAGAAAGCCATGCCCTCCCGGACACCGCGTCCTGACTTTAACCCAAGATGCGGAGAAATTCCTCTACTGATTTGCGAGGTTCCCGTATCAAGTCGGATATCACCGCGACCGAGTCCGCCCCTGCATCCACGACGGACAGGCAATTGGCACGAGTGATGCCTCCGATCGCCACGAGGGGCTTGCGTGTAAGCCGTCTCGCTTCTCGGATTCCATCCAAGCCTATTACCGGTTCCGGATTCGCCTTTCTCGAAGTGGCGAATACAGGCCCAATAGCAAGGTAGTCGGCTGAAGTCTGGTCGGCTGCGGCAACCTGCTTAGGGTTGTGGGTGGACACTCCAATCAACAAGTTTTCGCCGACCACTTTTCGCGCGCCTTCGGAAGAAAGATCGTCTTGCCCCAAATGCACGCCGTCGAATCCGGCTGCGATGCAGAGATCGGCGCGGTCATTCATGATGAGTTTGACCGAGTCTCCGAGAAGCCGCTTTAGTTCCCTCGCCTGATCGAGCATCTGACGCGCATTTCCCGATTTGTTGCGGTATTGCAGAAGAGTTACGCCGCCTGCAACCAGTTCCTTGGCTGATTCATACAAAGTCTCATTGTCGGGGGCCAAAGAAGTATCCAGAATGGCGTAGAGACGGGGGAGCTGAATCATGAACGATGGCGGGCGATGTTACGCTGAGCGACCTCACTCCTGAATCCAGGCACAACTTCCGTCGAAAATCGCGACAAGCGAAGCAATATCATTCGTCTGGTGCTCGCGGAGATCAAAAAATCACTGGAGGAATCTACGCCGGCCTCCGCAAAGATCGCGAAAGGCCGGGGCAATCAGAAATCAATCGAGAAGAGACGCTGTCAGTAGCTTGTCGAACTATTGCTGGCGGGAATGTCCTTTGATGTCATGTCGAAAGTGAGCATGAATCCATTCGTTCCCTTGAACTCGAACGCCTTCGGGCCNTCCTTATAAGCCTCGAGCTGATTCGGCATCATAATGAAGCCGTCATTGCGAGGCGTTCCCCAATACTTCACATTTTTGAGGACCGCAGGTTCATCGGTCATGCCTTGAAAACGTTTCAAGTTGATCTCGGCGGTCTTACCCCCATTCAGCGTCGCATGGGCCTGGTCCTTGTCGAACGTCCAGGTGTCGATGTTGCCCTCGGCGGTCTGTAACGATTTCCACTTCACGGGAAAGACGTGTGCCACGATCTCGGTGAGCGCCTGACGTTGTTCTGGAGTGGTTGCTTTGTCAAATGTAACCAAAGCCCAGTCCATCTGGCCTTGGGAAAAATCCCCGCCCAGGTCGCCGGTGATCCAGAATTTGGCGCCGTTGAGGCTGGTGCCGCCGTAGTGGCCCGCGTTGACTTTGTAGGCGTTGTTGAACTTGCAATAGTGTTCCATTTTGCCGTTCTCGTGGTGCATCGCCGGATGCGAGTTGAAATAGCACATGCAGAAGTGGGGACAGCTGCAGGCCTCAATCGCGGTGGCGTTGATCGCCCAGTCTGTCGTTGGCGGAGTAGTGTGTCCCGCGGTCACTCCAAGCAAAGCAGCGATCGTCAGCAGTAGCACTTTGCGCATGAGAATCTCCTTCGGGTCCGAAATTATGTACCAAAAAAGGCGCTTTCGCAAGACGAACGAAACTCTCCGAATTGCTTAGTTCAGCCCGCTGGAGGACAATAAAAATGCTGCGCAAGTGTGATTGAGAGGTCCCTTGACGGGTGGAAACCATTTTCGTGTTGTAATTCGGGGGGCTGTAACCCTCTTGTCATTGTCCGCGCTGCTTAGCGCTCAGAACCCCGCCCCAGCATCGCCCCCGCCTGGTGCGGTGGAATCTAACTCGATCGCCACTTTTCACGCTACTTCCCGGCTCGTGCTAGTTGACGTGGTGGCGACCGACAAGACCGGCAAGTTCGTCCCTGGGCTCACGCCCGATGACTTCACCGTATTGGAAGATGGCAAGCCGCAACGGATCTCAGGCTTTTCTGCCCATGTCGCAGATACTACGGCCAGGTCGCTGCCAGCCATCCAGCTTCCGCCCCATCAATACACGAATTTCACCACTCTGCCCCCCGACCGTGCGGTCAACATCATCCTGCTGGATATGCTGGACATGCCACGGCTCGACCAGTCGTACGCGCGGCAGGAGATGCTGAAGTTTCTGGCGGCTATGCCTCCGGGGCAAACGGTCGCACTATTCGCGCTTAATTCACGTCTCACTATGGTGCAAGGCTTCACGGGAAGTTCCGATTCCCTGGTAGCCGCAGCAAAACGTCTCCTCCTCGACAATTCCACGTCCCACTTGCGGACCGAGAAGGATGAGCGCCAAACCTGGGAAATTCCTGACAACCCTCTAGGAAGTCCCAGTCTGCCCGGAGATCCAGCTGCGCTTTTAAACGATGCATTGTCCCAGGAACAGGAGTACCAAGGTGAAGTCCGCACCCTCATGGTTTTGCAGAGCTTGCAGGCACTTGCCCGTTCCGTGTCGGGGTATTCTGGGCGTAAGAATCTGTTATGGCTATCGTCGGAGTTCCCTTTTCGCTTTGACCCGGAGTTCAATCGGGAGGGGCAGTCTCACCAAGACCGCGATCATCACTCTCAGATTCTTGAAACCGCCTCGTTGATGGCTGCGGCACAGATCGCTGTCTACCCAATCGACGTGACTGGCCTAACTCCCGACACCCCTTACACAACCGGCCGAGTACTCAACCGGTGGGACCGCCAGGACGCGATGGCAGACATCGCGCGACAGACTGGGGGACTGGCGTTCTATGGCAGCAACGACCTGAAATCCGCGATGCTGCGCAGCATTCAGGAAGGCACGAACTATTACACCGTTGCGTATGCTCCTACCAATTCAGATTGGAATGGAAAGTACCGCAAGATCGAGATTAAAGTTAAGGGCCCACACGTGGAGTTGCGCCACCGCTCCGGTTACTACGCGGTTTCGCAGCCGGAATTCAAGGGCGACGAGGCGGCCAAAATGCTCGCCTCCGCCATGCTCCCTACAGTTCCAGAGTCCACAATGTTGCTGTTGCGGGTACAAGTTCTTCCGCCCGACCAGGACCACCGGGCGGTGAGGATTGACTATGCGGTAGAAGCCCAGGATATCGCCTTCACCGACGTTTCCGGCAAACGCAAACACGCAGCCATAGACTTTATGGCCGCCGCCTGGGACAAGCATAATCAGGACATCGGTCACGTAACCGACAAAATGGAAACTTCTATTCGTCCAGAGGTTTTTGACCAGGTTATGAAGACTGGCCTTCCAATGCATCAGGAGCTCGAACTGAAACCGGGTTCCTATCTACTGCGTCTGGGCGTCATCGACCGGGGTAGCCAGAAAATTGGCACCGTGGACGTGCCCTTGACGATCCCCGCCAGCGAAATTTCAAAGAAGTGACTCGCACAGAGCAGGGTCTGATTGCTTCAAGGCGGGCTGGCCCCATCTTTGTGAGATTTGATTTCCTTAGCATCGTCACGAACGAGACTGCCCCACTCTTGCGCGGTTTTCGCAAGAGTGGGTATTTTGACTATGTGCAGAGAAGGATTCTGATTCCTTCAAGCTAGGTCCCTCGAACTCGGCGGCGCGAATTGTCATCAGTCGAAAATCGCGAAGAATGGGTCACCACACATCCTCACATGATCAAGGCTCGAAAGCAGCGGGCTAGCCGCCAACTTAAGGTAAATACACTAGGGGCGCTACCGGGTTTTTGCGAACCCGCCTAAAAACAACCCAGTTTCTTAGTACTCGTAACGCACTCAGTCAGACTGATGTTAGGATATTCCGTCAAAACTCAATATGTGTCCTCGTGCTCGGTATTTCTGTATTTTAGTCTGTCTCTGCATTGCTATTCCCGCCTTCTCCAGCGACCCTCAGTGGGTAGAGATAAAGTCTCCACACTTCTCAGTCGTGACTGATGCCGGCGAAAGACGTGGCCGTGACGCTGCGGCTCGCTTTGAGCAGATGCGTGCGGTGTTTGGCACGCTGATGGTAAACGCGAACGTCAACACTCCGGTGCCGCTGCAGATTATCGCGCTCCGCAATAGTAAAGAATTGCTGCAGTTCGCGCCTATCTTTCAGGGCAAGGCTACGCAAATTAGTGGCTTATTCGTGCCCGGCTCGGACCGTTGCTTCATTCTGCTCAATATGTCGTTGGAGAATCCCTGGCAAGTGGTCTTTCACGAGTACGCCCATCAGCTTATGAATGGCACGCTCTCCATGCAACTGGACCCATGGTTCGAGGAAGGTTTTGCCGAATACTTCAGGGCGATTGTGGTAGACGGGAAGGAAGCTGACGTAGGAATGGTTCCGGACGACGAGTACTATGTGCTGGACCACAACAGCTGGTTGAAGATTGCCGACCTGCTTCGGGTACAGCCGTATTCAAAGACCTACAACGAAAGCGGCGATCGGCGAACGGTCTTTTATGCCGAGTCAGGAATTCTGGTTCACTATATTTATGACAATGCCCTGCTCCCGAAGGTGGCCACTTATTTTGACTTGGTTCACAACCGGCATGCCTCTGTAGAAGATGCGATCCAGCAGGCTTTCGGAATGAGCCCGCCGCAACTCGACAAGGCATTGCACAACTACGAGAGCAGCGGTCATTCCAAGGGTTACAAACTCGCGGCTCCGGTCGGCATCGACGGTAAGGGATACACCAGCGCCCCTCTGGCTGCGGCGAATGCGCAGGCCATTCTCGCTGACGTTCATCTGCACTCACCTGACTACCAAAAAACCGCCGCTGAGGAATTCGAAGCGGTACTCAAAATCGATCCAAACAATGCATCGGCGTTGAGAGGATTGGGCTACTCATACTTGATGAAGCAGGATCTTGCAAAGGCCGGAGAGTACTTTCACAAATCTGCCCAGATTGACCCCAATGACCCGAGGGTACTTTATTACTCAGCCCTGCTATCTCAAAGGGAAGCCTCCGAAGCCTCCAATAACACCCCTGAGCGGTTGCAGTCCATGCAAAATGAATTGGAAACATCAATCAAGCTTGATCCCCAGTTTGCTGATGCCTATAACGTGCTGGCGTTCACGTATAGGTCAGAGGGCAAGCGCGACCAGGCAATTACAGTGTTGCGGAAAGCAGTTGAGCTGAGTCCCCGGAACGAGCAGTACCAGTTCAATCTGGCACAACTATATCTCGAGGACAAGAAGATCGACGACGCAACATCGATTTTGCACGTACTGCAGGGTAGTAGCGATCCACAAGTGGCGGCTCGTTCCGCTGATTTGCTTATTCAGCTACAGAAGTACAATGAACGGGCGCGATCCGCCGCGAGCCCTGCGAACTCCCCGTCCCCCGCGAAATCTGCAAGACGCGATGTGACCATTGAGTCAGCGGCGCCTCCTCGCCTCACCCGAGCACCGGAACCAGAACCCGAAACCCCGAAGGTCGAGACTGCGAGCAAGGAGGTCCCACCGCTACCCGAAGGAGAGGCAAAGTTTCATGCCTCCACATCTCTCGTTCTAGTAGATGTCTTAACTCAGGATTCGAAAACCGGGCTTCCGTTGAATGAGCTTAAGAAAGACGACTTTCGGATGCTGGATAACGGGCATCAGGTGCCGATCCTGACGTTCGACAGTGGAGCACATTACGGTACCCGGCCAATTGCCTTATGGTTCCTTATGATTTGTAACCAGAAAAACTGGGACGAAGCAGGCTCGGGTTTTATGAGAAACAAAGCTGCTCTGCTGAAACCCGCGCTCGATCACTTGGACAAACGGGATAGCGTTGGAGTGGCGCACTGGTGTGACAACGGGCAGGAAGCGATTGACCTTGCCCCAACCGCGGATCGCGATGCACCCATCGCCATGATCGAGGAGGTTCAGCATCGTGCTCCGACTGACTCCGGGACCCGAGTCGGTGAGCTCTCGATTCAAAGGGCGCTTCGCCTGATTATCGCCAACGCCCACGATACTAAGCCGGAACCACTGCCTGTAATTGTATTTTTGTATGGTGATCGGAGTGGTCTACCGTTCGACGAAGCCGATGCCGTCGTGGACGATCTCCTGGCAACTTCAGCATTTGTCTATGGAATCAATGATGGCGGTTTCCCCTTGAATTACTACCCGCACAGTGGCGCTTCCCAGCAATTCTACATTGCGCACTATTTCAGCGCAGCCACCGCGGGCCAGTACTTCTCGGTGAAACCAGCTCTCTTTGCGACGGCGCTCGACGATATTCTCGTTCAGGTACATTTTCGATATCAGCTTGGATTCAAGCCCCCAGCTTTGGATGGTAAACGACATGAACTGACAGTCGCGCTTACCGAGGAGGTCAAGACGCAACACAAATCCGTCCGTCTTGTGAATCGCTCAGAATACATACCACCCTCCGTTCGGCATTGAAAAACACTGACGTCCATTGGTCCTCGAACTCGGCGGCACGAATTCCTGAAGGCAAGAGTTACTGTGCATTCCCCGCCACAGCGGCTTCGAGAACGTAATCCACGATCAGCTTGTCCGTGAGTGCACTAGCACCCTGGACACGGTAGTTTGTTGTTGTAATCACGACCACAAGGGATTCGTCCGGAAAGACAACAACCTTGTTCCCGCCGGTTCCATACATCCCGAAAGAACGCAACGCGCGATCGTGGGAGTGGAATGTCTGGAGCCACCATAAGTAGCCGTAATCCGTATCCTCGCGGGCATTGGCGTGTGGACGAAGAGACTTCTCCACCCAGTCGGCAGGAAGAATCTGTTTTCCGTTCCACACGCCGTGGTTCAAATAAAACTGTCCGAGCTTCAGAAGGTCGCGGCTGCGTAGTCCTAGGCCGCCACCGGTCATAGCCGTCCCCAATGGCTGAAACTGCCACTTCACGGACGTTATGCCAAGAGGCGCAAACAACGCCCCGCGGGCAAAATCCGGCACCGGCCGCTTAACCGCCCGTTCCAGTACGACTCCCAAGGCGACGGCACCGGCGGTGCAGTAGCTCCAGCTCCGGCCGTAGGGAGAATCTTTCGGTTTCGTCTCCCAGTCAGGAAAGCCGCGAATGGGCAGATCGAGCGTGAACTTTGCCCAATCCTCCACCAGATACATGCGCTCCTCGTTCCCGCGGGAGTATGAATTCTCGTCATCGCACTCCAGAAGTGAACTCATGGTCAGAAAATCTTCGATGGTAATTTCGCCTTTCCGCGGGTCAGGATGTTCAAGCGGCAACTTATCCTTCAGATAGTCCAGCACGTGCGCGTCAACGCCCGGAATGAGGCGGCGGTCAATCGCGACCCCAATCAACATTCCGGTGACCGTCTTCGTAGCGGATCGCGTATTCCGCAACCCATCCACGCCATCGCTATCGAAGTAATGTTCGTAGGCAAGCTTTCCGTGCCGGGCGATCAGAACGCTAGTGATGGCCTTGAAGTCCCCCGCCTTAATCGCCTGCTCCATCTGGCCCAGGCGCGCATCAGATATGCCTACCGAAGAAGGAGCGGCGGTTGACCATCCATCCGAATTCGCCGTCTCGCCCACAATCACGGGAGTGAGTAGGGCGAATGTGAGTACGAGCAACAGTATGTTTTTTGCCAACCGAAGATTTGGCAACCGTAGCATCATGACGGAGGAGGGATCCCTCTCCTGACAATGTCGAAGGTATAATAAAGGATTCTCTACCCCCTGAAATTGCATTCTGTAGAGGCTGGAAACGATCTATGGATTTCAAATTAGTCAGCGATTACAAGCCTAAAGGCGATCAGGCGACCGCCATCGCATCCCTGACTAGAGGTGTATACGACCGCGATCAGCATCAGGTCCTGCTAGGCGTCACCGGCTCCGGCAAGACCTACACCATGGCCAAGGTGATCGAGGAGGTCAACCGCCCCGCGATCGTAATGGCCCACAACAAGACTCTCGCCGCCCAGCTCTACCACGAATTCAAAAGCTTCTTCCCCCACAACGCAGTCGAATACTTCGTCTCTTATTACGACTATTACCAACCCGAGGCTTATGTTCCGGCGGCGGATTTGTATATTGAGAAGGAAGCGACCATTAACGATGAACTCGACAAGTTGCGGCTTTCGGCGACGCGTTCGTTGTTTGAGCGGCGCGATGTTGTGATTGTTTCGTCGGTGAGTTGCATTTATGGTTTGGGATCTCCTGAGGCTTATTACGGCATGCTGCTGTTCCTCGAGAAGGGTCAAAAGATCAAGCGTGAGGACATTACTCGCAAGCTCGTCGAAATTCTTTACGAGCGGACTGACGGCGATTTTCGGCGCGGAACGTTTCGCGTCCGTGGCGATGTGATCGAGATTTTTCCGACCTATGACGACATGGCCTACCGCGTCGAGCTTTGGGGAGACGAGATCGAGTCTTTGTCGCAGATCGATCCTTTGTTTGGGACGGTTAGGCAGAAGTACATGCGGTTGCCGATTTATCCCAAGACGCATTACGTCATGAAGCCGGAGACCAAGGCTACGGCGGCGCAGTCTATTCGGGAAGAACTGCTTTGGTGGGAAGCGGAACTCGAAAAGCAAGGTCATGTCGTAGAGGCGCAGCGCGTGCATCAGCGAACGATGTATGACCTCGAAATGATCAGGGCGATGGGATATTGCCACGGCATCGAAAATTATTCGCGGCATTTTACCAGACGCATGCCGGGCGAGCCTCCTCCCACGCTGCTCGATTATTTTCCTCGCGACTACCTGATGTTCATCGACGAGTCGCATCAGACCGTGCCGCAGCTTCATGGCATGTATCATGGCGACCGCTCGCGCAAAGAGACGCTGGTCGAATACGGATTCCGTCTTCCGTCGGCGCTCGACAATCGTCCGCTGACGTTTGAAGAATTTGAAAACCGCATGGGCCAGATGATTTACGTTTCCGCGACTCCGGGACCGTATGAGTTGACGAAGTCCGCCGGCGTTGTGGTCGAGCAGATCATCAGGCCGACCGGACTGGTCGATCCTCCGGTTGAAGTACGTCCAGTAAAAGGACAAATAGATGACTTGCTGCATGAGATTCGTGGACGTGTCGCGCGCGGCGAGCGAGTTCTGGTTACGACGCTTACCAAACGCATGGCCGAAGACCTGGCCGAATACTACGGCGAAGTGGGGGTCAAGTGCCGCTATCTTCACTCCGAGATCGAAACCCTTGAGCGTGTGAAAATTCTGCGCGACCTTCGCAAAGGCGAGTTCGATGTGCTGATCGGGATCAATCTTTTGCGCGAAGGCCTCGACCTGCCCGAAGTTTCGCTGGTCGCGATTCTCGACGCCGACAAAGAAGGATTCCTTCGCTCCGCCGGCTCGCTAATTCAAACCATCGGGCGCTGCGCCCGCAATCTCAACGGACGCGCTCTTCTCTACGCCGACCGCATGACCGATTCGATGAAAAAGGCACTGAACGAAACCGACCGCCGCCGCGCCATTCAAGAAGCCTATAACGAAGCGAATGGAATCACGCCTGAATCCATCATCCGCCCGCTGGATATGACGCTGGTAAAAATCCTCGAAGCCGATTATGTCGATCTCACCGACGGCGAGTCAGAAGGCATCCCGGAGTTCCAGACTCAGGAAGAGCTCAATACCTATATCGGCAAACTGGAAAGCGACATGCGCGAAGCCGCCAAACGCTTCGAATTCGAGAAGGCTGCCAAATTAAGGGACACGATCAAAGAGTTGAGGACTAAGGAATTTTTGTTCGCGTAGATGTGGGGTAAGCCTGTCTGGCGCGGGCTGCCTGCCCAGGGCGATTAACCTTGGTGCACGAGCTCTGGCGTAAGAATGGGTGAGGCAATCGAAAGGCGTGGATCATGCGCATCGCGCTTGAATTGTTTGCTCAGTGCCAGACCTTGTTGTTGATAGGAAGAGCCAATCGAGGGGCCGTATATTTTGAGAGGCTCTTTTGCCATTTTGTGGTAGATCAGTTTTCCAACAAGCTGCCGGTCTTCTAACAAAATCGGAACTTCGTGCGCCCTAACTTCCAACACGGCCTTTGTCCCACCAAGGCCATGGCCGAAACCTGGGTCAAAGAAGCCAGCATAGTGAATGCGGAATTCACCGATTGAAGGATCAAACGGCACCATTTCCGCTGCATATCCAGGTGGGACGCTGATTCTCTCCCAAGAGGCTAGGATATAGAACTCTCTTGGGTTCAGGACTAAGTTCGGACGCGGGCCGCGTATTATGTCCCAAAATTCTTCGACGTCGTAGTAGTTCACATTCTCTAAATCGACCGTTTGAACTGCATCCCTTTTAGCCTTATACGCAACAATGGTTGAGCCGTTTCCCTGAAGATCAACAGAGACACGTAACCCACGTTCGATCTCTGGCGGGAGCGGATTATCTTCATCCTCGTACACAAGCTGCTCCGTTTCTGCCAACCGGCTCAACATGTGGTCGCTCACATCGGATTTCCCGCGTATGAACCGTATCTGATTTAGCATCATCCCTGTTTTGACTGCAACGGGGAACGTGCGGGAAACGATCTCCAAGTATAGGGGTCCCGAATACCCCCTTGGTACCAACTCGAACTCTTTGCCTGGCTGCGTTATGAGCCTCGTAAAGATGTCCAATCGTCCTGTTGTGCTCTTAGGGTTGGCTTTCGCGTATACATCGACAGGCAAGTCCAGGCTTTCGATTAGCGGCACTATGAAGACAGAACCCGGTTCTAGAACGGCCTTGCTTTCTAGGCTGATTTCCCTGATAAATAGCTCTTCGATTTTCTTGGAGATCATGGACCGACCAGGAATAAAACTTGCTTTGACCTGATAGGCCTTCCGCCCCAATCGCAAGTCGAGACTCGCAGGTTGAAGTTGCTTGTCAGAAATGGTGGAAGGGGAAAGGATCTTACCCGCGTCTATGAACGCTCTAATTACTTGAGACGGCAACACCCCCGTCAGTTGCTCCGGCTTTGGCTGCGAGAAAAGATTACCGATTGCTGATGGATTGTTCATTGCTTATGAATTCTGGTGTCGCGCGGCCAGCTCCGCGACTTTTTTGGCTCTCTCGGTCAATTCCGCTTTGTAGTATGTGGCATAACAATCAAGGCTGCAAAAGCCGCCTTCAGACTTCCGCCCACTGCCGACGCGTGTGCCCTCTGCGATGCCGTTGCAGCAGCTTGGGCAGATATTCTTGTCCCACAACTCAAGGAGATAGTCCCGCTCCGATTTGGCCATCACTGGTGGGATTCATGAATTCCCCTTTCAGATGCATTTTCTTCGTCTGCTCCAAGGTCTCGTGTAAGGGTTCACCGGTCAGGAAGATATATCCGGCCCGACGCAGAATCTCCTCAAGAGCCATGACACCGCGGGCAATCCCAGGTATTTCGACATATACAGGGACAACGAGGACGGTAGGCATTCTGATTAACTCCCCCTGCCGCGGAGTCTAGCAGAGTAGCGCTTGTGAATGGTTAGCAAAACGTGTACGTTGTGTGGATTTCGTGCGTCTTCGCTCTAAACTGGACTTCAGAACTCAGAGACATCCGAACAATCCCCCGCCCAAGCAGAACCGCGACGGGTACCCTCCAGAGTTGGGTGGATGTGAAGCCGGTAGGTCGATCTTGGCCTTCCAAAATCATTTATCTTGTAGCGAAATGACAGAGAGGTTATCCCGTGAATTACTTTCAGTCAGGAGTACGTGGCGTCGTTCTTTTTGTGCTTGTGGGAACGATGCTGGTTGAGCAGCCCACCATCAATGGCCTGCCCGGCAGTCTTGCCTGGCAGAATGCGCCGGTAGCCTGGCACGTTGAGGCTGGCCGCGAACTCACGATTCGTTCGGGTAAGGAGACCGATTGGTTCGTCGATCCATTTGATGGGACGGTTCACAGCACCGCGCCCATCCTGCTTTTTATGCCTGCGGACGACTATGTTTTCAGCACGAAAGTGAAAGTCGGCTTCAATACGAAATGGGACGCGGGGGCCCTGATGGTCTGGGCGGACGACCATCACTGGGCAAAGCTTTCGTTCGAACTTTCTCCGTCAAAACAGCCAACCATGGTCACCGTGGTTACGCGCGGGCTGTCGGACGACTGCAATTCCGTGGCGATCGCGGGTGACACGGTATATCTGCAAATTGCCAAGAGCGGGCCTGCGTACGTTTTCTATTCCTCCATTGACGGAAAGGTCTGGCAAATATTGAGAGTCTTCAGCCTGGGAGACGGCCTGAAGGCGAGGGTTGGATTTGAATCACAATCTCCGGCGGGCGATGGGACGGAAGTCGTGTTCTCCGAGATTCACTACAGCACCAGGAAGATCGCGAACATCTACAGCAGCGAAGGTTTCTAGCGATCAGCAGCAAACACCGGGGACAACGCATCGCTTGAAACTTTTTGGGAGATCCATTCCCGTTCGAGATTTAGCGTTTGAGATATTGCGCCGGAGATAGGATCGCGATTTCCCGCCACGGATGCAGCTTCACAAGATCGGCATCTCCCGTCAGAATCAAGTCGGCTTTGCCACTGAGGGCAACTTCGAGAAACTTGTCGTCCTTCGGATCGCGGCATTCGCGCACTGAATACACAATTGGGACGAACTCGACTGTGCTTGCGAGTTGCCGGAGGAAATGTTGACGGTCCTCGCGGCTGACGTAACGATCCAGCTTTTGCCGAAAGAGAACGTCACCCAACTCCGTCATGGTAGCTTCGGAGAAGAGGAGGATGCCTTGGTCGAGCGCTTTGTCAATGGCCTGGCGTGGAACCGAGAGGGGCAGAAGGATCGCGCTGACGAATACATTGGTGTCGACCACGATGCGGCTGGTGCTGCGCATTAATCTTTCAAGATGTCAGCAAGAATCTTCTCATTCAGGCCGCGTCCTGCGGCTTGGGCGCCGATGCGATCCATAATCCGCTTAAGCTCTGCATTATTGATGCCGCGAATTCGTTCGTATTCTTCAGCGGACATGATTACGGCGACATCGCGATTCTGGCGGCGAATGAGCACGGGTTCGCGCTGGGCCGCGTCGAGGAGGGCGGCGAGACGCTGCTTGGCGTCCGTAGCGGAGACAGTTCGCATAATCTCTAGTTTAGACATAACAGACAAAGTAGTCAAATCGGAGATCGATTAATGCAACTTCCGAGTGTGACTTCATTTCTAATCCTAGCGATAACTAGAGGTGCGCGCTTCGTCCGAACGTTGGTCAAGACCTTTCGCGGGCGAGGCGCCCGCGCCACACAAGAGCTATTTACTGAACTGTGCTGCGCCGTCCCAGACTAACTGGACGGCCAGTGCGAGAATCAGGAATCCAAAGATGCGGTTTATCGCGCCGGTTGCGCCGGGGCCCAGGCGCTTCACGAACGGGCCTCCCAAAGATAGGAACAAGAACACCACGACACCCAAGGCCACTATCCCGATTACCATTCCAAGGTATGCGGCCATGCTGTCGGCGTGCGCCGCCAGACCCATCACTACTCCGATGGATCCTGGTCCGGAGAGCATCGGCATCGCCATTGGAGTGAGTGAGATGTCTTCCTTGGTCGTCGCTTCGTGGCTTTCGGCTGGAGTCATCCGGCTACTGGCAGTAACCATGCCCCAGGCGGTGTTGGCGACGATCAATCCTCCGGCAATCTGGAGCACGGGCAGGGATATTCCGAAGAAATTCAGCACGAATCGTCCGAAAAAGAGAAATACGATCAGGATCCCGACCACATACAGCGCTGTTTTTAGGGCAGTTGATCTGCGCTCGCTGCGATCCATGTCTGAGGTGAGCGCAAAGAACATTGGCACGGCGCCGAAGGGATTCACGATCGGAAATAGTGCCAGAAATGTTTCGAGCGCAGCCGTAGGTGTATCGCGCAGAAAATATTGCACCACGTTACCGGGACTCATGAGGAGGAAATTCTAACAGTCAGCGGAAGAAGCGCATGGTCACAGTGGAGACTGAAAGGCTTAAATTAGTGATAACTTCCCAAAACGTTCGCCGCCCGATTCACGGATTCGGTTAGTGCAGTTAGTTGCTGCCGTGTACGGTCCAGGTCATGCTTGTCGATGGCTTCATTCACTCCTGGAATTACTACGGCGGCGTAACCTGTGTACTCGCCCGGAGCGTAAATCGCATGCCGGTACCACGGACGGTTTGGGAGCCCTTCAGGGATGAGCAAGGCGCGTTCAGCATCGATTAACGTTTTGTTTAGTTTGCCTGTATCGCTTGGTGGATTTCGTTGGACGCCTAGGATTTTTACACCAGCCTTCTCAAATCGCTGTGCCGCCTGTGTGGCATCGGCCATGTCAGGAGCCTGATTTCCAAACTCCGAGTGTGCTCTCTTCTTTGCAGTCTCGATATAGGCGGCTATCTCTTTTCCATATTCTTCGTAGTCGTATGGCAGAACATTAGCATCGGCCATACGAATAACTAACAGTCCAAAAATCCGTGCCATTTGCTGTTCGTAAACGAAATCAGGATCGCCGAATTTCTTGAACCAATTGAAATTATCGAAGACCGAATGGTAAACGCCGAAAGCGCCCGTCGAACCAATATCCGTGGAGGGCACACCGATGTGCTGAATAAAAACTGCGTAATCAGAACCGCTCCCCAAGTCGCCGACGGGCACATCAGTCTTGCCAGCCGCAGGCGGAAGATACGTACTCGTGCTGGTTTCATGCGTATTTACTACTTCGGCGCTGGTTCTTTGCCATGCTTCATAAACCGTTCCACCTTTGGGACTTGGCACCCCTTTGCTGACGTCTCGCAAGAACTGTTTTAGACTTGGCACCGCCGATGCGCCGAATTTAGTCCCCGAAACCGCGACGTCCACGTTGAAATATGCGGCCGCGTTGGCGAGGTCGGTTTCGTGCTGCTCTCCCCACTCAGTCGAACCGATCAATCCCTCTTCTTCACCATCCCAACTCCCGAAGACGATCGTACGCTTCGGCTTCCAACCTGACTTCAGCAATTCACCAATTCCGTGGACCGCCTCAAGCATGGCAGCGGTTCCGCTGTTGGGATCGACCGCGCCGTATACCCACGCGTCGCGATGATTGCCGGCAACAACCCAGCTATCAGGCGTTTCGCTTCCCCGGATGCGTCCGATAACATCCCAAATCGTTCGGAACTGATAATCCTGTTCAAGGTGCATTTTCACTTTCACTGGACCAGGTCCAACGTGATATGTGAAGGGAAGTGCGCCCTGCCATTCTCGCGGGGTATCGGGGCCCGCGAGATGCTCAAGAATTGGCCAAGCCTCGGCGTACGAAATCGGAGTCGTCGGAATTTTTGGCATCTGTGCGGATTGCGCTGGCGGCGTTCGTTTTGAATCTGGGAGATCTGGAACCGAGGCGATGCCGGGGGTTGTGGGATCGCCGGGAAACTCGAACATGTATCCAATAGATCCGCGCTGCACTCCGGTATCGGGATGCCACGGACCTTGGGGATATTTATCTCCGCGTGCCCAGCCGTCGTCTGCGGGATCGGAGTAGATGAGAAGTCCTGCTGCTCCGTGCTCCTGCGCGACAAATGCTTTAACACCACGAAAATTCTCACCATAGCGCGCCAGTACGATCTTGCCGCGCACATCAATTTTCAGATCTTCCAACTTTTTATAGTCAGCCGGAGTGCCATAGTTGACGTAAACGATTTCGGCCTCGGCATCGCCCGAAGGCGACATGCCGTTGAAGGGCATTACCACTCGCGGATCATCCTGAAACGGATCTCCATCGACGTGCTCGCGAGCCGGGCCGTGCATTTGAACGCCGGCGGGCGCAGTCACATCCACGCTGATTTCCTTTGGGTAGTTCGTCCACACCCGATATTCCACAATTTCGGTATCGAGCCCAGCCTCGCGAAATTTTTTGCCTACATAATCCGCAGTTGCTTTGTCTTCGGGTGAGCCTGCGACGTGTGGCGCCTGCGTCAAAATTCGCAAATGCTCTTCGGCCAACTTGGGATCAGGCACAGCCAGGAAGCGGGACTCTACAGCTCGCTCTTTGAGAGAGTCTTGAAATCCGAAAATAGATTGCTGGGCGGTTGAGGGCGCTGGGCTATCGCCACTGAGGTTTGATGAGAAGGTGGTCAGTAAAACAATGCAGGCAAAAAGGGCGGTAGATCTCATTGGGCTCCGAATTAAGAAGGCTAGCACAGTTGTTGCGGACACGACGGACACGACGGGAGCACGATCTCTATCTGGGCGGACTACACAAGTGATGCGCGCCGTAATAGCGGATACCGGCCTTTGTACGCGGCCGTCGATCCTGACGCACACCACAAGAGGGCGTGCAAGAAACTCGAGCGCGTGGTCCGCGACCACAAGTCAAAACCAAAAACAAGGGCGGCGGACAAGAGTGTCCGCCCCACATGGCCCGGAGCCTATCTCACCTGGCCGGTTCCAGTCACTTCGTATTTCGTTGATGTCAACTCCGCCAAAGCGAATGGACCGCGGCAGTGCAACTTCTGAGTGCTGACGCCCATTTCTGCGCCGAAACCGAATTCGCCTCCGTCGGAAAAACGAGTCGAGGCGTTCCAATAAACTGCAGCCGAGTCGACCAGTCGCAGAAACCGGAGCGCATTCGTTTCATCGGACGTAACGATGGCATCGGAATGCTTGGTTGAATACCGGTTAATGTGCGAGATGGCTTCGTCTACTCCAGTCACGACGCGAATTGCAATGCACAGGCGCAGGTATTCTTCTTCCCAGTCTTGAGCTTCTGCTCGCCGAACTTTTAGTCCCGCAGACATTTCCAAAGTCTTTTCATCGCCGCGGATTTCCACGCCGGCTTCGATCAGACTTGTCACAATTCGCGGGACGTATTTTGCCGCGATGCGGTCGTGTACTAAAAGCTTTTCGGCTGCGTTACAGACCGAGGGACGCTGGGTTTTGGCATTGATGATAATGCGCTCCGCCATTTCGAAGTCTGCAGATTCGTCGACGAAGATGTGGCAGTTCCCGGCACCGGTCTCAATCACGGGCACGGTCGCATTCTCGGTGACGTAAGAGATAAGCGCCGGTCCGCCGCGCGGGATCAGTACGTCGACCAATCCGCGCGCCTTGATCAACTCGTGGACCGAATCGCGCGTGTTCGAATCCAGCAGCTCAATTGCACCTTGAAAGACGCCAGGAACGTTCGCCAGAATATCGACGATTTTTTTATTGCTGTGAGCGGCTTCCTTGCCGCCGCGCAGCACAATGGCGTTGCCAGTCTTGAATGTCAGTGCGACCGTATCTGCTGTCACATTCGGGCGCGATTCATAGATAATTCCAACCACTCCTAACGGCACCCTGACTTTTCGAATGCGAATTCCGTTGGGTCGCGTCCATTCCGCCAAAGTCTCGTAAACCGGATCGGGTAGACTCGCAACATCTCGCATGCCCTGCGCCATGGACGAAATGCGGTCCGGGGTTAGCAGCAACCGGTCGAGCAACGCACCTTCTAGTCCTGAGGACTCGATGTCCTCGCGGTTTGCTGCGAGAATGCTCTCCGCATTCGCCTCAATTGCATCGGCCATGGCTAGCAGAGCGGCATTTTTTTGCTGAGTAGAAAGCTGCGCGAGGCGAGCAGACGCGTCCTTCGCCCGCAAGAGCTTGTCGGTTGTAGAGAGCGAGACATTTACCGTAGTTACCATTAAAGGGCCGTTCGCTGGGGCGGAAAGTAAGTTCCGATCTTTCTCTCGATCGCCGCCGAAATTGCATTGGCACTACGCCCATTCACGATGGCGACATTAACTCCCGCTTCGCTGGCGGCCTTCGCAGCGCGCAATTTTGAGCGCATCCCTCCAGTTCCCAAGTTACCTTTGCCATCGCACAACGCTTCCATTTGTGGTGTAAGTTTGCGAACTGTGCGCAACAAACGTGGTCTCTTTCCATTCGGAATGTAGAAACCTTCTACATCTGTCAGCAAGAGGAGCCAGTCCGCCTTAACCGCGGTCGCGAGCAGCGCACTCAGTTCGTCGTTGTCGCCGAAGGCGCCGACAAGCTCCCGCACTGAAACGCTGTCATTTTCATTCACGATCGGAACTACGCCTAACTTTAGCAACTCGTGCAAAGCATTTTGCAAATTCTCGTAGCGCACCGGAGACGTAAAATCGTCGCTCGAGAGCAGTAACTGCGCCACGACTTTCTTGCCAAAAAACAGCCGCTCGTAAGTGTTCATGAGAACGCTCTGGCCTACTGCTGCGCACGCCTGCATCAATGGCACAGTGGACGGCCGCTTGCACAATCCCAAATTCGACATCCCGGACGCTATTGCCCCGGAACTCACGATCAGATATTCGTGCTGCAGAGGCTCCAGCTGATCCACCAAAGCTCGCATGCGAACCGTATCAATGGTTCCTCCGGGAGCAATTAGGCTGGTACCGACTTTGATGACGAGCCGCATGGTTATCCATTAATTTAACAGTTCAACTGCGCAATGGCACTCAGATTGGGCGACCGCCTTCTTCGACCGTGACAGCTAATCGGACTTTCCAGAGTTAAACTGTTTCCATGCTGGCTAAAGATGGTACCCAGCGATTCTCTACTCGCGCTCAGAATTATGTTCGTTATCGCCCAGCGTATCCGCCGGAAGTTATCGATCTGCTGAAAGCTGAATGCGGATTGACTGTGGATTCGAAGGTCGCCGACATCGCTTTTGGCACTGGAATATTTACTCGCCTGCTTCTCGAGAACGGTAATCGGGTAGTTGGCGTGGAACCGAATCCCGACATGCGTAGCGCAGGTGAAGAGTTCCTGGCGCAGTATCAGAGGTTTACCAGCGTTTCGGGAACTGCCGAGGCGACCACCCTTCCCGCCCAGAGCGTTGACCTTGTTACTGTGGCGCAAGCGGCGCATTGGTTCGATCCTCAAAAAGCAAAGCACGAATTCGTGCGAATCCTCATGCCTGGTGGCTGGGTCGTTCTGATCTGGAACGATCGCCGCACCGACTCAAGCGACTTTCAGCGCCAATACGAACGACTCATATGCACGTATGGAACCGATTACAAAGAAGTGCGCCAACGCGGCATGACCCTGGCCATTGATGCATTCTTCGGGAACCCATCTTTTCGAAGCCGCGAGTTCGACTATCAGCAGACGTTTGATTACGCCGGACTTGAAGGACGATTACTTTCTTCTTCGTACGCGCCGCAGAGAGGCGAGGAGAATTACGAACCCATGATTGAGGAATTGCGTCGAATGTTCGATCAATATCAGGTAAATGGCCGAGTCTCGTTCGATTACGACACCCGGGTCTATTACCGACAGTTAGGATAACGAGCGTTTTCAAACATGCCTCTCGAAGAAGACTTGCTGCCCAACGACAAAAACTTTCACATGTCGCTGGCTGAGTTTCGACGCCACGGACACGCTGTCGTCGACTGGATCGCCGACTACTACAAAGAGGTCGAGTCTTATCCGGTCCTCTCTCGCGCGAAGCCGGGAGAGATTCGGGCTTCCCTTCCCGCCACTCCTCCTGTGGTCGGAGAATCTTTCGAGACGATCTTACAAGACGTCGACAAACTTATTCTTCCAGGAATCACGCACTGGCAGTCGCCAAACTTTTTTGCCTACTTCCCTTCAAACACCTCAGGCGCGTCGATCCTCGCAGATCTAATCTCATCCGGATTAGGAGTTCAAGGGATGCTCTGGGCTACTAGTCCAGCTTGCACGGAGCTTGAGACGCATGTTCTCGATTGGCTTGTCTCGATGCTTGACCTGCCCACAAAATTTCTTTCATCCAGCTCCGGAGGCGGCGTGATTCAGGACACAGCTTCGAGCGCGTCGCTTTGCGCATTGTTGGCAGCGCGTGAACGAGCCACCAACTTCGGCAGTAACAAGCGAGGTTGTGACGGCAAGCTGGTTGCGTACGCCTCGTCGCAGGCGCACTCTGCGATTGAAAAGAATGTGCAAATTGCGGGGTTGGGCCGGGAGAATTTGCGCTTCATTGAAGCAGATCCAAACTTTGCGATGAATCCAAGTGCACTCTCCGAACGGATCCGGCAAGATCGAGCTGCGGGATTAACGCCATTCTTCGTTTCTGCCACGGTTGGGACAACGTCGTCAAACGCAATTGACCCGCTGGCGCAAATCGGTCCGATCTGCCGCGATAACAAGCTCTGGCTGCACGTTGATGCCGCGATGTCGGGCACCGCCGCTCTCTGTCCTGAGTTCCGGCACATCCATCACGGCATCGAGTTCGCCGACAGCTATTGCTTCAATCCGCATAAATGGATGTTCACCAACTTTGATTGCGACTGCTTTTATGTGGCGGATCGAAAGGCACTAATTCAGACACTGTCTGTGATGCCTGAATTCTTGCGGAACCAGGCCACCGCTTCTGGCGATGTATTCGACTATCGGGACTGGCAAATTCCGCTCGGACGCCGTTTCCGCTCGTTGAAGCTGTGGTTTGTGATCCGGCATTATGGGATCGAGGGACTGCAATATCACATTCGCCGGCATGTGGAACTGGCGCAGCAATTCGCCAAATGGGTTCGAGACGACGAACGCTTTGAGCTGGCCGCCCCCGCGCCGCTCAACCTGGTCTGCTTTCGGCACATTGGAGGGGACGAAGCCAATCAGCAGCTGGTGGACCGTCTGAACCATAGCGGAGACTTATACGTGACGCACACGCGACTGAACAATCGAATGACTCTTCGATTTTGCATCGGACAAACGAACACGGAGCGGCGTCACGTCGAGCGAGCGTGGAAGAGGATTCAGGAAGAAGCGGAGAAGATTGGGAGTGGGAGTTGATGCGTAGCGGTAGGCGCCCTCATCCGCACCACTACTTTGCCGCAGATTCGCTGACCTTTGCCCAGCCGCCCGGACGAGGGCGTCCGGGCCTACGTGAGCTTCGTCAATTCTTTTAGGATTTGCTTGCCGAGTTTTTGGGCTTCGCCGAAAAACTTCTGATATTCAACGAAGAGCCGGTTGAGTTCCAGGGATTTGTCCGCAGTCAACTGTTTTCTGAGCAGCATATCTCTCATGTGGACAGGATTCGGGAGAGTGGCGTCTTCCGTGAGTTCTTCGAGGGCAACACTGGGATCGTAGTGATACATGCAACGATCTTACATCCAACGAAAACCCCGCGCGTCTTACACAATTTCGGTTCCCCACAGATCATGCAGATGGACGACGCCTTCGACCAGCCCATGGTTGTTTACAACTACCAGTGAGGTAATCTTTTTTTCCTCCATCCGGGCGAGTGCCGTGGCCGCGAACTCATTCGGTAGGATGGTTCGCGGGGTTCTAGTCATACATTCTGCCGCGCTCAAGTCGAGAGCGTCTTTTCCGCGGTCTTGAAGCAATCGCCTAAGATCGCCGTCGCTGATTACACCCAGCAACTTGCGCTTTTCAACGACCGTTGTCATTCCAAGTTTCTTTCGCGACATTTCATAGATCACGTCAGGCATCCGTGCTTCGGGGCTAACTTGAGGAATGTCATCCCCTGTGTGCATGAGGGTTTCTACTCGCGCCAGTCGTTTACCCAACTTGCCACCCGGGTGCAAATTCGCGAAGTCTTCCTCTTTGAATCCCCGCTTCTCTGCCAGGGACATCGCCAACGCGTCGCCCAATGCCAGCATGGTCGTTGTAGACGCCGTTGGCGCGAATCCTATTGAACAGGCCTCTTTGGCGACTGAGCAATCGAGCGCCACGTCCGCCGCGGCGGCCAAAGTCGAAGTCTTGGAGGCGTCCTGCGGCCGCATTTCGTCGCAGGTCATGGCGATCAACTTCAGTTGCAATCGCTTGATCGTGGCAAGCAGTCGAAGGATTTCTTCTGTTTCTCCGCTCGCGGACAACGTGACGACAACGTCTCCAGCGACCAGCATTCCCAGGTCACCGTGGACAGCTTCTACGGGGTGCATAAACAGAGCTGGTGTGCCGGTGGAGTTTAGAGTAGCCGCAATCTTGCGCGCGATGATGCCGCTCTTGCCCATGCCGGTTACCACCACACGACCGGCGCAGCAATAGACTAGTTCTACTGCACGGGCAAAGGGGGCGGACATGGGACCGGCGAGGCGATCCGCTAGAGCGCGCAAGGCCTCAGCTTCAATGCGGACGACATTTTCCGCGATGGATTTCACGCGAGAGAGGATGTTAGCAAAAGCGTCGAGGTTTTACCGCTGAGTTCGCTGAGTTCGCCGAGAATAATCAAGTATTTTCAAACTCCGCAATCTCTGCGTGCTCGGCGGTAAATTCGGTCACCAGACTCGGCAGGCGTTTGCGCTTACCATTGGCTGTCCTGCTTTGCAACTCCAGGCTTGCTCGAACTCAGGCATATTTTGAACGGTGCCTTCGATGCGATATTTGCCTGGCGAGTGCGGGTCCGAGACAACCAGCATGCGCTGGAGTTCGGGACGGCGCTTCTCGCACCAGACACGTCCGAAACCAAGAAACAATCGTTGATCGGGAGTGTAGCCGTCTATTTTTTGTGCGACCTTTCCGGTGGGGTCTTTGGCGATTTCGTTGTGCAGCGCCATGAAAGCTATACGCGCACCGCCATTGTCAGCCGTATTTTCGCCAAGGGTGAGCTTCCCATTCAACTTGAGATCGTCCACGGCCACAAAGTTGCTGTATTCATTGGCGACGCAACTCGCCCGCTTCTCAAATTCGGTGCCATCCTGGGCAGTCCACCAATCACGCAGATTACCTTGCGGATCATACTTGCGGCCTTGATCGTCGAAGCCGTGGGTCAGTTCGTGCCCGATAACTACTCCGATGCCACCGAAGTTGATGGCATCGTCCATTTGCTTGTCAAAAAATGGCGGCTGCAAAATGCCGGCGGGGAAAACGATCTCGTTCAGCGACGGATTGTAATAGGCGTTCACGGTCGGCGGAGTCATGCCCCATTCGCCTCTGTCTACGGGCTTCTCAATCTTATTGACGTCGCGCTTGGACTCGAATTCATTGGCACGCTGGTAGTTTCCCAGCAAGTCGCCGCGTGCAATCGTGAGTTTGCTGTAATCCCGCCATTTATCGGGATAACCAATCTTATTGTCGATCGCGGCCAGCTTCAGATGAGCCTGCTTTTTGGTCTCGGGCGACATCCACGTTAGGCCGTCGATATCCTCGCCGAGCGCCTGTTCGAGCGCGAGCACCATCTTTAGCATGCGTTGCTTGCCGTCGGCGCCGAAGGTCCGCTCGACGTACCGCTGGCCGAGCGCTTCGCCAAGCGCATTATCGGTTGCGATGACACAACGTTTCCAACGCGGCTGAATTTCCGCCTGGCCCGTCAAATTATGCCGGAACTGGAAGTTGGCTTGCACAAAAGGGTCTGACAACCAGGGCGCGGACAGACTCAGGACGTGCCAAGTCGCATAAACTTTCAAGGCCTCAAGGGATTCTGAGTCCAGAATTCCGTTCAGCTTTTGGAAAAACTCGGGATTGCGGACGTTGAGCGAACTAAAACTGGGCGAACCCACGTCTTCGAAGTATTGGGTGAGATATAGATTGGGAGCAAGGGCGATGGCTTGATTGCGATCCATCTTATGATCGTAATTTTTCGGGTCGCGACGCAAAGTGCGATCCATTTCCGCATTCGCCAAAGCGGTTTCGATACGTAGAACGATGTGGGCAGAATCGGCAGCCAGTTGGGGCGATTGTCCAGCGAGAGTAAAGACTTGGGTAGCGTACTCCACGAGATGTTTTCGCATCTCGACCATCTTGGGCGTGTCCTTGATGTAGTAATCGCGATCGGGAAGTGAAAGCCCGTTTTGGTCGAGATTCGCAATAGCCATGTTCGCATTGTGCAAATCAGCGCTGGAGCCGAAGTCGAAAAAGCTGTTTGCTCCGAGCAAGTGATCGTGCGCGATAGCTCCAATAAGCGCGGGCTTGTCTTTGACTGCGGCTATTTGATCGAGTTCAGGTTTGAGCGGGTCGATTCCTTTTGCGTTCACGGCCTTCTCGTCCATGCATGAGCCGTAAAAATCGCCGATTTTTTGATCGATGGAGTTCCGTTTGGGATCGTCGCTCGAAACTTTTTCCAAAATGTCCCGCATAATCGCGGTATTGCGTTCGCGGAGATCGACGAAACTGCCCCACGAAGTCTGGTCGGCCGGGATCTCCGCCTTCTTCAGCCAATTGCCGCAGGAGTATTGATAGAAGCTGACGCAGGGATCTGCCGTCTTATCGATGTTGTCAAGGCTGAATCCCTGTGGAATTTGGCTGTTTACCTGAGCAAAGGCAGGCAGTGTGAGCATGAATAGAAAACTTGAACGCAGAAGATGCAGCTTCATGAATGACCTCGCTGAATGGAAACTCCGAAATTTTAGGTCTGGCTGATTTAGACGGGCACGCCGCATTTTCGTTCCCATAATCTTCGTCCCCAAATTAATGATTTTCTTGCCTTTCACGCCGCGCTAAAACGTTGTTGCGACCGTGAACCGGAAAGTCTTTCGCGGCTCTCGCAACATATATTGCGGAGAGAACGCGTTTCGCGTGAACTGAAAAGTGTAGTCTCCAGCAGCGCCAGCCGGAAACATAGCTCGCGTGATTGGAATTGGAGAGTTTACCGTCGTATTCAACCGCAGCGGGTTATATGCCCAATAGATCCGAAAAGGTGCATTCACGACCGGAAGGAAAACCTGCAGTTCGAGTCCAGTGGACATCCGCGGGGTCCAATTGGTGCTGTTCAACACTCTCAGGTACTGCGAGAACTGAGGAATGCTTGAGTTTGGAGCTCCTGGCAACTGCCCCCCAACGCAATTGAATGCGATATCTTGCGAGGGACAGCCGAAAACCGTGCTGTTAATTGTCGCGAGCTGACCCGCGTTAATGCGTAATTGCGAATCTCTGATGATTGGATCAATGCCAACGTCCACGAAGGGTGCCAAAGCAACCGGTCCGGCGATTGTGATCCGGTATTCCAGATTGCCGATCACGCTGAAGTCTCCTCCCGGAAAAGTAATCTGATCCACCGGCACGGGAATGTTATAGCTTCCTCGCAACGGGTTGTTCGGATCCTTCGGTACAACACTTCCATCAGGATTGCGTAACGCAACGGTGCTTGAGGCCGGCAAGAAAGCAATCGGCGAGATGGAGCGAACGTCGAATCCGCGAATATCGTTTTCACCACCCAGATAAACGCGCTCAAAGGGGGGAGGAACCAGCCCGCCATAACCAGTGAGGAAGGAACCTTGAACCCGGTATCCAACGGTGTTGCGCCTGTTCTGCACAGGAATAAACTTCTTGTACTCGAAGATGGGACGAATCGTCCGAACAGTTCCCCCCAGCCCGGAAATCTCGCCTCCGACATATATGCTGGCTCCGCTGTGGGGTGAGATGCCGCTATCCAATTTGTTCTCAGAAAAACTTGGAGAGATCTTGCTGGTGATGATTCCGTTGAGTGCGTTAGGTCCACTTACGCCGCTGTAGGCCAAGCTGGTAAATAGTGCCTGGGAAGCCGTCGAGAGCGCGACCAGAGAGGAATTATCGTAGGAATAGCTTATTCCGACGCGCTTGAAGGATCGGTGCAAAGGGTAGTTCAGTGAGACGCTAAAACCTTTGCTCGATTGGGTGTAGTTCTGCAGATTCTGCAGTTGGGCGGATGGCAAGTTCAAGGACTGCCCGGTAAGAATGGCAGTTTGTTGCGCCTGATTGTAGGTGGACTTGCGAAAGTACACCGTGAAGCCGAGTTGTAGCGGCTTGTCCATTAAATACGGTTCGGTGAATCCGAATGTCAAATTACGCTGAAGGCTGCCGATGTCTGCGGATACAGAGAGCGTTTCACCCAAGCCCAGGAAGTTATTGGTGCTGTAGCTGAGTCCGATGAAAGCCCCGGACAAACCGCTCACTCCCCCCGTCAGACCAATGCTGTTCTTGCCCTTTTCTCTGACCTTCAGCGTGAGGTCCACCGTGCCTTCTTTTTCGTCCAAGCGGCGGTCGGTTACGTCCGGATCGTCTGGTCTTAGCTGCTCGAAATAGCCTAGCTGGTTCAACCGCAAGAGACTCTGCTCCCAAAGCTGCTGATTGTAAATCTGGCCTTCCTCTAATGCGATTTCGCGGCGGATCACTTTATCGCGGGTAGTGGTGTTGCCGACAAATTCAATGCGCCGGACTGAAAACGACTTTCCTTCGTCAACGTCAATATCAAAATAAATTAGCTTTTTAGCCTCATCTGGGCGGGGGTTTGGAATCGCCGTAAAATTAATGTAACCGAATTGTCCGTAGGCTTTGCGAAGGTTTTCGAGTCCTTTTGCTACCTTGCTGCGATCGAAAATATCACCATCCTTGATTGGGAACAGCCCGCGCAATCCCTTACTATTCGGAATCGCTTTATTGTTCTTAAATGTGATTCCACCGAGGCGATATTGTTCACCCTCTTCCACTGGGATGGTAATGTCCACGGCCTTGCCAGGACCGCTCTGGAGGAGTGGAATATGAAATCCGCTGTGTCCAGTGTCGTGAATCTGAGTCTTGGGCGTTTGTACTACCGCCGTAAAATAGCCGCGATTTTGAAACTCTTCCCGAACCCGTTCGGTATCTTCATCCAGCTTGGTCGCATCGTACGTTCTTGCAAACAGGTTCTCCAGGAATATGGAATGGGGAATCCCGATAGGCTTCAGATTTTTCATGGCACCACGCAGAACGCGGCTGCTCACATGCTGATTGCCCTGAAAAGTGATCTTGCCGACTTTGACCTTGGGCCCCTCTTTGATCACAAAGGTCAGGCCGACCGCAGCGGGAGGGATTGGGCGAACCTCGGTGCGAACCGTGGCAAACTGCCTGCCGTGCTCCGAAAGCAGATCTTTGATCGTTACTTCGGCTTTTTTAACTTTGGTTGGGTCGTATTGACTTTCGACTGAGAGTCCCACTTTGGCGAGTTTGAAACGGTCCAAAACATCACTCTTCGAGACCGAACTCAACCCTACATAATCGATCTCACGAATCGTGGGCCGTTCCTTTACATAAATATTGAGCCGCCAACCTTTTGGAGTCTGCTCTCGCTCGAAGCGAATATCCTCGAAATACCCTGTATTCCACAATGCATTGAAATCCCGCTCGATCGCGGCCTGGTCGTAAACGTCGCCTTCTCTGGTAAATATTCTGGCCTTTATGCTGTCTCCGGGGATGCGGCGATTCCCATGAATCTCGATTTTAGTGATCACGTCCTGCTGGGCGGGGCCCAGCGCGCTGAGCATGAACACCGCAATGACCAGGCCACTCATCCATCGGCCCAAGTTATGGCAAAACTTTAGGAATGAGGAAGATGGGACCTGACCCGAAGGCCACACAGGGGGTGAATGCGTGCCGCCCTCGATTCGGGCAGAGTTATCCTGACGAGAGCGATGAATCGCTAAAACCTCAGAGCGCTGGAGTATGGAAAACCGCAATTATACGGTAGTGCACCGGAGAGCGTCCAAGCTGTGTGTCAAATTTACTCTCTAAGAAGACACGTGAAAACGCTCCACTTCAACCAAGACGGAATAAAACGTGGCGGAGTTGCCCAAGTCCGTAAGTTTTTCCGAGGTCAACACATTGATGTTGCGATTATCGCGTGATAATTTTGCCCAATATAAGCTGGCAGAAACTACACCGGGCTGGACTTTCCCGTCGACTCTTGCGCTAAGTACGATTTCGCCTCGCTGATTGAACACTCGGACCTTGTCGCCGTCAATGATCTTCCGCATCTTGGCATCTACGGAACTAATTTCAAGGAGGCCGAGTTCTTCCATCTTTTCGATGGACGGCAAATTCGAAAAGGTTGAGTTCAGAAAATTGTCGGCCTTTCTCGCTAACATTTCGAGCGGAAAATCTTTAGCTTGATCGCTATGCCGCGATTCCGCGGGAGGAGTAAATTCCGCTACTGGGTCCAGTCCGAGGGACTTTACAGATTCGCTGTAAAGCTCGGCCTTGCCGCTAGGAGTTTGGAAGTTCCCCGAAGCGAACGGCAGGAAAGGTTCGGCATTGGGCGCTTCTGATTCCCGGTCAGCTCCGAAATTAAGGCGGACATGACCTTCCCTTTCCAATCGTTCTCGATCGATCCCGGATAACCATGGATTTTCCGAAGACAGCGCGGTGTCCATCATCTCATCCACCGATTCGAGAAAGCATTCATCTTCAAAGCCCATTCTCTTCGCCAAGGCTCTGAATGTCTCTACATTCGATCTGCACTCTCCTAGAGGTTCAACAGCCTGATCGGAGTTCTGCAGATAATAATGGCCATACGCTGTTTGCAATTCTTTGTGTTCGAAAAACGTAGTGGCCGGCAACACAATGTCGGCGTAGTCCGTGGTGTCAGTAAAGAATTGTTCGTGGACCACGGTAAACAGGTCTGGCCGTAGCAGTCCTCGGATCACGTCGTTGTGATTGGGACAAACCGCGGCGGGATTCGAGTTATACACAAAAAGGGCCTGGATCGGCGGACCGGTCAATGTGTTGAGCGCACTGCCCAACTCCACCATGTTGACGGTGCGGGCGGGCCGTCCGAGAGCCTCCGTCATCAGGTCCGGCCGCTCCAATCCATCACGATTGAGCCCGTACGCTCCACTGGTGGAAAGCTGCAATCCGCCGCCGACTTCTTTCCACGATCCGGTGATGCAAGGCAACATGGCGATGGAGCGGGTAGCCATGCCTCCGCCTTCCGAGCGCTGGACGCCATAGTTCAAGCGTATGACCGCTGGTCGAACAGTGGCATACTCGCGCGCCAATTTAACAATGTCGGATGCCGTTATTCCTGTCCACTGCGCCACGCGTTCTGGAGGATAGGCGACAACCTTCTTGCGTAGATCTTCGAAGCCGAGCGTATGGCACGAAACGTAATCGGCGTCGTATAAAGTTTCCTTGAGGATGACGTGCATCATCCCAAGCGCCAGTGCCGCATCGGTGCCTGGATTGATCGGGAGATACCAGTCGGCGCAGGCAGCGGTTCGCGTGCGATAAGGATCAATCACAATCAATTTCGCGCCTTGTCTCCGAGCCTC
>JGI12635J15846_10000664_pt1 | contig 29719 bp, 15 predicted proteins | sample BlaSpr_A8_OM2_M2_FD_15846 | JGI IMG/M metagenome (IMG submission 15846)
CCACCCACTCCACCACCACCTCCGCCTCCTCCTCCACCGACACCATGCTGCGCGGGAAGCGCGGCCGGTTCAGCGAAGGCAGCCAGCTGGAGGATGGGAGGATGGGAGCCGTTACTCGAATAGTGAAACGTCGCAGGGACGAACGATCCTGATACGAAATGGATCGAAGGCAGCGCCAGACGGCTATGCGGTCCGGACAAGGCTGGAACCACCAAGCCACGAACATCAATGGGATAGATGGCAACATTCGATTTATTGCACGTATCGATGACCGCGGTCAGTTCCGACTGGTATTCCGGGTTCATCGGAAAACCAGAGGTCAACATGACCAGCGTCTTGCGGCCGGGCACGGTGGACAGGCTTTTCGCCAGGCTGCGCAGAGCAAGCAGCACACTCTGGACGCCGAAGTCGGCCTCCGCATTACTCAGAGACGGTCCCAGGGGTGGAGCTCCCAGGGACGCCAACAGGGGGGGCTGCGCGTTCGGCGAAACGGACGATCCTTGCAAACCCGCCACGACCTGCTTCAACCGCTGCGCATCGGCAGTAAAGTTTTGCGAGATGTGCACGCTGCCGCCGAAATCCGCAATGGCTATCAAACGATCCGGACCCGCATTCGCATCAATAAACTTTGCGGCTGCATCCCTGGCTTGGACTTGATCGCCAGGGTTCATGGTGGAGTTGTCAAAAAACAGAACCATGTAGCGCGGCTGTGGGTTGGTGGAAGTCGTGCTCTCCTCAAAGGAAAAACTGGTGAGGGCCTGCTCCTTGCCATCTTCCCAAACCTTGAAGTCTTTCTGAGCAAGATCGCGAACGTAGTCGCCTTTCTTGTCGGTCACCACGGTATCGACGAGAACCAAGCGTGTCTCCGCCTGGAATACCGCAGTTTCGTCAGCGCCCGCGGCGGCTGACTGCTGGGCATGCGCCACGGGGTTGTCGGAGGCAAGTTCTCGGAATATCCAGAAAGCAGCCAGACAGGTCAGGGCAATCAGAAGAAGCAGCCGACGATCGCGCATTCACACCTCCAAAGTTCCTGTTTAATGAATCTCAACCGTTCCATTTTCTGCTGACATCATTTGTCCTTCCGCGTCCCTTACCACCAGTCGGACCAGATAGTTGCCCGGCTTTACGTCAAAACTGGTTTTGAGCGTGATGCCTGAGCCGAACTTATGTTCCAAAGTTTCATCTTTCAGATGCATGGTCACGGTCTTTTCCGTCCCCTGAATAAAATGGCCATTGCGATTAAACAAAGCGGATACGCACGTTAAAACGTCGTTATTCCGGCCGTCGGCTTTCCGAAAGTGCAGAAGTCTGACGTCCACATGGGCGAGGACAATCAGTTTGGCATCCTGGTCCGTCGCTTTGTAAAACTGCGTGTGGAGCTTGACCGGAAGTTTGTGCAACTCCTCCTGGGAAAACATTTCGTCTTCGATTTCCTGCTTGGCTTGCTCGTCGGGGCTGGCGAAGTTCTTGGGTGCGTAATAACCACGGCGCGCTTGCAGGGTCAGCTTTTGCGGGCTCGTTAGCGTGACCTTCAGGCCGTGAAAGCTGCCATCGAGCTTGAGATTTTGCGGAACGAAGGCTAGCACGTAGGAATATTCGGGCGTCTCGGCAACGCGTCGGAAACCTTCGTCGAGGTCGTTGCTGTTGTGAAAGAAAATACCGCCAGTGTCGTCAGCAAATGCTGCCAGCAGGTCCGCCTGAGAAAGAATGGCCGCATTCTCGATCAACATCTTGTCTGGCGGCGGCGGAGCGCCCCCAATTGTGCCGCCCTGCTGGCTGGCGTTCCCAAAAGGGGTGATGACGTACAATCCGCGGGCATCCAGCGTGCTGACCACGACTTCGGAACGCAAGGCACGATCGACGATCTCGGTATATTCATACTGCAGTCGCGGGCTGATGAATCCCGGAGAAACCAGGACCACGCTTCGCTGACCGGGCAGCCTAGAGGTTTTGCGGACCACATCCTTCAGAGAGTCGAAAGAGACGTGGGTTTCGTGGTCACCCGCACTCAGTACGCCTGCGCTAATAGTCTCTACCATCGTGGCGGAATTTCCCCCGGTCGGGCCGCCGCACAGAGCCGCCTCTTGGAGGGCAACCTGGATAGCCTGAGGATCGCGCTGGTTAACGATCAGATCCGCCTGGTAGTAACTAATTTGCGGGCAATCGAGCCCCAGATTGCGGGAGATGGGGTGCGGCTGCAGACGAAGCAACGTTTCATGCAGCTGGGCGTGATCGTCGGTAAAATCCAATGACGTAAGACCCGACGTGGTGAAGATTGCGGCGCGATCCGTGGGCTTCAATGTTGCAAAGTGTCGTTCCGCGGCTCTCCGGACCTGGGCGAGATCGCCGAATTCCAGGTGCACATCGTCGAACACATAGGCAACAAAATGTTGGGGCGGGGACACGTTCCCAGCATTGGAGGGCGTAGCGCCAGCAGGAATATCGCCGGCGTTCTCATCCGAGTCCCGGCGCGCCTTCACGGCCAGGGCTCCGGGCTGTTCGACTTCGAACTGGGTGATAACTTGCGGCTTGCCTCTATCGAAGACCCGAAAATCCTCTTGGCGTAGACCACCGATGGCGTTTCCCTGGGGGTCGCGGACCACCGCGCGAACCACCACCAGCTTTACGTTCAACTTGAATGTGGTGGGTTCGTCATGAGTAGCGAGTTCCGCTGAGTTCTGCTTACTTTCATCCTGCGGGGACAGGCTGGCGGCTGGGGTCTGCTGAGAACCACCCTGAGCGTATGCAGGAAATGGAAAAACGGAGAACGAAATAATACACAGCAAACTGAGAAGCATGCTATGCCGGGAGAAGAAGCCATTCGCCCCCTGGGGTTTTACGAGCCGCCCGGCTTCCGGAGAACTCCTCATAAAAACTCCAGCGACTTCGCCCGGGGGAAGGCAGGGCGCCCCGCAGTCGACGTACCCAGACAAGTCGGGATTCCCTTTGGACTACCAATGGCGCGGACAGTGTACACCCATTTCGGCTGCTAACAACATATTGTTGAACGGAGGCCGCAATCTCGTGCAGGACCGCGTTGAACCGCGATGGAGGCAGACAGTCCGGTACATCTTGAATCAAATCCAACATGGAGAGACTTTCTCCGTCCCTCCGGGACTAAATCATTGTTCAATAGTTCTTGCCGGAGACTCAGAGATTCATAATTGTTTGATATCTTGACGGAGATGAATAGCCGGTATAGCTTGCACGACGGATTCTGGGCATCAGCGCCAGGCAGTCTGTGTTTCGAACGCTTTTGCCGGGCNTTCTTCAAGTGGTATTGTCCCCTCACGGTAGAGGAGAGACATCATCTTCCGGACGCACCCTTTCTGCTTTGCAGCAATCACACCAGCCATGCGGACAGTGCGGTCTTGATGACGGCGAGCGGGCGCAGCTTTCGCAGCTTTGCTCTGATCGGCGCCAGCGACTATTTCTTTCGCTCGCGACGCCTGCGCTGGGCGGTCTCGCCGCTGATGAATGTCATACCCATCGATCGTGAGCCAGGGGCTAAGTCGCTTTCTGCTTGCTTGGCCACGTGTCGGCAATTCATGCAGCAAAATGGAGGCAGCCTCATCCTTTATCCCGAGGGCACTCGGTCGCAGGACGGTAAGGTGCAGGCATTCAAGAGCGGTGCGGCCCTGTTTGCCATCGAACTTGGCGTGCCGGTCGTTCCCGCATACATAGAAGGTACCCACCACATTCTCCCGAAGGGACACTATGTGCCAAGCGCTGGTCCGGTAACAGTGCGTTTCGGAGAACCCGTTGACTTGGCACGTCTGCAAGCAGGAGAACTTCCCCGGGAACGACGACGCCGCGTCGTTGAGCAACTCACACAAAGTATTCGAATGCTTAGCTCACGCCGCGAGGCGCAGGAGTTAGCAACGGACTTGGGGAAAAGGGGCACGGCATCGCAGTTTCACTAGTGAAGACATGGCAGTGAACACATCGCAGTGAACACATGGCCCACGAGCCAAGACACATGAAGTGGTGGGGTTGGGGATATGAGGACGCGGAATTTCGCGCCGGCCACCATCCTGACTTTTGGCCTTACGCCAAGTCAGTCCTCGATATTGAAAGCGATGACTTCACACGACGCGAGTGGAGTCTGGAGTCGATCGAACTGCCGGAAGCATGTGCCGACGGGCCATTCCTGGCCAAACTCCGAACTTGCCTTGCACCCCGCCAGATCACGGACGACGCGAAGGAGCGGGTCATCCACTCTTATGGAAAGGGATTCCGCGATCTGTTTCGCCTGCGCCGCGGCCTTGCGGCAGGCGCCCCCGATCTGATTGTTTATCCCGAGAGCGAGCGCGACGTATGCCTTACTCTGCGCGCGGCGGCCGAGCGCGATATCGTGCTGATTCCTTTCGGGGGAGGGTCGAACATAGCTGGATGCCTCGAACGAATGGATGCCAGACGCATGTGCGTGTCGCTTGATATGCGGCGGATGCGCCGAGTGTTGGCGGTGGACAGACGCTCGTTTACCGCGCAGATCGAAGCCGGAGTTTTTGGCCCGGACCTCGAAGAACAGTTGGGTGCATACGGAACGACGCTAGGCCATTTTCCCGACTCGTTTCTGCACTCCACTCTCGGCGGTTGGATCGCCACGCGCTCGGCGGGAATGCAAAGCGACAAGTACGGCAAGATCGAAGATATGGTGATCGCGGTACGCATGGTGACTCCAGAAGGAGTGCTGCAGACGCGTACGGTTCCCAAGTCCTCGAACGGTATCGATGTCAATCACCTCTGCATCGGCAGTGAAGGCACGCTTGGCATCATCACCGAGGCCACGATGCGCGTCCATGCCGTTCCCGAATCGCGGCAGGTGCAAGGCTATCTGTTTCCTGAATTCGAGGGTGGCATGGAAGCCATGTTGGAGTGTGTACGCCAGGAGTGCATGCCGGCCATGGTACGCCTCAACGATCCCGATAAGACAGCGCTTTCGCTGGCCTTTCGGCCGCCGGCCTCAGGCTTCACGAAAATTGCCGGAAGCCTTTTCAAAACTTATCTGCGGGCCAAAGGGTTTGCCCAGCCGAGAGCGTGCCTGATGCTTACTGCTTTTGAGGGCAGTCCGCGTGGCGTTTCCGGCCGGTTGCAGCAAGCGCAAGCAATTTATCGAAAATGCGGCGCGGTTGGCCTAGGCGCTGGCGCCGGGAAGTCATTTGAGGCAACCAAGTATGATTTCCCCCACATCCGCGACTTCTTGCTTGATCGCAATGTCACAACCGACGTGAGCGAGACCGCGACCGTATGGAGCAATATCGCCAAGTTGTATCGGGACAGTAGCGCCGTTCTGCGCGCCGAAATCAGCAAAAGCGGAGTTCGTCCCTGGGCCGGATGTCACATCAGCCATACTTATCCGTGTGGGGCCAGTCTGTACTTCACGTTCGGCTTCCGGCAACAACTGGGACGCGAGATGGAGCAATATCTTCAAGTCAAGCGTGCCGTCCAGCAATCGTTCATCGATAACGGGGCAACACTTTCTCATCACCACGCCGTCGGGACCGAGCACCTGCCATGGCTAGCCGCTGATATTTCCCCGGTGGGCGTGAAGGCTGTCTCTGCCATTAAACAGGGACTTGACCCTACTAACATCATGAACCCAGGGCGGCTGCTGCCAGCCTCCACTCCGCTTGAAGATTAATGATTGTGGATATGATTTTTGCGCTTTCGGCAGGCTGAAGTTCTTTTACTTGTTACTTGTAAGAGGCTCTGATTTCTGCTGGAATCATGCCGCGCGGAGGTTTCGTGAAAATTTACAACGTCACAGGCTATCTGATCATTCTCGTCTACATGCTGGCTTGTATGTACTCTGCCCCACGTCACCTGGGACCGTGGACCGGGTTGTTAATCGGCGCGGTTTATTTTATTTTCTGCTGGTTTCTTGGTGGATTGTATTTGGCCGATCTTCTGCATTTGGGAATCGCTCATCGTTCACTCGATTATAAGGAATGGTTTATAAAACTCGTCACTGTCGTGAATAACACCTTCGCGATCTACGTGGAGCCGGTGTCCTGGGTGAATCGTCATCGATTGCATCATAAAAATGCCGACCACGATGGGGATCCCAACAAACTTTCGAGCGACGGCTTTTGGCGAACCGCATATCTCTGTATCCTGCCGTATCAATGCCAAGAGAATTTGGCCGGCGATACGATTTTGAAATCTCGCACGTTTCGGGTTGTTGGGAACCCGTTGTTTGCGATCATTGCACAAGCGTTCAGCTTTTATCTCTTATGGAAGTTCGTCGGAAGTCTGAAATTTGCACTGGTGATGTGGTTTGGAATGCGAGTGTTTGCGTGGTGGGTCAATATGATTCAAAACTACTGGACCCACGCGCGAGAATTTGGATACCGACGGTATGACGATGACGATAACGCCATGAACATTGGCGACTGGCTGCCGGTAACGGCGACCTTTAGCGCATGCCTGCAAAATAATCATCATCACTATTCAAGCCTTTTGCGACTAAGCCATGACGAATCGGAATACGACTTCGGATTTCTGACCGTCAAGGTTATGAAATATCTTGGCTTGGTGAAGGCAACCACAAGGGGCGAAACGATACCGAAGGACGTTCCATTAGCCGCACTAGACTTCTAGGGCGCTCTCTTCTTTATCGTAAATGGTGCAATCGTTTGTCCCAAAAAGTTGGGTGAAATTTCTTCGCCGTCCAGGCCGTAACGTTCCGGCCATGCGTCAGGATAGTAATAAGTTCCGAAGATTCGGTCAATCCACGGAAAGTGGATGGCAAAATTCTTATCGATACCCTCTTTTTGCGACGTATGGTGCCAATGATGATATCTGGGCATGACCAAAAACTTTTCGAGCCATTTCGAATTGGGACCGAAATTGCAATGAGTCCAGGTAGCGTGAAGGGTAACAAAGATCAGATAGGCCAGGATGATCGATTGCGAAAATCCAAACATAAGAGGAACGAGAATAAATCCGCGTACAAGTGTGTCGTCAACAAAGTGGGAGCGTGAGCCAGCGATCCAATCAAGGGCCTTCGAAGAATGGTGGATGGCATGAAAACGCCATAGGAAAGGCACTTTGTGCAAAGCCAAATGAACAAAATATTCAGCCACGTCCGCAACCACAACTGCCAGGAAAAATTGCAACGGCCAGGGCATTCGAGCGATGGAATGTTGAAGAACCGGAACGCCCAAATATTTAACGGCTTGGGTGGCGGGCAATAAAACCAGAAACGACAAAATCTGGATAGGGAGATGAGTGGACATGAAGTAAACCACATCCAAAGTCCACTGGTTCCTGAATGTTCCTTGTTCTGGATACTGCGGCCAGAGTCTTTCTAGTGGCACGTAGATCAGCGCCATCAAAAACAAATCAAGCAAAAACCAGTCAAGGCCGATGGCCGGCCCGTTGCGCAGGTTCTCGTTGATCTGTACGCTTGATCCTCCCAAAGCCGTTGCCGCGACGGCGAGTAACATTCCTGTCAACGCCAAAGTCTTTTTCTTGCGCAGAATCGAAGAAATGACTCCGAATAGAATTGCCCCCACGATGAGGAATTGAATTAGGACGCGCAAGGTGTGCATCGGATAATGTGGACGCAGTTCAGGAGAGGTTAGAAGCTGAGGAAAGTGCAGGCACAAAACTCCTCCGAATGAAAGAAGCCCAAAAAAGGCTGATAATATTCCACTCCACCAACCGGTCCCAAAACCAGTAGACTCAGCATCACCAAAGAATGCATTCAGTTTTTGTTCGATCATGGTGGCTCCTTGCAATTCTAGGATCGAGCGAAACGGCGAACAAGTCTGCGTTTGGCATCGGACAACTTCTTGGATAACGGAAGTAACCTCTTGCGTGCGCGAGCAGGCGCAGTACAGGCAGCTCGGTGAGACTTGTATCGGCTCTATCGTAAAATGTACTTCGCCTTCGGTGAGCCCTGGGAAAGGCGATTTCGCGGATGTTTTGCCCGCGTGATTCCAACGGCGCGGCGGTGAATAACGCTTAGCGACAAAAACCAGCATCGAACTTCAGCCATGACTCGACAATGACTCAACCCGCCAGCTTGGCTCGATTCTTTCTGCTCTCGATCCTGTCGCTCGTTGCCCTTTTATCTCTCGCTTCGGGAGAGGATGCGCAATCGCCCACGGTTAGAGCGGAGAATTCTCCGCGATGGAAGGCTGAAAATGTGGGCGCGCCTTTGGCGCGCGATCCTATTATTGTCTACAACGACTGGTCCGCCTACGATGAACTTTCGGACAACATTCCTCTGACCGAACAGCTTGCGATGAAGGAGTTGGATGAAATTCTACGCCTGCGTCGCTTCGGTGTTCGCTTCGACTATTACATGATGGATGCTTTCTGGTTCGATCCCGACGGCGGATATCGTAGCTGGCGCAAGCCGAACTGGCCGAATGGGCCCGACGCCTGGATCAAGAAATGTCGAGACCATGGCATCTTGCCGGGACTTTGGTTTGGAACCAATGAGTTGGTAAAGATCAACGCCATTCGCGAATGGCAGAGTTCGCTCACTGCAAANAAGGGGGAGATGTCTTTTTTTGAAGGCGGCTTTTTGCCGAACTTCATGGAGACCATGCAGTACTGGTATGACCAGGGCATCCGCATGTTCAAATTCGATTTCGTGGATTTTGGCGCGGCTACTCCCGCGACAGAAAAGATCATGACGGCGGAGGAAATTCGGTCCCGCAATGTGAATGCCTTTCGCGAAGCGCTCAAGAAGTTTCGCCAGCATAATCCGGACGTCGTTTTGGTGGCGTTCAATGGTTTTGGCGGCGACGTAGAATCGACGGCTGGACCGTTTCCTTTTCACAATGCGGTTGATCTGCGCTGGCTCGAAGTGTTCGACTCACTGTATTCGGGAGATCCTCGGCCATCCGATGTGCCGGAGATGAGTTTCTGGCGCTCCATGGATATCTACAGCGACCACATGGTGCGGCGCTACGAACAAAGTTTTTTGCCCCTCGAGCGGATCGACTCGACCGGCTTCATGCTGGGAAACACGGGCACGATTTATTACCGCCGCAACCATGCCTGGAAGGGAGCGCTGATCTTGATGATGGCGCGGGGCGGATGGGTGAACACGGTCCATGGCAACCTCGAGTTCCTGAGCGATGAGGACGCGGGCTGGTTCGCCAAAGTGCAATCGCTCTATCTCCACTTGCAGTCAATGGGACGCATTAAGACTTTCGGAGGAATTCCGGGAGAGATTCTGCCCTACGGCTTCGGTGCGATCGACTCGGACGGTGAGGTGTATGTGGTGGTGAATCCGGCGCAGACCATAGAGGAAATCCGGCTACCCTGGCTTTCTCAGGAACAGAATGCCATTAAAGAGGGGCGCATCCTCTTCCGCGATGCCGGATTTCAGCCGGCGCTCAGGGATGACACAATCAAGCTCGGACCGGGGCAGATGGCACTCCTTGGATATGGGAAATACGCGCGTGCGGAATACGACTTGGGCGTTCAGGAGGACGTCATCATTCCTCGTTCGATCGTGCAGGTCGATGCCGTGTTCTCCCCTCATGGGAAAAATACGATTGAGGTCGTTGTCGCGGCACCACAGCGGGGCAGTTTGCGGATCGTCATGCGGCAGCGCTCCGCCAAGGGCGGCAGCATTATGCGGAGCTGGAAGGGTGGTCCGCCCAATGGAACGAATATGGGAAAAGTTTTTACTTTGAGTGCATCGCAGGACGGAAAACCTCTGCCGGTCGAGATTAATTACGACAAGGTGATTTGGAGTGGCTTGTCATGGGCAGTCGGAGAAATCGCGCACGCGTCGCTGCGACCGGGAGTGCCAGTAACGATCGAGTGTTCGTCGGCGGAGGTCGATCCGGTGCAACTTGAAGGGCATGTTTACCGCGTCGAGTACTAGGCGGGCAGCAAGGGTTGCAGTTTACCGGCGGTCTGATTCTCCTCGCGGTTTGCACCAGCGCAGCCGATTGACAATTGCCCGGAACGCGGCTAACGTTTCGGACGGTCCCGCGTTCATTTGCGATTGCAGGACATAATTCATGCGCCGAGTACACGTTTACTCGACAGGGGCCAGGAGGCTCTATGCAGCGAATGTTCCAGTGGTGCTCCACACTTCCTCTCCTCCTCGTCATCATCATGGTCACGGCAGCAATGTTGTTGCTCCCCATTCCACGTGCCTGGGCTCAGACCAATCGCGCTTCGGTTACCGGCACCGTAAAGGACACCTCGGGCGCCGTGGTCCCAGGCGTAGACGTGACGGCTACCAATACCGGGACGAATGAGCCGACCAAAACCGTGTCCAACCAGGATGGGATTTATGTCATACCCAATCTTTTCCCGGGACAATATTCGGTCGAATTCAACAAGGCTGGATTCGAAACTCTGCTCCGTCCAAACATTACGTTGGAGTCGACGCAAGTAGCCCGCATGGATGTCGCGCTCAAGGTGGGTGCGACCAGTGAATCCATGACAGTCACTGCCGGCGCACCGGTCCTGGACCTGGAGAAACCGTCGGTCGGAACAAACATGAACGGCCAGGTGGTGACTGATCTGCCTCTGAGCATCTATGGTGGGGGCCGCTCTGTCGAGGATTTCGCGGTTGCGATCACGCCTGGCTATTCGACGTACAGCAGTCCTTACGGAGCCGTGATCAATGGCGGGCAGTGGTTCACTAAGGACTTTACCGTCGACGGCACATCTGGCACCTCGGACATTCGTGGCGATTCCATGGAAGCTGGACCCACCATGGAAGCGGTGGAGGAGTTGCAGGCAACGACCAGCGGCCTGGATGCGCAGAGCGCTATCACCGGCGGGGGCGTCATTGCTTTTAACCTTAAATCGGGGACCAACAAACTTCACGGGTCAGCATTCCTCTACGGCCACAACGAACTGCTGGACGCGAATACCTGGACGAATGATAACGAAGGTGAGCGCAAGCCCAAGGAGCGGGCATGGGACTACGGCTTCAGCCTGGGTGGTCCGATTTTCAAAAACAAGACTTTTTTCTTCGGCGCGTTCGAGCGCTTCCAACAGACAGATTTCCGGCTCAACGGAGGATCCGTAAGCGTGCCGACACCGGCGTTCCTGACTGGAGACTTTAGCGCCCTGTTAGGAGGAACCTTGTGCAACGCCTCCGGTTCCGTCGGCCCCTGCAGCCAGAATGGTGGGACGCCGATTCCGGTTCAGAACGACGCGGGCCAGACCATCACAGCGCAGGTAGACATGATCTACGATCCGAATTCGAGTTCGAATCCGTTATGCACGACGCCTCCTTGCCAGTTTACCGGCAACATCATCCCGGCGAACCAGATCAGCGGCGTGGCGCAGAAAATCATTCCTTTCTACCAAAACTACGCGCCGCAAAATGGCGAAATCAACAATAACAGCAGAGGCTTGCTGCAAAGCACGCCCAGTCAGACTCCGAACCAGATTGTGGTCAAACTGGATCACGTGCTGCGGGCTCAGGACCATCTTTCCGGTTCGTGGATTTACAATCACAGGCCACGGACCCTGGATGACAGCGGCGGGTTATGGCAGGCAGGCACCGAGACCGGTGGGCCGCTATCCGAAGGCCGATATCAAATCTATCGATCGCAGCAGTGGCGCCTCAGCGAGTCACATACCTTCGGCCCACATGTGCTGAATGTGCTGAACTTTACCTACAACTTCGATTTCAACGCCAGTTCACCTACGCTTCCCGGGAGTTGGCCGGCGCAGCTTGGCTTTAATACCGGCGCGAATAATTTCCCCTCGATTGGCTTTTCCGATAACTCCGCGGGCTATACCGAAACCTCTATCGGCAACACGTGGCAGGGAAATTTCTCCGGCGTAAATGTTATGACTGGCGACAGTGTCACCTGGACCAAAGGCCGCCATACCCTCACTTTTGGAGGAGACTTTACGGCACATGAAATTAACAGCCGCTCGGGGTCCGGGGCTCTAACCTTCAACTTTTCTTATCTGAATACTGCGGGCCCGGGCTATCCCTACGATGGATTTGCTTTTGCCAGCATGCTTCTGGGAGATGTTCAAAAAGCAAACGAAACAGTCGCCTACAACCTCTACGGGCGGCAGAAGGGATTGAATCTTTTCGCACAGGACAGCTACAGAGCTACTTCGAAACTCACCTTGAGTTTGGGTCTGCGTTGGGATTACAACTTCCGCTTTCACGAGAAATATGGCGACTGGGCGAACTTTGATGAGACCGCTATCAGCCCCCTCTATGGCGTTCCCGGCACATTGGTCTTCGCACATGGTGGCGGCGACAGCTTTGAGAAGAACGAGTATCCCAAGAACTTCGGACCCACGGTCGGTTTTGCCTATCAGTTGCATCCCAAGACCGTGCTTCACGCTGCTTTCGGGCTGATCTACAATCCCGTGGGAGTGGCGTTTTTCCAGGGCGTTCCAGATGGTTTTGCTCCACAATTGGGAACGAACACGACGGGTAGCTTCAATTGGACTAATCCGGACGGCACAGCCAATTACCCCGGTGTCGTCACCAAGGTAAACGCGAGCACCGATCCGACGACGGGCGTATTCCCGGAGGTTGCGGTTGATCCTCGAGCCCTGAAGCTGGGATATAGTGAGGCGTTCAACCTTGGCATCCAGCGCGAGCTCACGCCGAACATGCGGCTCGAAATTTCTTATGTCGGCAACCGCGGTCACCATCTGACGGACACTTCGCTGGCTTGGAACGAAGGGCCTACCTCAACCTTCCTGCGTCTAGCACAGCAGGTTCCGGGGCTGGGCGCATACTACCCGTATGTTTGCGACGCGCCGACTGCAGCGAGTTATGGTGTCTCCTACCCCAATTTTAGCTCCGGCGTGTCGCCTTTCTGCGCCCCGCTGCTGGCGGCGATCGCGCCTTTTCCGCATATGGCTCAGGCCGAATCAAACTACTGGTTTTATCCGAACCTCATCTATGTTGGTTTGCCATTGGGGCAAAGCTTTTACGATTCCATGGTCGTAGATGTGGTTAAGCGTACCGGGCGGGGCTTGACCATGGATATGAGTTACACCTGGTCCCGGCAAGAGGGGGACTCCTATTCCGCCGAGCAGGAGGGCAACAACTATTACACCGGCGTTCAGGACTTCAGCAACATGCGGCAAGCGTCGCACGCCGTCACGAACTACGACCTGGCCAACGTTGTGAAAGGATTCGCCAGCTACGAACTGCCATTCGGCAAGGGCAGGAATTGGTTGGCTGGCGAAAATCGCGTGGTGAATGCGATCGTCAGTGGGTGGACGGTAACTGGAATGGTCGTGTACAACACGGGCCAGCCGTTTCAGGTGGGAGCTGCCAATCCTTATTGGCCACTGTGGGGCGACATCTATCCCCAATTTAATCTGACCGGCTTCACCGGCCCTTCTGATCCCACAAAATACGTTCCGGTCCCGGTGGGTGGAACGCCGCCTCCTGGAAATTTCTACATGCCGCAAAGCATCGCGAGCAATCCAGCGCCTGCCGTGCTTCCGCCGTCACCGGATACTTCCAAGTTGCGCTGTCCCGGACAAGCCAACGAAAATACCAGCCTATTGAAAAACTTTTTTATGGGTTCCGATGGACATTACAGACTCTCTTTCCGCACGGAGTTCTACAACCTGTTCAACCGGCACTACTACGATATTCAGGGTTGCGGGGGCAACACCGCCTCGATAGGCGCCGCCAACTTCGGAGAAATTCTTGGCGTGAACGATAACCCGCGACAAGGTCAATTTGCGATTCGCTTCGATTTCTAAGCGACTCCGCAGAAGAATGACCCCGGCAGCCAGAGAGACTCGCGGGCTGCCGCCGTCTCTGGCCCGCGAACAGTCAGGTAGGCTTGCGATGCGCCTGCCAACATCCTAGGCGACGACGTTATTGTTAACTGGAAAAGCTTTTTATGCAGCGTGATCTCATGTCGAGGCTGTACCTGTTTGTCGTGGGCACGGTTCTCGTTTTGGCTAGCGTTTCGGGATTCTCCCAGACTCCATCGACATTTGCCCCTGACAAGATGGACACCGTACTTTACGGCGTCGCCTACTATTCTGAATATATGCCCTACGAGCGCTCGGACAAAGATGTCCAACTCATGCAGCAGGCGGGGATCAATGTGGTTCGCATGGGGGAATCAAGCTGGGGGCTGTGGGAACCTGAAGACGGGCGCTTCGAGTACGCCTGGATGGACCGTGTTGTCGACCGCATGCAGAAGGCCGGCATCAAGGTCATCATGGGAACTCCGACTTACTCCGTCCCGGCATGGATGTACAAAGAACATCCGGAGATGTTTATAACTCGATTTGGCGGGCGGACCATCACTTATGGTCTTCGCCAGAACACGGATCTGGCCAACCCTACTTATCGTTCCTATTGCGAGCGAATCATCCGCAAGCTTCTCGAGCATTACAAAGATAATTCAACCATCATCGGCTGGCAACTCGACAACGAGACTTCTTCCGGCGGCGCCGCGAATCCTGACGTGCAGGCTGGGTTCGTGCAATATCTTCAAAATAAATTCAAAACGGTCGATGAGCTGAATAAAATTTGGGGGCTGAATTATTGGGGGCAGCGGCTGAATGACTGGACCGAGATTCCTCCTGAAGAAGGCATCATCAATCCTGGATGGAAGCTCGAATGGCAGCGCTATTCGCAATGGCTGACCACGGATTTTCTTTCCTGGCAGGCGAAGCTGGTCAATCAATACAAGCGTCCCGACCAGTTCGTCACGCACGATCTCGCCGGACCGCCCAATCCTGTCGTCAACGAATATCAAATCAGCCGAGCGCTCGATGTGGTCGCTGCCAACCCCTATCATGGTACGCAAGACCAGTTCGACGGGATGGGATCGAGCATGGTGGGAGACTATGTTCGTTCGCTGAAGCAGACTAACTACCTGGTAACTGAAACCAATGCTCAAACCATTGGTTGGGATTCCAAAGAACAATTTCCGCCTTATGATGGCCAACTCCGTCTCGATGTCTACACTCATCTTTCATCGGGCGCGAACATGGTCGAATACTGGCATTGGCACTCGATACATTATGGTCAGGAAACTTATTGGAAGGGTGTGCTCTCCCACGACTTGGAGCCGAACCGCGCCTACGCGGAGGTGAGCCGTACGGCGCGCGAATTGCGGCGCATCGGACCGCACATCGTCGACCTGAAGCAAAACAATAAGATTGCGATTCTTTACAGTAATGACTCATATTTTGGTATCGAGTTCATGAAGTTTAGCGACCGCGTGAATTACCGCTGGCTGATGCAACAAATGTATAGCAGTTTATACCGCGCAAATATTGGCGTGGATTTCGTGTTTCCGGAAAACTTGCAGTTAGCGACTTATAAGGTCGTGGTGGTTCCTCCTTTGTACGTTGCCAGCGATGAGGTTTTGAGCAAGCTGGTCGAATACGTGCGGGCCGGCGGTAACCTTGTTATGTGCTTCAAGAGTGGATTTACGAATGATTACGACACGGTGCGGTGGAGCATGGCTCCCGGACCGCTTCGCGAGGTGGCTGGCGTTCATTATCAGGAGTTTTCCAACTTGCGCACTCCCTTGGCGCTCAAAGACGATCCCTTCCACGCTGGCGCCGAAAACAAAGTTTCAGAGTGGGCGGAGATGCTGGTGCTCGACACGGCCAAACCACTTGCTTATTATGACCATCCATTCTTCGGAAAGTATCCAGCCATTACCAGAAACAGCTTTGGTAAGGGTACTCTGACGTATGAAGGCACGGTTCTCAGCGATGAGCTACAAGAAAAAGTGTTACTCGGTATTCTGAAGTTAGCTGGACTCGAAGGGGCTGATCAAAAGCTTCCGAACGCGGTGCATGTCAAACATGGAGTTAGTCGGACCGGTAAGACGATCCATTATTATTTCAATTACTCGAATGATTTACAGAAGTTCGTCTATTCTTATGGCGGCGGTTCAGATTTGCTGCTACAGACCGCGGTCCTGCCCGACCAGACCATTACATTGAAACCTTGGGACCTTGCCATCGTTGAAGAGAAGTGACCATTCTCGCCAGGTGCGGACGCTAGAAAAAATGATGCTCAACCCCGTTGCCAAACGCCAAGCTTTTTCGCTCCAGCTTTGTGCTGTCGCGCTCATGTTCTGGTGGCCGTCGATTTGCAGGGGAGATCCTGTCCTTCCTTATCTTCTGGCAGATCACATGGTCTTGCAACAAGGCCGTGAAATTCATGTCTGGGGTAAGGCCGATCCGGGAGAACAAATCACCATAACGCTCGCGGAAAAGACGAATTCAACTCCGGCCGATGCCGGCGGAAGTTGGAGCATCGATCTTCCAGCCATGAGTGCGGGAGGACCATACACAGTTAAGGTTCAGGGTAAGAAAACCATTCTGCTCAAGGATGTGATGATTGGAGAGGTGTGGGTTGCATCCGGACAATCCAACCTGACCTTCGCCCTGAACGATGCAGTGGGCGCAACCGAAGAAGTACCTAAAGCAGATTACCCGCAGATACGGATGTTCACTGTGCCGAAGAAGATTGCCCTTGATGCCCAATCGGACACTCTCAAAGCGAGGTGGCAAATTTGTACGCCGGAAACGGCGAAGGGCTTTTCTGCCGTGGCTTATTACTTCGCGCGCGAGTTACATCTTAGGCTCGACACTCCGATCGGGATTATTGAGAGTGCGTGGCCGGGGACAACGATTGAAGAATGGATGGATTCCAAAACTCTGCAAGATCTTTCAGGACTCAAGCGAATCGGCGATCAAGGAGACCACCGCGCCGAAATGGCTCCGCCTGTCGGACGAATTCACTTCGACTTGGAGTTTGACGATTTTGAGTTGATCAAGGATTCATCCCCCGAAGGCACTTTGTTCAGCAACTTCGATGACGGCACCTCCCGAAATTCAACGGGAGGCGTCTGGTCTTACAGTTGGCGCGATGCACCGGAGACATCTTTTGAGCTCATCGCTCCGGGACGCGCGGGGAAGGGTTTCGCCGCACGCGTTGCCGGGAAGATGGATGCTTCCGATGACACCCGATTGACGACGCGCTTCAAACCGGACAGCTCCGCGGCGGATTTGAGCGCCTATGCGGGCATTCGTTTCTGGGTGCGAGGCAGCGGTTCATTTCGCCTGCGGACTTTACAGCCGACGATCTCTGACTGGGACGACTATGGTACAGATTTATTTTACGCGTCCCCGGATTGGAAGCCGATTGTTGTGCGCTTCAGTGATCTTCACCAGGAGGATTGGGGTGTTGTAAAGGATTTCACTCTGCAAGCGCTGACTGGTTTTGCCATTGATAGTTTCCCCGCGTCCGGTTATCCGCCACGCCCGCCGTCCGGACTTTATGGTGGAATGATTGCTCCGCTGGAGCCCTACCCCTTGCGCGGCGTGATTTGGTATCAAGGTGAAAGCAATGCGCCGAGCGCCCATGAATATCGAAAGCTGTTGCCGGCGTTGATTCAGAGTTGGCGCGCTTCGTGGAATGAGAGCGACTTTCCGTTCCTGATCGTGCAACTGCCGAATCATGGTGCGATCCCCGAGAAACCATCTGACTCGGCCTGGGCGGAAATGCGAGAGGCGGAGCTGCTGACGGCCAAACAGGTTCCCAATACAGGTATCGCCGTTACGATCGACGTTGGAGATCCAAAGGATGTTCATCCGCACCGCAAGGCAGAAGTTGGTCAGCGACTTGCTCTGTGGGCTCTGGGGACAACGTATCAGCAGCCAGTCGCTTATTCGGGACCGCTCTACCAATCGATGCGTGTCGAAGGAAGCAAAATAAGGGTTCGATTCACAAATATTGGAAATGGTTTAGAGGCGCACGGTGGCGGTGAATTAGTTGGCTTCGCCATCGCGGGCGCGGAGAGGAAGTTTCACTGGGCGATTGCCGCCATCGAGGGCGACTCGATTGTGGTATCAAGTCCAGATGTGCTTCGGCCGATAGCGGTGCGGTATGCATGGGGCGACAGTCCGCACTGCAATCTGTTTAATAAGGACGGATTGCCGGCGTCGCCGTTCCGGACGGACGACTGGCCAGGGATCACGGCACAAGCAGCCCACTAAGTTCCAAGCGCCCGTCCGCGCAGCCTTCGCTCGACCCTTGCGCAACGATAATTTTCACCACCCTTGATATGCGCCGATGTTGTAGCCAGTTCCGGTAGGCAGAGGGTTTCCCCAAAAATCCTGCGCGCCCATGGAACATCCTTTGGTTTCCCCACAGACGTGGGTTCCAGCACCGATGGCGGGAGAGCCAGGCAACAGTTCAAAGGCAGTAGTGGGTTTTCCGGCGGCATGATACGTCGGGTCGCGCAGCATCGGGTTCGTGTAGGAGCTGTGAGAATCCTGATGCGCCGTTGCACGATAAGCACTGAAGCTGGTGTAAGCCGCACCGTCCACTTCCCAGGCTTTCCCTGACGCAGAGGTTGTCCAGTAAATGTTGTTGTCCAGTGCGAACGCCGAACTTGTCTGGATCATGTCCGGCACGGTCGCGTAGATGATGTTGTTCTTAAAAAAGCGCGGCCCGCTCCCCGAATAAGTCGCGTCACTCGTGCTGAATGCGGGCGCGTTCGAGGCGGGATTCCAGTAGAACGTATTGTTGTAAATCTGCACGCCGTTCAGGGAGCCGTTGTCCCATGTGTGAATGAAGACCTCTCCTTGTTTTGACAGGTCGCTGCGCTGGCCGTTGTTGGCACAGACGTTATAGCGGAAAACGTTATCCACACTGGCGCGTCCACCAGCGCCGAAAAACGCTACGCAATAACCAGCTGAGTCGTGCCCGTAGTTGTACTGGACGACGTTATTGTCGTTGTAATAGTCAATATCGAAATCTCCGCCGTCGCCGCCCCAGCTCTGGTTAGCGTAGGACTCGTTGTACTGAACGGTGCACGTGTGGCAATACCACTCCCAAAGGCCCACGGGCGTGCTCCCGGTGCAAGATGGACACAGGCCGCTACGGTAAACGACGTTCCGTTGCAGCAACCCATTTTTCAACTCCGCAATCAGAATGCCGTCTCCATAAATATCGTGCGCCACTGAATTTTGCACCGTCACATTGCTACCCAAGGGCTGGGAGGCGCCGTTCGCCTCGATCCATGCTCCTCCTGCGCTTACGAATATGCCCTCGGAGACGTGGCTGTCGTGGGCGATCACTCCGTCAATCAGCACGTCATTGAATATCTCTGCGGCCGCGTTGGCGGAGATGAAGACTTCCCCCGAATCCGCTCGCTTGGTCGAAATGTAGCCCGCATCGTGGACGTTCAAATTTTTCAGGTAAACGTGATTGATCGTTGTGTTTGGAGTATTGCCAGAAACGTAGACCCCATACAAGTTGCCGCCCAGAATCTCCAGATTGTTGATCTCCCAATATTGCTGGTCGAACAGTTTCAGCGCGGCGGTGGTATTTCCTCCATTGATGATCGGCTGTGGGCCGGTTCCATAGGCATCGATCACATTGGGCGTGTTTGAGGCGCCCGAGCCTTGCGGAGTCAGCGCGCCATTACAAGCCGTTCCCCGTCTGAGCATGAGATGGTCTCCGGGACGAAAAGCAAATCCATTCGCACTGGCCAATGAATTCCAGGGAGAGGCCTCTGTCCCGTTGCCGTTCCGGCTAGCGGAACAATCGAGATAGTAAGTTCCGGCGTTGGTTGTTGGGGGGGCTGCGTTTCCCGTGCCAGACCACGCATAGAGAATCGATAGCACGAGGATGGTCACGCTCGACCTAAAGAAGCGGAAGAAGCCAATGGAAATTGGTCGCGACATCATCTCCTTTGGCTCGCTTGCCGGGACAGTTTTATTCGCATCGACAGTTGGCTGAAAAACTCCGATCTCGGCGCGCAGCCGCTAAAGGGGCGTCTCATTCTGAAGGCTTCATGGTATCGCTAAAGTGATACCCTGCCACGAAACAAATTACTGTAATCGATTGCAGCAATCGCGATTGTGCCCAAGCGATTCTAGGTACTCGGGACGAAACTTTTTGACTGGCGCTGGCACCATCGCCGCGGGCGCCCTGAGCGCGAGATCCTTGTCCGCGGAAGAGACTAGCTTGCTTGACCCGCCGACGGAGATTCTGTGTCACCATAGGGCATTGCGCGACCGGCTACTTCAATTGCCGGGCAGCGCCGTTCCGCTCAGACCGAGGCGCTCCGGTCGGAGCCATGGCGGTCGACTTCCTGAGCAACAAGTTGGTCCGCAGAATATATTCGGTCCCATGCAGCGTGGGTATCTCGCGCTCCACTTCCGCTAGAAGCGCCTTGAACGCCAACCTGCCGAGCTCAGCCTGCGACATCTGCACGGTAGTCAGAGGTGGCGACATGAACTGTGCCAATCGCACATCGTCGAAGCCTATCAACGATAAGTCGTGCGGAATAACAACGCCCTCCTCATCGCTCTTTTTCATTACGCCAATGGCGGTCAAGTCATTCGAGCAGAGAATTGCCGTGGGTTTGATCGGGGCGTTCAGCAGTTGCGCAGCTGCTGCCATTCCTCCTTCTGTCGTGTGATTCCCCTCCATAATCAGGCGGGGGTCGCTCGCGAATCCAATTTCCTGCATCGACTGTAGAAACGCGTCCTTGCGTGCGATGGCTGATTTCAGCCACAGCGGACCGGAAACGAAACCGATTCGCCTGTGGCGCAAGGCTGCGAGATGCTGGATCGCCTGGCGAATGCCATGCAAATAGTCGATGCGTATATTGCTGATCCGGGGCAGGGCCGGGCCGACATCGACGAAAACAAGAGGGAGTTGGCGGAGCTGCAGATCCTCGAGCAGCAATTCCTCCATCCCGAAAGTGATCACCGCCACGCCGTCAACGCGACGCTCCATCATTCGCCGAACCGAACTCGCCATCAGCTTAGGGTCGTGGACGGTTGAGGTCAGCAGGATCTCGTACCCGTGCTCTACAGCAATTCTCTCGAATGTGGCAACGATCTCGGGGAAGAAAGGGTTAGTGATTTCGGAGACGATCAGACCGAAGATTCTGCTTTTCCCGGAGACGAGGGCCCGCGCTTGAGTGTTTGGGTAGTATCCGAGCTCATCAACTACCTTCCAGACGCGCCTCGACAGCAGGGGATCCACGTTGGTCACGCGATTGATCGCGCGCGAGGCCGTGGCCGTCGAAACCCCCGCACGCCTCGCGATTTCGCGGAGATCCATCTCTTGTTACCCCCAGCGGAAGGGAGATGGCGAAGTGCGGTAAACGTTTGCCAATCTCCGCAAGGTTGTCTATGATTTTCGGGCGGACGGATGCGAGTAGCACACGGTGTTTTACAGTAGACTTCTTTTAGATACAACGAGATAAAGTAAGTCTGGAATGCCGCTGCAAGTGGGTGCGGGCGGGCAGCCGGTTTTCGAATGACAACCGCAAGTCCTGCGTGATACACCAAGCTCTGACCAAGGGGGTCGATTCGATTGGCTGTGGCATCATCTGATTCAGTCCCGAACGTGGATTCGGCAAGAGGACGCCCGCCCATCCTTGAAGTGGACAAATCGGCAGTTCTCCAGGAACTGGGAAACATTCTCGCCAGTCCGTCCTTCCGAAATAGCAGCCGCAGCAAGCAATTTCTCTCCTATGTCATACAACACAAGCTGGAAGGGCATCATGAATTGCTGAAGGAGCGTAGCATTGGAGCGGATCTGTTCCACCGCCCGGCAGATTACGCGACCGGCGACGACCCGGTCGTTCGAGTGCAGGCAGGCGAGGTTCGGAGGCGCCTCGAACAGTATTATCATGAGTTTTCCCAGCCCTCCGAAATACGCATCGACCTGCCCGTAGGAACTTATGTTCCCGAATTTCACCACGCTCCTGTCGAGTTGCCAGTTGAGGCCCCAACTCCCCCTATCGCGCGCAATGAGACCAGCAATACGTGGAAAGTGGTTGCCTGGGCGGCGCTGGCCATCAACCTGGTGCTGGCGGGGGTCATCGTCGCTCCCGTCATCCATCGCAAACTGGCCCAACCCTCGCCCTTGCAGCAGTTTTGGGCCCCCGTTTTTTCCACTTCGCAACCTGTACTCATCTACATTCCGAAGCCCATTTTGTATCGCCCGTCATTTGCGCTGTATGACAAATACGCGAAGGGTCATCCCGGCACTTTCCAGACACAAGTCGAAAGGTTTGACCAACCGCTGCCTCTGGATCCCGATGAAAAGATTTCATGGAAAGACATGCAAACCTTTCCCGATTTCGGTCTGGTCTCGGGCGATGTTTATGCTACCTTTCGAATTTCCGAGGCCTTAGGCCAGATCGGAAAGCCCCGCCAGATCAGGATCGGCAGCGAATCGTCGTTCGACGAGCTGCGCAATTCTCCGGCAGTGCTGATTGGAGCGTTCAGTAACCGGTGGACGATGGAAATGACATCCGACTTGCGTTTTGTGTTTGAAGAGAAGGACGGCATCCTCTGGATACATGACCGAACCTCTCCGGACAAAAAGTGGTTTTGCCGTCTGGGTCTGCACCGGGAAGTGGTCGTGGACTTTGGAGTTGTCACCCGATTGCTGGACTCCAAGACCGGTCATTGGGTGGTCAGTGTGGCAGGAATTACGGCTCCGGGCACCGACGCCGCGGCGCAGTTTGTCTCCAATCCCGAATACTTGTCCGAACTGGCGCGGACGGCACCCCCGGGGTGGGAGAAGAAAAACATGCAAGTCATTGTGCAAACATCTGTCATCGATGCCGGTGCCAGCCCGCCTCACGTGGTCGCAACTTACTTCTGGTGAAGCTGCCGTCGTGACCAGCTTGAACTGTAAGATTTCGGGACTTGTGGGCATCCCCGCTCAGAACTAAAATCTTTTCCCTTCCACACCGGCCGTCTCCCCATTTTCGCCGCTTTGAGTCGTTTTAGCGCGATCGATTCTATTTCATTGCAGTTAAAGGATTTAAGTTTTACCAGTCGACCGTAACATACCGTATGTATACCGTGTGTTACTCGAAAACAATGAGGGCAGAGCTTCATATGGGTTCGCATTTGTAGAGCAAACGTTTACTCGGAGTCCTCGTTCGAACCGAGCAACTGATGAATAAGCCCCGCTTCCGGCCCACCCGTCTTCTCACCCGCGCTCGCCGCTGCCCTCGCCTATCCAGTCGTGCCGGCAAGTGGCTGGTTGCGCTGCATTGCGCGTTCGCATGCTCTACGCTCCCAGGCTGCGGCGGTAGCGCGGCACCCTCCACCTCAACTCCGCTGACTGTCACCACGACATCTCTCGCCGGCGGCACGGTCACTGTGCCGTACTCAGCGACTCTGGCGGCGACGGGCGGGACGGGCAGCGGGTACTCCTGGAACATGTCGGCCGGGATGCTGCCGGGAGGGATGACATTGGCAAGCAGCGGTCTTCTCTCAGGCACGCCGACAGCCATGGGGACCTTCAATTTCACGGCTGCGGTTACGGATTCGTCACAGGCTTCGGCCACAGCAAGTCTCAGTCTCGCCATAGCGGCTGCCGGTCCATTGACCAACTACGAATTCACCGGCGACACCTCGCCGGTACACGATCCAAGTATCATTCGGCAGGGATCCGCCTACTACGTCTTTTCCACTGATGCGTCTTCGAGTCAAGGTGGATTCATTCCCATTCGCTGCTCGACCGATAAGATTGCCTGGACCGCCTGCGGTTATGTCTTCAGCACCTTGCCGTCGTGGATTTCCGGGGCAGTTCCGCAGGCAACGGAAATATGGGCGCCGGACGTCTCCTATTTTAATGGTGCCTATCATCTTTATTACGCTGCTTCGTCTTTTGGGTCGAATGTTTCGGCGATAGGACTGGTGACCAACAGCACGCTCGACTCGAGCGATGCCAGTTACAACTGGGTCGATCAGGGCCTTATCTTGCAGTCCTCGTCTTCCGACGACTTCAACGCCATCGACCCCAACATCCTGATCGATGCCGATCGGAACATCTGGCTCACTTACGGAAGCTTTTGGACGGGAATCTACCAGCAGCAGATTGATCCGGCAACCGGACAAATCCAAACCGGCTCGACCACCTACCATTTGGCGGAACGCGCCTCGAATGTCCCAAACGATCCCGTCGAAGGCTCTTCGCTGGTTTATGAGAACGGGTACTACTATCTCTTCGTTTCATGGGATTACTGTTGCGAGTCGAACCCCGCGCAAAGCGACTACAAGATCGTGGTGGGCCGGGGAAGCACTCCTAACGGGCCGTTCATCGACCAGAATGGCGTCGATATGGTGGCGGGCGGCGGAACGATCCTGTTGCAGGGAGACTCAAACTGGGCCGGGCCCGGTGGGCAGACCGCATATATCGATGCGACGGATGGCGATCTGATCGTGTTTCATGCACTGAATCTGTCGCAAAACGGCTTGGACTACCTGTTTGTGAGATCGCTGACCTGGCCGAACGATTGGCCCCTGATCGGAACCTCGACCGTCGCCGGTGCTGTCAAGCGTCGAGGATTGAAGGTCGATTAGATTTTCGTTTGAAGATTTGTGGGCAGTGGACGGCTGGAAAGGCTGGACATCCGCGATGGATTCAGATTTGGCGACGACGGCTGCTCGTGAACGCGGAGCGGTCAAAATCTGTCCCAGAACAATCTGTCCCAGCACAATAACGATAAGGGAGCTTTAAGCTTCGGGGAGACTCTGATGACACAAGACGTGCAGCAGGCTATTTTCAGAAATGTTCGTTCGCTCCTCTATTCCGGTCCTGTGCGGAGTCAAAGTTGGATCGCGAGAATCGTTCGATTCTCTTTTCTATCGGCTCTGCTCCTGGCCGGATTGCCCGCGGTTGCACAATTAGATACGGGGTCGATCAGCGGCGTGGTCACCGACCCTGCCGGCAGCGCGGTCAAGGACGTCAAAATCACGGCGACGGAAACCAGCACCGGCACAACCTACAAGACGGTCAGCTCCGCCACGGGATACTACGTATTGCCGTCCGTCCTTTCCGGCACGTATCAGGTGAAAGCCGAGCCCTCCTCGAGCTTCAAGACCGAGGTTTACACCGGCGTTGTGGTGACGGTTGCCTCGCACGTTGGCCGGGACATAGCGCTTGCGGTGGGTGCTGTGTCAGAGACGGTCAGCGTAACGGCCGATAATTTGACACTGGAGACAGAGAGTTCGGAAGTTGATGCCAGTGTCACTAGGGAGCAAGTTAACGATCTTCCCCTGGCAGTGACGGGCAGCTTGCGTTCGATCTCCTCGTTGGAGTTTCTGGTGCCGGGCACAGTCGGTCCGGGAACGTCTGCCGGTGGATCGTCTTTCCAAATGACCAAGATTGCGGGCGGCCAGACCGAAGGAACAGACTACCTGGTGGACGGGATCACGACCAACCGCCAGGAGAACGGTTCGGGCTCGTTTGACATCGTTGCTCCATCGGTGGAATCGATTCAGGAGTTCCATGTTGATATCTCCGGAATGCCGGCGGAGTTCGGCAGAACAACCGGAGGGTTGGCTAACTACAAAACGCGCTCCGGAAGCAACGACTATCACGGGGCGGTGTTTGATTACTACAAGAACGCAGTGCTGGACGGTAACAACTGGTTCAACAACGGCTACCTGGCGCTGAATCCGGCGGAAGGCGCGTTACTCGAGCGTCCGCCTGACACGAAGAACAACTACGGCATTTCTCTCGGAGGCCCAGTCCGGATCCCCGGCTTGTATGACGGTCACGACAAGACTTTCTTTCTCTTCAGCTTCGAGCAACTTCTGTACCACACCGGTGCTTCTCCCACCTCGAATATTCCAACCCCTGCCGAGCTTGGCAGCAACGGGCAGTATTTCGATTTTTCGTCTACGCTGGGCGGCCCGATCCTCGACGGTAACGGAAACCAAGTGTACGGGGGGTGTGGCAACACAGTGCCGCTGTACTACGGTGAGATTTTTAATCCCGCCTTCGAATCCAACGATTGCAACACGGTTGCCTTTCCGAACAACCAGATACCCATCGGCATGGAGAGCCAAGTGGCAAAGAACGTTCTCCAATACATGCCCACCCCGAATCTATCCGGCGGGACCAACAATTTTGTCTACAGTACGACCGACGCCATCACGCAGACAGTCTACAGCGTCCGCATCGACCAAAACCTCGGACAAAGCCACAAGATCTGGGGATTCTTCAGCGCCAGAGAAAACGTTGACCATGGCGTCGGCGCCAACCTGCCTCCGCCACTCACCTCAGCTGGCGGCGGCTTCGTGGATCAGTTTGGCAAGCTCGGTCGCGGGGGATGGGATTGGGTTATAAGCCGATCGGTTCTGAATTCATTGACGTTTGGATCCAACCGCTCCAACAACTACAACAAGTCGGCAGCCGCGAAAATGGGGGTCGACTGGGATAACAAGCTGGGAATCGCCAACGGCTCCGGTCCGGTCTTTCCCGGATTTGTGTTCAACAGCAGCCCCTATCCGAGCTTCGGCGAGAACGACGACGCGCAGGATGTGGACAATACAATTGCGCTGAACGACATCGTGCACTGGCAGCATGGCGCGCACAGCCTCAATTTCGGCGGTGAAGTGCAGTATCACCAATATTCTTTTGTCAGCAAAATCGGTGGCACTTGCAGTGGCACATCCGGGTGCTACAACTTCTGGCCCAACCAGACCGCGTCGGACACCACCTACGAGGGACGCGACGGCAACGCCTTTGCCGCATTCCTCGTTGGTCAAGCCGGTACCACCAACGCACTGAACCAGATTCATGCGCCGCGCTGGATCACTCACACCACTGCACTCTTCGCGCAGGACGACTGGAAGTTGAAGCCCAACCTCACCCTGAATCTCGGAATGCGCTGGAGTTTTGACACTCCGCGTCACGAGGCGGACGGCGATACAGCCATCTTTAGCCCGACCACGCCCAATCCAGGAGCGAGCGGCTTCCCAGGTGCTCTGGTCTTTGCCGGAGTAGGAACTGGCCGCAACGGTAACACCGGCGAAACGTGGGCCAATTCGTACTACAAGGATTTCGAACCTCGCGTCGGATTTGCCTGGTCGCCCGCATTCCTCCACGACAGGGTTGTCCTTCGCGGCAGCGCAGGGATCTACTACGGGCCGCTGGTCTATGCCGACTTTGGCCAGGGAACGCTCCAGGGTTTCACCGCCAACCAAACCCTGTTCACCGGGGATCCTCTTTCCGGCCCGCAGGTTGACGCCGGCCTTCCCGTGCTGCCCACCACTCCCGACCTCGATCCTACCCAGTCGAACGGGCAAGGCGTCGACTACATAGCGAAGAGCTTCGGGCGTCCGGCCATGGTCAACTCGTGGAACCTGGAGACCCAGGTCCAACTCAAACGCGATCTCTACTTCTCGCTCGGATACATCGGCAACCATGCCACCCGCCTGCACGGTTTGCTCAACTACCCGAACGACATGCCGCTCAGCGATCTGAGTCAGGGCACCTGTCTCTTGTGGTGGGCCGTCGCACCCTGCCCCAACGGCTTTAGCTCGCCTCCGATACAGCCCTATGTTGGCTTCTCCTGCGCCTCCGGCTGCACCTATGGAATCAGCGAACCAGTCGAGCAGGCGTTGCGCCCGTTCCCGCAGGTTGGCTACATCAACGAAGACAGCTACCTGCAAAACGTCGGGCAATCCAGTTACGACGCGTTGGAAGCCAAGCTGGAACGGCGCTTCCATAACGGTCTCAACCTGCTCGTCTCCTACACCTTCTCCAAGACCATCACCGACGCCGACAGCATCCAGCCTTACTACAGCACCCTGCAAAGCCAGGGTGGAACCCAGAATCCCTATGACCTTAAAGCCGAAAAGGCGGTGAGCAACCAGGACGTTCCCAACAATCTTGTTGTCAGCTACATTTACGAGTTGCCGGTGGGCCGTGGCAAGCGCTTCCTGGCGGGCACTTCGAAACCTGTGAACGCGATCATCGGCGGCTGGAGAGTCAGCGGCGTATTGCGCTATTTGAGCGGCCAGCCCATCAGCTTTTTCGGTGCCAATGGCATTCCAGGCTTCGACAATGGCATTCGCCCGAACCGCGTGGCGGGGCAGCCCGTGCGCCGCAATGGCTCATTCAACCCCCTGTTGTTCGTAAACGACGGCAACACCGGCTACGATCCGACTTCGGGTGCGTGCACCACCGGCTACTGGAACTGTGGTGCTTTTGCCGACCCTAACCCTAATCCTGGGGTCGACGTTCCATACGTATTTGGAAATATGCCGCGTAACTCTGCTGACATACGTTCTTTCCCCTTCTACGACGAGGATCTCGGCCTTGCTAAAACCTTCCCTGTTACGGAGCGGGTGAAGGCGGAGTTCCGGGGAGAGTTTTTCAACGCATTCAACCGGCATGTCTTCAACAAACCCGATTCTGGCGTTCAGGACACGGGCTTTGGCCAGGTTGGCACTACTCTTCTTGGACCGAGAAACGGCCAGGTCGTGGTACGAATTACCTTCTAGGTGAATCTGGGGGTCTCGGAGCCGAAGCCTCCGGACAGCCGCAACTCGCCCGGCAGGCCATACGCGGCCACCTGCCGGGCGATTCGTTAAACAGGTCTTTAGGTTGCCTACGCGCTCATTCGCCTGCGGGCATTTTCTGCTCTGTCTTTTGCACATCGGCTATGCTTAGGCTTGTGTTCCATCTTTCCCCGCGGTTGCTGACGATTGCTCTGGTTTTGACATTCTGCTGCCAGCGTGGAATTGCGCAAGATGGCGACGCGAAATCCCTCTTCGATCGGGGAAACGCTGCTTTGCGAAAAGGCGATGGGGCGGCAGCGGTCCCTGATTTTCGACAGTTTCTTCGGCTGCAACCCGGCTCGGCGGAAGGTCACTTCAATCTCGGTCTCGCATTGCAATCGGCCGGTCAATGGGAAGAGGCGCTGACCGAGTTGCACAAGGCGGCGTCTCTGCAACCGGGCCTGCGCGGCGTTCCGCTGTTCACCGGCATCTTGAACTACAAGCTGAACCGTCTCTCCGCTGCGCATGACGAGCTCGCACAAGAGACGCGGCTCGAACCTAAGAACGCGGCCGGCTGGATGTGGCTCGGCGTCGTGGAGTTGGCTCGCGATCATGCCGATGCCGCTGCGGCCGCGCTCGACAAAGCCGCCGCGCTCGATCCCACCAACCTGGACATTCTCTATCATCGCGGCAGGGCCCATCTACTCATTTCGAAAGAAAGCTACTCGACCATGTTCAAGCTCAGTCCGGACGCGTCGCGCGTCCATGAAGTGCTTGGGCAGGCAGATGCCGAGGCATACCGCGCGGACAATGCCATTGCCGAATTCCAGCTCGCGATTCGTGCCGCGCCCCGCGAGCCCGGCCTGAGTGAAGAACTCGGCGACGTTTATTGGACAGCGGGCAAGTTGCAGGAGGCAGATGACGCGTATGCACAGGAGATCAAAAACGACCCCAACAATGCCATAGCACTGTACAAGCTGGGTAGTCTACGCGTAACTCGCGATGATGCCGCCGGTGGCGTTCCGCTGCTGGAAAAAGCACTGGCTCTCGATCCGGCCATCAGGGACGCGCACTACTATTTGGGGAAAGGCTACGCCGCGCTGGGTAAGGTTGATCTGGCCATCGAACACTTTCGGCTAGCGACCAATTCCGAGCGGACAGAAGAACTGCGGATCATGGCCTGGTATCGGTTGGCCACGTTGTATCGCACTCTCCATCGAACGCAGGAAGCCAGCGAGGCTCTGGCTGAGTTTCGGAAATTGAAAGCGGCGCGGGATCAGAGACAGGAAAACAAGTTTCAAGAGCAGGGGCGGCGGCGCGATCAATTGCCCCAGCAGGAAGCCATCCCGGCCACGGCCGATCTTCCGTAACTCGAGTAGGCTCGTCCCCGTATTCAACGTAACGCTATTTGATGTTAACGGCCGTTGACTCCTTGAGAATTGGCAACCGAGTGAGTGTAACT
>JGI12635J15846_10000667_pt1 | contig 29701 bp, 24 predicted proteins | sample BlaSpr_A8_OM2_M2_FD_15846 | JGI IMG/M metagenome (IMG submission 15846)
CGGTTCCGCCTCCGGTACCGCCTCCACCACCAATTCCGCCACCACCGCCCGCGCTGCCTCCACCGGGCCCGCCGCCGGGACCACCACCCGGTCCCCCACTCCCGCCAACACCGCCTCCACTGCCGCTGCCGTCTCCACTTCTGCCGCCAGCGCCACCTGGAGCGGTTCCACCGCCGCCCGTTCCGCTGCCCGTCGCGGTGCCCGGTTTGCCGGCTTCCCACAAGCTTCCCGAACCGCCCGTGCCGCCACTCCAACTCGCAGCGCCGCTGCCACCTGTACCCGTTCCGCCGCCCCCACCACCGGGGCCAAAACCCAATCCCCCTCCGCCACCGCCGCTCCCCCCCCGATTGCTTTCCGCTGCCAGAATCAGTTGCAGCAATTTTTGCGGGTCCTCAAATATTTCGCGGAATTTGTCTCCCTGCGCGCCCAGCACTTTCGACGTCAATTGCGCCGCAACTTTTATTCCCGCCACCGAACTGTCTTCCGCCACGAATCGAATTTCATTAATGCGAATGCTCGGGTCGCCGGCCATCGCGGTTTTCAATTGTTCGGCAAGTGAACTTGGCTTTGCATTTCCGCTCGGGAAGGCGCGCGCAAATCGCGCGAATTGCGGTTGTGTAAGATTTGGTGCGAAATGAATACTTGCAATACCGGAAGAAGTCAGAAGTTGCGCGAAACTTTTCTCTGCCGCGGCCGCTCCCAGCGGCACTCCGTCCAGCAGGATCTGGTTTCCCGAAGCGCCCAGCAGAAGTCCCGTATCGCGGCTTTCTTGCAGCGCGGCGTGCAATTCCTTCCACGCCGTTTCAAACTGCGCCATCGTCCGCACGTGTCCGAATTCGTACAAACGCGCAAATTTCAACAGAATGTTCAAGCTGCGAACAAACGCGCGTGCCGAATTTCGAGTATCTCCAGCCATTTCTGCGGAATTCCCTCAGTAAAACCTTCTCCCTACACTAGGCCGCCTCTCCTCAGGAAACAAGCTTTCCGCAGTTTCATGTCGCCATCTCACTAACACAAGTATCATTTCCGATACATTTCTTCATTGTTTCCCTCATGGGTTGCTCTTCTGCCCGGCTCATCAGTACAATCACTCTTGGCCTGTTCGTCTAGTGCCCATCCCGGCTTCCTGCCTGGGCTACTTGGGTTCTTAAGGGCCCACTGACAAAATGGCTGATCATCAAACCCCGGCTCACTTGAAAGCGGAGATGCCCCAGATTCCCGGCGTCAACGGCCCTCGGCGGTCCGCTCCTAACCCCATGCTGCCCCTCATCATCGGCCTCGTGGTCATTGGCATCATCCTCCTCTTTGCCGTCCGTTGGCTATCACGAACCAGACCCGCAGAACCCGCTCGCGCCGAGCAGGCTCCCCAACTCGAAATCCCTGCGCCGCCGCCGGACCCCAACTCTTTGCTCCCCCACGCCACGGAAGGTGACCCCGTCATCGCCAATGTCGCCGACCTTGCCAAGCCCTGGACCTCCGCCGACTTCTTCGTACGCAATCGCCTCAATGGTGAAAATGTCCCCGCGACCATTGTCCGGCTTCCCTCCGGCTCTCCGACTCTACCCACAGGCTATTGGGCCTTCTCTCGCAAGGCTCCTTACGGCTCTTGCCAGCTCGAATATATCTCCGACCTGAACCGGCTCCGCGACGATTACGGCTTCCCCCGCGCCAATCATCCCCTCGTCGGCAACCCTTGCAGCCGCACTCTGTACGATCCTCTCAAAACTTCAAATCTTCCCGGCAACGTCTGGATGCGCGGCGCCATCGTCCAGGGCAGCGACATTCGCCCGCCCTACGGCGTCGAAATCAAAATCCAGGGCAAACAAATCCTCGCCATCCGCACCGAATAGTCCTCGCGCTCTCTCCCGATCTGGAATCCCCGGCTCTCGCACATTTGTTTAAGGCATGGGCCCGTTAATGCTGGCTCCCCAAAAGCAAATCGGGCAGGCTCTCCTTCGAGAGCCTGCCCGATTTTAGTCCGCTTCTGCTTCCTGTGTATCGTTAGAACGTCAGGACCAACGACATCTGCAGTCGTCGTGGGATGGATATCGTTTTTGTGCTCTGCCCAAAACGGGTGCTATTGACATTGAAATTGGCCAGGCTGGAGTTCGCATCAAGTGGCACAGCAAACACCGGATGGTTCAGCAAGTTAAACGCATCTGTCCGGAAGGTCAGCTTGATCTTCTCCGTGATGAAAAATGCCTTCGACGCCGTCATATCCCAGTCGAAATACGCCGGTGCGTTGAACGCATTGGACTGCAGGTTCCCGACTTGCCCCGGTTGCGGGTTGCAGAAGCCGCCTGTGACCGCCGGTGTGCACCCACCCAGTTGCGGCGAAGAAGGCGCGCCCGTGCCATCCGGGCTGACCAGCTTGGGGTTGATGATGTATACGGTGCCGTTACTTTGCACGAAGGTGCCAACATCACCGCTGATCTGCTGATGGGTCAAGGTGGCTATAGCGTTGTTGTTGTACGAGCGCGAACCGCCGCGATTGAACGTCGCGTACTGCGAGACGATCGAGAACGGCGCCCCACTCTGCCAGGTGAAGATCGAGCCTGTCTGCCAACCGTTCACCAGCAAACCGAGTGCACGGTTGGGCGAGCCAAACATCCTGTGGCCTTTGCCAATCGGCAACTCGTAGGTAAAGTTCGCCTTGAACGCATGCGTCAGGTCGAACGGCGCGCGTGCCTTTTCCAGATACGGTCGCGCGTTGTCCAGGTATGGCTGAAACTGCGATTGCGAACCCGAAAAGTCCGTCATCACCTTGCTGAACGTATAGTTCGCCTGGAAGTACAAACCCCGGCTGAATCGCCGCCGCAATTCCACAATTCCCGCGTTATAGCCGGAGAACGACGTGTTCTTCAGCAGGTCTCCGCCCATGATGTAGGGATTCGGGAACCAGTTCACGAGGTTGGCCTGCCCGGGGTATGCGCCTATTCCCGTGTCGAATTCATCGGCATGGTAAGTCGCGATCAACTGGCCAATTTGCCCCTGCTGGATGTAGTTGTTAATGAACGGAATTCCCAACCCGCCGCCATAGATGAAGTTGAAAAACGGCAGTGGCACACTACCCGGGATAGCCTTGTTGTATGTAGGATCGAACGTCCCATTCTTCGCTATTGCCAGGAACCCGTTATTCCTCGCATTCTGGAAGTCCTGGAAAAACGTATCTGTCGGACATGGCGCAGGGATAGGTGGAGTACATACCGCGGGGGCGTTGTAATTCAGTTGGTTAACGTCAATCGCTCGGAACAACCCCACTCCGTGGTTGCCCACATAGCTGACCTGCAGTGACGTATTCCAGCCGATGTCCCGTTGAATACTCAGGTTCCACTGCTGGATTTGCGGTGGCTTCAGGTTCGGGTCGATACCGTATCCCGCCAGGCTCCCAATTACCCCGCTTGTATTCGTCGCATTAAACGCGTTCGTCTTGAAGTCGATCGGAATCTGGAACGGGGGAGCAGATACTGTCTGCGCGCCCAGCGGATTGGAAACCGTCGGTCCGAACAGCTGTGCATTGGAACTCGTGGCGCTTAGCCCCGTGTTTCCGGCGGCCGCGTTGTTTGCCGCCGTGAAAAACTCGTCGTTCACATAGTTGAGGCTGAACCCTGCGCGCACCGCCGTCTTTCCGTTGCCGAACGGGTCCCATGCTACACCGATGTTCGGCGAAAACGACTTCCAATGGCCTCCGTAGAGCCCACGCGAACTGTTTCCCCCCGCAAAATTGACCGTCGCATTCCCTAACAGCACCTGGTTGATGTTCGTTCCCGCCGGAACCTCCGGCAGCAGCACCAAACCATCCCTCTCATCCACCGGACCGAAGTAATCCCACCGAAGTCCATAAGTCACCGTCAGGCGTGGGTTGACTCTCCAACTATCCCCGGCGTAGATCGCATACTGGTTCTGACGATAGTTCCGGTTAAGCGGTGAGACTTTGTACCCCGAAGTTTGGCTGGTTGCATTAAACGTTTGCGACACCGTAGCGAGAATGCCAGCAACGTCTGTCGCCAGCGCTGCCGCGTTGTTGTAATCCGCAGTTCCGGCCTGATATGCGGACCCAGAGCTTGGCAGGTCGCTTTGGGAAAATGCGTCTCCGTTTTTCGAACTGAAGCCCAGCGCGTACGTCGGATAAAATCCAAACTGGTCGGAGGTGGCAATCGTAATCCGGGATACTGATCCACCAAACTTGATGGTGTGATTTCCCTTGGTGAAGCTGGCATTATCCAATCCCGTCCACGTCCGCGTATTCCGCCCTTGTGGCAGGAAGTTGGGATTCGGATCCGTGAAAGCCAAGGTCGTATCGTCCAGAACATAACTCCCAAATTTCTGGGCCGTCAAGAAAAACGCCGGCGCCAAGTTGAATCCGAAGCGTGCTTCATTCGTGATGGTGCCGTTCGGGCTCCACCTCCACGCAAGCGAGAGAAACTTCACCGAATCATTATTGCTCACCAGTGGAACGACATCGTATGACGTATCGATGTCTGGGCGATCCACAATTTCCCGATTCCACGACCATGTCCCGGTGATCGTATTGTGCTGGTTCAGGTTATAGTCCACTCGGAATCCATAGTTGTCCCGTGTGTCGTTATTTCGCGCATTCAACTGGTATCCCAGCAGGTTCACGCCGTCTCCCACGCGAGTGTTATTGGCCTTCAGCGCTGGGATTTCCTTGATCAGCGCCAGCATCGTCGGATCGCTCGCATAGCTAAAGTTGGTTCCGCTGTTGCTTGTGAAATTCAGCAAATTCACCGTTCGCGGGCCGGCCGGATCCGGATTCCCGTTTGCGTCAACCGGTGTATAGGTGAAGGGCAGCGTCGGAGTCGCGCTCGTTAACGCGTTATAGATCGTCGGACTGATTACTGTGGTATTGTTCGGGCTCTGCTCACGCAACCTCAACAGCTCATACCACCCATAGATAAACAATTTATCCTTGAGGATAGGTCCGCCGAGGTTTCCGCCCCCCTGATTCCGCAGCAGCTTCGGCACCCCGACGCCGCTGGCATCATTAAACCAGTCGTTGGCGGACCATGCGTTCGTGCGGTAGTTCCAGAAACCCTGGCCGTGCCAATTGTTCGTCCCCTTTGGCGTCACGATACTGACTTGCGACGAACCCCCTCCATTCTCCACGCCCGAATTCTGATTGATTACTGTGAACTCCTGGGCCTGGCTGCTGAATGGCTGATTCGGGCTGAAATCCAGTCCATTTTCGCGAATAAAGTTGTCTTGGATGTTGATGCCGTCGAGTGTCAAGTTCGAATACGTGGTTCTCTGACCGCTAATCACCGTGCTGGTTGGCCCGGTCCCGTTCGGTCCGCTGACATTGACTCCCGCCTCGAGTCCGAGCAGGAACAAGGGATTCCTGTCCAAAATCGGCAGATCCTCGATCTGCTTCTTTTCCACCGTGCTGGATACTTCTGTATCCGTTGTGTTCACTACCTCTGCCCCCGCCTCAACCGTGATCGTCTCTTTGGACGGGCCCACTTCCAGCTTGATCGGCGGCACGGAGTAATTCGTCGAAGCGTCCGTCTTGATGTTCTCAACCACCGCCTCACGAAAACTCGTCACCGTCACCCTCACGCGGTACAATCCGCTGTCAATGCTCGAGAACTGGAACGCCCCCGTCGAACTCGTCACTGTCGCGTATGTGTAATTCGTACCCTGGTTCGTCAGCGTCACGTTCGCGCCTTCCACTGGAAGCCCCTGCGGGTCCAGCACCGTTCCCACAATTGACGCCGTCGGCGTCTGCCCCGACACCGTCCCGGTAACGGCCAGTCCGGCGAGCAACACCACCGCCACCCAATACACCCTCGTCATCCTGCGGAAGTCCATGCTTCCTCCTTGGAACAACTGAGATCCTTCTCGTAACCTGACTGCTGAATGGGCGGAACCATGTTCAGTTCGCTATCGAACTGTTCGACTGAGTTTTGGGAGAAGTTCATATCGCTCGCGGCCATTCCCCACCCGGAGAGAAATTACCGGCGATTTAATTCGCTATGCAATGTAAGCTGCAATCAATTTTCCAATCAAGCTTTCTTTTCAAGTCCTGTTTCCAATTTAACTACCCTTTTCTCAACGCATTACAATCCGCCCCGAACCGGGCGTCCTCATGGCAACTCCATTTCTCTACGGTTATCCGTATCCCCTCCGGAATTACGGAGACTGCCTGCCGCAAACCAACTCAGATGGCAAGGCTCAACTCCCATGATTTCTCTTCGTCCGGCTCGCCGTCCCGCAGGAAACCTTTCCCACTTCTTTCGTCATTGTCCGAGTAGCTTCTCATTCGATTCCTACGAGCCACCTGAGCGCGTCGAAACCGGTCGGAGGATGAGGCTCCCTATGAGTTCTTCCTTCCTGGACTTCCAACACAGACTTTTGCTTCGATCAGAGACACTTTCGGACGCATCCGCAGTGAATACTCGGTTTTCATTTAGTTCCGGAAGCCTGACCTCTTTCACATTCAAAGCGCAAAAAGAAGTACAGCTCGTTCGGTACTAGTAAGCTCTCTTATTGAGGGCGATTTCTCCGTGCTGTTTTATAGAAATCCCGTTCACAATCTTCCCGGATTTGCGTTCTCTCTTCACTCCGCGCTAAATTTATTGGAACAATTCGATACTGGGCGCAACTAACCTGCCGTAGGCAAAGTTGCCGGAGTCCTGGCACCATAGCGCAACCAATTGTCCCCGGCTCTGCGTCTCAAGATTACGGAGGCTCTATGCTTCACCGAAAGTTACTTCTCTCCACTCTTTCTCTCTCGCTGCTCCTCGCCTTCGCTTGCAACAAGCCCAGCGATGACGCCATCGCCACCGGCATCAAAGCCAAGCTCTATTCCGAGCCGCTCCTTAAATCCGCCTCCGTCGACGTCACCGCCAAGGACGGCATCGTCACACTTTCCGGACAGGTCCCCGATGACGCGGCTCGCCTCGCCGCGCAGCACATCGCCGCGACCACGCCCGGCGTGAAAACCGTCGTCGATCAAACCACCATGGCTCCTCCGCCGCCTGCACTCTCTGCTGCAAACCTCGCGCCGCCGGCCCGTCCGCGATCACCCGCGCGCCCGCCACGCCCGGCAAGAACTCCCAGCAAGCCCGCTTTGCCCCCGCCTGCCGCAGCTCCCGCGCCGGCCCCCGCGCCCGCTCAAGACCCAGCGCCCAATCCGGGTCCTCTTCATGACCCAGCGCCAGAAAAGCCCTCGGCTCCGGCGCCTCCACCTCTGCCTCCTCCGCCGCAGCCCATCACTGTCACCATTCCCGAAGGCACCATCGTCACCGTGCGCACCATCGATTCCATCGACTCCAGCGTCAATCGCACTGGCCAGACATTTCGCGCCTCTCTCGACGCGCCCATCGTGGTCGGCGATCGAGTCGTCGTCCCCAAAGGTCTCAACGTAAATCTCAAACTCGTTGACGCCAGCTCGGCCGGAAAATTCAAAGGCCGCAGCGAACTCACCGTTTCCCTCGACAACTTCACCTATCAAGGCAAGACCTATCAGATCGCCAGCAGTGACGTGCAAGAAAAAGGCGGCTCCCGCGGCAAGCGCTCCGCCGAAGTCATCGGTGGAGGTGCCGTGCTCGGCGCCATCATCGGCGGCTTAGCCGGAGGCGGCAAAGGCGCGGCCATCGGCGCGGGCGCAGGCGCGGGCGCCGGCACCGTCGTGCAAGCCGTGACGCATGGCGAGAAGGTGAAGATCGCGTCCGAAACTCGCCTCGACTTCACCTTGCACGATCCCGTCAACGTAACCTATTTCCCAAGAAAATCTTCTTACGCAACCCCGCCCGCGCCTCCGCAGCCACAATCCGATCCCGCAACGGACGCGCCGCCATCCCAACCAACCGGCACCGACCAGCCACCTCAACAATAATTTCTGTCGTCAATCTTCAACCTTCTTCCCCAGGCCCCGAGGCCAAATCCTCGGGGCTCTTTTTTGGAGTGCGGGAGCAAAGCCTGCCCGCCGCAGGCAGGCTCCGCTTTTGCGAATTCAACCCCGCTGACGGAGTTTGGTTCGCGTCCACCGGCTCAAAAATTTGTCATCCTGAGCGCATCCTATAAGGATGCGCGAAGGACCTCAACTCAACCCTCTCCAAAAAATTCGTCTACGCGCACCGAATTCCTCTTCTTCCTTCTTTCTTCTTTGCATCTTCGCTTCCTTACCTCTTTACTTCTCTTCCCTCTTCTCTCATCCTCTTATCCCATGGCTCCCATCTCTCGCCGCAATTTCCTCCATTCCACCGCCGCCGCATCCGCCGTTGCGTTCGCTCCACCTCTTCCGAAAACGCAGCAACCTCCCGCCTTCTCCACCCTCAAACCACTCGGCGACCGCGTCCACCGCATCACCGCCGATGAATTCCACGCCTGCCTCCTCCGCGCGCAGACTCTGATGTCCCAATCGAATCCCTCCTTCGACGCGCTCCTCGTCGGCCCCGGCACTTCCCTCTACTATTTCACCGGCATCCACTGGTGGCTCAGCGAACGCCTCCTCGCTCTCATCATTCCGCGCACCGGCCAACCCATCCTCATCTCCCCCGCGTTCGAAGAATCCCGCATGCGCGAATCACTCCTCTACTCCGCCGAAATCCGCGTCTGGCAGGAAGACGAAAGCCCCTCCAAACTTATCGCCGCCTCGCTCGCCGACCGCGGCCTTCGCACCGGCCGCATCGGCATCGAAGAGCGCCTGCCCTTCACTTTCTACGATCATTTCCGCGCCGCCGCCCCCGCCTACGATCTCGTCTCCGCCGATCCCATCACCATCGCCTGCCGCGCCGTCAAATCCCCGCACGAACTCGAACTGATGCGCCTCGCCTGCGAAGCCACCTGCGACGTCTACCGCCTGGTTTTTGCAAATTTGAAAGAAGGAATGACGCAGGAGCAGGTCAGCGATCTAGTCGTGGCCGGCTATGCGAAGATGCATCTTCGCGGAGACGCCCTCGTTCTCTTCGGCTCCTCGGCCGCCCTGCCGCATGGCAGCAAGCAACCGCGCACACTAACGGAAGGCGACGTCGTTTTGATCGATGATGGCTGCACAGTCGAAGGCTACTGCTCCGACGTGACGCGCACCGGGGTCTTCGGCAAGCCCAGCGAAAAAATTCAGCGCGCTTTCGAGACTGTCCGCAACGCCCAGGACGCCGCCCTTGACGCCGCCCGCGCCGGAAAATTTTCCGGCTCCGTGGATGACGCCGCTCGCTCCGTCATCGCGTCCGCCGGCTACGGCCCCGACTACAAATTCTTCGCTCATCGCCTTGGCCACGGCATCGGCCTCGACATCCACGAACATCCCTATCTCGTCCACGGCAGCAAAACTGTCCTCGAACCCGGTATGACCTTCTCCAACGAACCCGGCATCTACGTCCCCGGCGAATTCGGCATCCGCTGCGAAGAGGTAATGGCCATTACCGCAGAAGGCCCCGCCCAACTCCTAACTCCCGGATTCCAGGTCTCTCTAGAAAAACCGTTAGGCTGAAAAAACCTGGTCATGTCGAGCAGCCTCCGTGGCCTCTGCTCATCTCTGCGAACTCTGCGTTAAAATCTTTCTTCACTCTTCCCGCGCCAATTTCCCCACAAACTCCACCACTCTCTCCTCTGCCCAAAATCTCTCCGCCCCCTCCCACCGCGAAATAAACCCGCAATGCCCCCCACGCTCCGGCGTCACAAACTTCACCCGCGCATTCTTCTCCACGTCCGTCCGCACAAACGCCGCATACGGCACAAACGGATCATCCTTCGCCGTTATCAAGAGCGTCGGCACGTTTACCCGCCCGATCACGCTCTTTGCCCCCGCGTGCTCGTAATAATCCTCCGCATCCTTGTACCCGAACTGCGGAGCCGTAATCGCATCATCAAACTCCCGTACCGTCCGGATCGCTCCAAACCCGTTCCGCGAATATCTCTCCGGAAAAAGCTCCGCCTTCCGCTGATACCGCGCCATCAGTCCCTTCACAAAATGCCGCTGGTACAAATAATTCTCCGCCTCATCCAGCGCATCCGCGCAGGCCGATAAATCCAGCGCCGGGCAAACCGCGCACACCCCGCGCAATTCCACGGGTGGCGCCGCTCCCCACTCCCCGGCCATCTTCGTCACCAAATTCCCGCCCATCGAATACCCTGCAAAATAAATCTGCGTAAATCTCCCGGCCATCAATTCCAAAAGAATCGCGCGATAATCTCCACTGAGCCCGCTGTTATACAACGTCGGCGTCAGCCGTTCCGTACCGCCGCAATTCCGCTGATTCATCCGCACGGCATGAAATCCCCGCGCCCACGCCTTGTCCGCAATACCCCGCACATAATTCGAATCGCACGACCCTTCGAGGCCGTGCACAATCACAATCACCGGCACATCGCCACGTTTCCCCGCCTGCCAGTGACACACTCCCTTCAACTGCGTCTCCGCATCCACGCGAAACAACCGCGCCTCGCCCTCCGGCAACGCAAACTTCCTCCGCAAAAACGCCCCTGCCATCGTCTGCAGGTGCCCGTTCCGCAGCCACCCATGCGGCTCAAACTCCCTGAACTTTTCATCCATACTCCGACTTTAGGGGAGACCCATTCCTCAGGCAAGCTGAGCTTGAGCTTTGCTTGACCGCTTCCTTGCTATTCGGCTAATACGGACGCAACTTGGCCGAGGCCAAGCAACTGGCCAACGATGCTATCGACGGCTACATCGCAAGCCTGAAGAAACGCGGAAACAGGCTTCCCGGAGTTCGTCCTTGACTCGCTCCGAGCCGCCTATTTCCAGTATTTCCTGCCCGCGATGTCTCTTTTTATTTCCGATTAGTTGACGGCTATGCCTTCTTCGCCGCGGCCTGCGGCTGGCTCGCTTTCTGATTCACCGGCGCTGCCTGCGTCGCGGCTTGGCTTTGCGCTTCTTTTACGGCTTCGGGAGCTGCGTGGGTGACACTGGTAATAGCATTGGCCATTTTTTGAGGTCCTTACTGCCTCAACGTCTCTATCGGCCGGCCCGCTCGAAACTTTAGAACTTTTTCGTGACCGCCTGCATGCTCCCTGTAACCTCCGAATCCCTGTTCATTCAGCACCCTCCCGGCCTCAAATCATTTTTAACCTGCTGCAAACAAGCCTCTTGCGGAGTATTGTTAACACTCCGCCGTCTCCCCGCGTCTACCTGGTGAGACGCTCTTCATCTCCATGGACCAAACATGGCCGCACTCTCTGAACTCCGCTCTTCCCGCTCCGGTCCACCGGCCGTGAATCCTCCGCACGAAACCGGCGGCGGCCCCGACGACGCCCTCGTTCGCGCCGCCCAGCAAGGCGATCGCTCCGCGTTCGGCCTTCTCTACGCCCGCTACTCCCGCATGGTTCACGGCATTCTCCTCGCCCGCGTTCCCTTCTCCGACGTCGACGATCTCGTCCACGACGTCTTCCTCCAGGCCTTGCCGCACCTCGCCTCCCTTCGTGAGGTCTCCCGCTTCCCCGGATGGCTCGCCTCCATCGCCCGCAACTGCGCCACCGATTTTCATCGCCGGGTAAAACCCAACGACGAATTCGACGAAGAATCCGCCTCTGCGCAAGACGAAAAGCCCGCTCTTTCCACTCGTCACTCCTCCCACTCCAGCGCCGAGGCCCACGCTGTCCTCGACGCCATTCGCTCGCTCCCCGACGCCTACCGCGAACCCCTCATTCTTCGCCTCGTCGAAGGCATGACCGGCCCGGAAATCGCCGCCCGCACCGGCCTCACCCACGGCTCCGTTCGCGTCAATCTGCATCGCGGCATGCTGCAACTCCGCGAAATTCTTGGCCGCAAGGCCTCGCCACCCACTGGGGGTGTGCTATGACCACAAACCAAACCGATCCTGAAAAAGAAAAAATGATGAACGAAAACTATCTGTGGGACGCCTCGGGCGTGCCCGACCCAGAAATTCAGCGCCTCGAATCGCTCCTCGCCGATTTTCACCATGCCGGCCGTCCACTCGTTTTACCCGCCGAGATGCCTTCCGCGCCCGGCAAATTTCGCGGCCTGCTCCTTCAAATGCCCTGGCTACCTCGCCTCGCCGCCGCTGCCGCAATCCTTCTCGCGCTCGGCATCACACTCTTTTTCTCTCTGCGCCCGATGCACGCACCAGACTCCGGCCCGGCTTGGGATGTCGCGAACCTCCAGGGCGCGCCGCAAATCGGCACAAAAGTGATCGCCGCCGATCAAACGCAAGCCAAACTCCGCGTCGGCCAAACGATCACCACCAACGGCGATTCTCGCGCTTCCCTCTCTCAGGCAGATCTCGGCGAAATCCGCATCGAACCCAACTCTCGTGTGCGTCTTGTGCAAACGGATCCGAATCGCAAGCGCATTCAACTCGACGTCGGCACCATTCACGCCGCAATCTGGGCTCCTCCCGGCACATTCGTCGTCGACACACCCTCCGCCGTCGCCATCGACCTCGGCTGCACCTACACGCTTCAAATCGCGCCCGACGGTTCCGGTACCATTCGCACCACGCTCGGCTGGGTCGGCTTTCATCTCAACGGGCGCGACTCCTTCATCCCCGCCGGGGCCATGTGCTCCACGCGCCCGAAAATCGGTCCGGGCACTCCTTACTTCGAGGACGTCTCCGAATCTTTCCGCGATGCTCTCTTCATCTTCGATGTGACCGAACAATCGACTGACGCCGGTTCTAAACAGCTCAATACCATTCTGTCCCAAGCCCGTCCGCGCGACGGCCTCACCCTTTGGCATCTTCTCTCTCGCACTACCGGCCTCGAGCGCGCCCAGGTCTATGCACGCTTTGCAACCCTCGTTCCTCCTCCTCCAGGCGTGACTCGCAGCGGAATTCTCGATCTCGACCAATCCATGCTCGATCTCTGGTGGAACTCCCTCGGCCTCGGCGATATTTCCGTCTGGCGCTTCTGGGAACAATCCGCCTCTCCGCAACCGTCTCCCAACTCCCAACAATTGCTCCAGAAAAAGCAATCTCTCCTCAAACAAGCACCGTAACTCGCAATCGACTGCCGGATGCGATTGCCTCCCGCAACTCTCCGCGTTCTCTGCGGACCTCAATCTTCCTCTCCATTGAACTCTCCTCTTTCTTCTCCGTTAACACTCGGTTCCACTCCCGCGTCTTCCCCTCTGAACGCGCATTTCACCCGTCGGGAGGCATCACTATGAAACTCAATCGCCCTTCCCACCCCGTTCTCGCCGCCGCGCTTCTCTTCGCGCTCTTTTTCTCTCTGCTTCACGTCAACGCAACACAGCTCCCCGAAAGCGACCTCACCGTCCACGAATGGGGCACCTTCACCTCCATCGCCGGCCCCGATGGCCGCTCCATGGACTGGCTACCTCTAACCGGTTCCACCGACCTGCCTTCGTTCGTCGAACATTTCCGCGAAGTTGCATTCAAGGGCGGCCTGCGCGGCACCACCCGCATGGAAACTCCCGTCCTCTATTTCTATTCCCCCCGCGAAACCACCGTCTCCGTCAACGTCTCCTTCGCCAAAGGTCTCATCACAGAGTGGTATCCCCACGCAGACTCCGCCAATCCCGCCCTTACCACTCGCGATTATTCCCTCTACAACAAAAAATCTCCCGGCGCCATTGCCTGGAACTCTGTCCACATCGATCCCCGTGGCTCCACGGATTTCCCGTCCGGCAATTCCGAAAATCACTATTTCGCCGCGCGCGACACTTCCTCGGCTTCGCTCTTCGTCGAAACATCCTCCGGCCCGCAGCGCGAAAAATTCCTCTTCTATCGTGGCGTCTCCGCTTTCTCAGTTCCCCTCGCGGCCAGCATCGCCGATGACTCCAGCATTCATCTGCAAAACCAACTGTCCGAAGAAATCCCCGCAGCTATTCTTTTTGAACGCCGGGGCGCCCAACTCGGTTACCGCATGCTCGGTACCCTCCGCGACCAGGCCACCTTCGCCCCGCCGGAACTTTCCGCCTCGCTCGATTCCCTCTCCATCGCCCTCGAAGGCATCCTCATCTCCCAGGGTCTCTTTCCCGACGAAGCCCACGCCATGCTCGAAACCTGGAAAAATTCCTGGTTCGAGGAAGGCTCCCGCCTCATCTACATCGTTCCCCGCCGCTTCATCGACTCCGTCCTCACGCTCCGCATTACTCCTGCGCCCACCACAACCACCCGCGTCTTTGTCGGACGCCTCGAACTCGTTACTCCCGCCACAGAGCGTGCCGTCGAATCCGCCTTCGCCGCAAACGACCAGCTCACGCTTTCCAAATACAACCGCTTCCTCGAGCCCATCCTCTCCACCATGATCCAGAAATCCACCGACCCGACCAGCGGAGAGCGACTCTCTCGCTACCTCCAGGACCTCTCCAACAGGCTTTACGCCTCACCGCAAAATTGAGCGGAAATCCGCGTTTTTCCCAGCCTTACTTGACCCAAACTCCCTCCACCCCTAAAATAGAAGTTTCACCGTGATGCAATTTTTCGATCTGTTGAACTCATCCTCCAGCCCAGTGGCCACCCGCTGGGCTGCGCCGTTTCTGGCCGCAAGCCCTCTCTCTCCAACGCGCTGGCCGTCCCGCAACAAATTCAAATACAAGAGGCGCCCATGATTGATGGTCCCATCCCCGAAGCTCTTACCTTCGACGACGTTCTCCTCCTCCCCGGCAAATCCTCCATCCTGCCCACCGAAGTCGACCCCACCACGCACTTCACCCGCAAGCTATCTCTCAACATTCCGCTCGCCTCCGCCGCCATGGACACCGTCACCGAATCGCGCCTCGCCATCGGCATTGCACGCCAGGGCGGCATCGGCATCATCCACCGCAATTTCCCCATCGACCGCCAATTCGAGGAAGTGGACCGCGTGAAGCGCTCCGAATCCGGCATGATCGTCGACCCCGTCACCATCTCTCCCGACATCACCCTCCGCCAGGCCCTCGAGATCATGACCAAGTACCGCATCTCCGGCCTCCCCGTCACTCGCGGCACTCGCCTCACCGGTATCCTCACCAACCGCGACCTCCGCTTCGAGAAAAATCACACCCAACTCGTCGGCCAGGTCATGACCAAGGACAATCTCGTCACCGTCCCCGTCGGCACCACCCTCGACGAAGCCGAAAAAATTCTCCAGAAGCACCGCATCGAAAAACTTCTCGTCGTTGACCAGGACTTTAACCTCAAGGGCCTCATCACCGTTAAAGACATTCAGAAAAAGCTCGAATATCCCCGCGCCGCGAAAGACGACCACGGCCGCCTCACCGTGGGCGCTGCCGTCGGCGCCACCGGCGATTTCCTCGAACGCGCTGTTGAAATGGCCAAGGCCAAGGCCGACGTCCTCGCCATCGACACCGCCCACGGCCACACCGAACGCGTCATGGCAGCCATCAAAGCCATCCGCCACCGCCTCCCCGAAATCCAAGTTGTCGCTGGCAACGTCGCCACCTACGAAGCCGCCAAGGATCTTATCTCCCTCGGCATCGACGGCCTCAAGGTCGGCATCGGTCCCGGCTCCATCTGCACCACCCGCATCGTCACCGGAGCCGGCGTCCCGCAAATCACCGCGATCATGGAAGCCGCGCGGGCCGCGAAAGGCACCGACGTCCCGATCATCGCCGACGGCGGCATCAAGTATTCCGGCGACATCACCAAGGCCATCGCCGCCGGCGCTTCCTGCGTCATGATTGGCAGCCTCTTCGCCGGCACCGAAGAAGCCCCGGGTGAAACGATTCTGTATCAGGGCCGCACCTTTAAGTCCTATCGCGGCATGGGTTCCACCGGCGCCATGAATGCAGGCTCGGATCGCTACTCCGTCGTCCAGGACTCCACCGAGAGCGGCAAGTCCGTTCCCGAAGGCGTCGAAGGCCGCGTCGCCTACAAAGGTCCACTCGGCGGCCTCACCGACCAGCTCGTCGGCGGCCTCAAAAGCGGTATGGGCTACGTCGGCGCGCGCAATCTCAAGGAACTCACCGAAAAAAGCAAATTCGTGCGCATCACCGCCGCCGGCCTCCGCGAATCCCACGTCCACGACGTCGTCATCACCAAGGAAGCCCCCAACTACCGCATGGAGTAAAATGTAGTGGCCGATCTTTAGATCGGCCATTCTTGCAGTTTCTTCTCTGCGCTCTCTGCGCGTTTCCTCTGCGAACTCCGCGTTAAATCTTGTCTCTTCATACTCTGCTCTTCCCTTACAATAGAAGGAGAAACAAAAATCGAAATGTCTTCCTCCGAACCCTGGCGTAACCCTCGCCCCGCACCCGACCTCGACGAGGTTCGCTATCGCGTTCCTCCCACTTCCTTTATTCCCGCATGGCTCCGTGCCTGGTGGCCCGCTCTTTTCTGGTCCGCACTGATCTTTTCCGCTTCCACAGATACCTTCTCTTCCTCCCACACCGTCCTCGTGATCAAGCCGTTACTCCGCTGGCTCATCCCCTTCATTTCCGACGACCGCATCGACGCCATTCATTTCTTCATCCGCAAATCCGCCCACTTCAGTGAATATTTCGTTTTCTATCTACTCCTCTATCGCGCTATCCGCAACGGCCGCAATGGCTGGCACCGGTCCTGGGCCTTCGCCGCCTGGTTCATCGCCGTCGCTTATTCTGTTCTCGACGAAGTCCACCAATCCTTCGTCGCCTCGCGCACCGCTTCTCCCTGGGACTCACTCCTCGACTCTACCAGCGCCCTCGTCGCCCTCTTCGTCGTCTTCCTTTTCTACCTTAGGTTCTTCCGTTCCCCCCGCCCCGCGTAACACCTGAATTTCGATCGCCAACTCTTCTCTGCCACTCGCCACTGGGTATCGTCCACTTCCCACATACCCAACCCGCCCCTCAACTCATCCAATAACTAAGAGCCGGCAACCATCCCGCCGGCAGGGAGCGCCCCGCTTGAGTCCTCGAATCGTCGTCGCCATCTCCGTCATCCAATCCATTCTTCTTCTGATTCATCTCTTCATCTACGAAACTTGGATCGCCTTCTCCGGTGCGCCGCGCCAGCCCTGGCTTCTGCTTCTCCAAATCGCGTTCGCCGTACTCTCCATCAGTTTTCTCGCCTCTTCGCTCCTCGCCCATCGCTTCTTCAATCGCCCGGTCCGCGCCTACTATCGAGTCGCCAGCGTCTGGCTTGGCTTCGTGAATTTCGCTTTCGCCGCCGCCGCTCTCTCGTGGATCGCTCTCGGCATCGCGCGTCTCTTCGCGTTACCCTTCACCCGCCCTGCCATCGCCGCGCTCTTCTTCGGCCTCGCCATACTCGCCACGCTCTACGGCCTCGCTAACGCCGCCACTCTCCGCATCAAGCGCGTCACCGTAAAACTCCCTGGCCTTCCTGCCTCCTGGCGCGGACGCGTCGCCGCCCTCGTCACCGACACGCATCTTGGCCACATCAAGGGCCGCAACTTCATCACCCGCATCGTCACCAAGCTCCGCCAGCTTCGCGCCGACGTCGTCTTCATCAGCGGGGAAATGTTCGACGGCACCCACGTTGACGCCCCTCGCCTCGTCTCTCCCTGGCGCCAACTCTCTCCCAAATTCGGCTCTTACTTCGTCACCAGCAATCACGACGAGTTCTCAGACTCCAACGGCTATCTCAGCGCCATTCGCAATTCCGGCATCCGCGTCCTCAACAACGAGACCGTCAATCTCGACGGCCTGCAGGTCCTCGGCGTTCCCTATCACGATTCCGCGAATCCCGAGCGCTTCCGCTCCATTCTCGCCAATGCCGATCTCGACCGCTCCCGCGCCAGCGTCCTGCTCTCTCACGTTCCTCACTCTTTGCCCATCGCTGAAAAGCAGGGCATCTCGCTGCAGCTTTCCGGTCACACGCACGGCGGCCAGATTTTCCCTTTCACCTGGTTCACCTCGCGGATATTCGGCGCCTACACCTACGGCCTCAAGCGTTTCGGCGATCTCCTCGTCTACACCTCCAGCGGCGCCGGCACCTGGGGTCCCCCCTGTGCGTCTGCACTACCCCCGAAATTGTTCTGATTCACTTCGAGTAGCGGCCACCTTCAGTGCTTGCCCTGACGAAGGAAGGGTGGCCCCGCCCTCTTCCCCGTCGCTCGACCTGGGTGTCCCACCCGCCGTTTTTGCGTGTGGGGCTCTTGGTATTTTGATTGTCATTCTGAGGACATCCGACATGGAGGTCCGAAGAACCTCAGCGTAATCCGGTCCACACAACTAAAATTCACACACCGGCTCTTCTCTTCGCGGAACGCGGGCCGCGGCCCACGACTTCTCCGTTGCTTTCCCGCCTCTCTTGCACTAAAACCATGTCTCGGCACTCAAACCAAAAAAAACGGACTCCACTCTATGAAAATCAGGCGCGTATTTCTAATAATCTCCCTTCTTCTCCTCCCTGCAATCTCCATCGCCCAATCCCTTCCATCACCCAAATCCCTCAAAGCCGTCAAGTTCGGCAAGCTCTGGGACGCCCGTGGCAAGCTCTGGACCAACGCCATCGTCCTCATCGAAGACGACAAAATCAAATCCGTCACCACCAATCCGTCCGACATTCCTCCTTACGCCCAGATCATCGATCTCTCCAAATTCACTGGTCTCCCCGGCCTCATCGACGTCCACACCCACATGACCATCTACACCGACGAAACTCCCGGCCAGCCCATGCTCCCGCAGCTCACAAAAAATCCTCCCGCCGTCGAAGTCTTCCTCGCCCGCAAAGGCGCGCTCCGCACTCTCGAAGCAGGCGTCACCACCGTCCGCGATCTCGGCGCCGATCAATACATGGACATCGCCATGCGCGACCTCATCAATCACGGTGAAATGCTCGGCCCGCGCATGTTCGTCTGCGGTTACGGACTCACCGTCACCAGCACGCCCTACAAGCCCGGCCTCAATCCTCCGGCAGGCGGCGTCGCCGATGGAGTCCCCGAAGTTCTCCGCGCCGTCCGCCAGCAAGTCGCCGCCGGCGCCGACGTCATAAAGCTCTATGCTTCGACCGGCACCGACGACGACGTTACCGGCTTCCAAACTTATTCCTACGAAGAGATCAAGGCGGCCGTTGACGCCGCTCACCAATTCGGCAAGAAGATCGCTATTCACTCTTACGGACCCGATGGCGCGCGCGACGCCGTCCGCGCCGGCACAGACTCCCTCGAGCACGCCACCGACATGGACGACGCCACCATCCAGGAAATGGCGCGCCGCGGCACCTTCTACGTTCCCACGATCGACCACAATCGCTATTACATTGATAACGGAGACAAGATCGGCTACGCGCCAGGCTACAAGGAGAAACTTCAGGCCTTCATCCCGCGCAATCTGGAAACCGCGCGCAAGGCTTTCAAAGCCGGCGTGAAATTCGCCATGGGCTCCGACGCCATCTACACCATGTATGGGGAAAACACTCGCGAACTCGGCTGGTTCGTCAAAGCAGGCATGACTCCCGAGCAAGCCCTGCGCACGGCCACCACCAACGCCGCCGAACTCCTCGGGAAGCCCAACGAATTAGGCGCCGTCGCCCCCGGCTATTTCGCCGACCTAGTCGCCGTCGAAGGCGACCCGCTCTCCAACATCGACGTCGCCATCCACAACGTCCGTTGGGTAATGAAATCCGGCCAGGTAGTCGTCGACAAAACCGCTACCTCATCTCCCCGCTAACCGATCCTTAGGAAGCCGGAGCTTCAGGTTGCCTGCGGCAGCCAGGCTCCGACATTTTCAGTGTGCAGGCCGGTAGATCAGCCCGATTGCGATCCCCACCGCCACCCATTCCACAAAGTACGCGACCGACTGCTCAATCGTCAGCTTCAGCCCGATGTTCAGGTTCACATAGTTGTGCACCACAAACGAGCAAATCGCAAACACCCCAATCAGCGCACCGAACCGCGCGCCTTCCGCAATCCCCGAACCTCCCCGGTACAGCATGGCGTAAATTACCGCAAGCACCACCATCGCCACAAACATGAACGCCATTCCCGCCGGCATAACGCTCTTGATTCCCTCCTGCGTCCGGTACACCGCAGGATATTTCAAGAACTCGTCCCGCAACCACGGCATCACACCAAACGCGACACCCCCAATCACAAAATACGCCACGAACCCGCCAACCGCCGCCAGCAAAATACGTGAGAGGTTCATCCGCATTCCTTTCCGCGGCACAGGTGGTCTTGGATTGCTCCTCTTCTCTTTGCAACCCCTGTGCGCTTCCTCGGTGAACTCTGCGTCAATTTCATTCTCCGCCCGCACCACCCTAGTCCAGAATCCCGTCCATGTCACGACGCCATTCCCGTGACGCGGGCCGCTCTTCATTCACTCTTCTCTTTAGGAGGCCGGGGCTTCAGCCCCTGAAGAAAGGGGACGCCCTTTCTCAATACTTGTCATTCTGAGGGCATCCGACAAGGATGCCCGAAGAACCTCAACTTCAAATAGTCCACTAAGTCGACGATCGAAGGGATGACTCAGGCCCCCACCCGTCAAAAATCCCGCCACGGCCTCCAAAACGGTACGCTCGTATACCCCACCCGGCCCGACGCCCCATCCTCATGCGCATTCCACTTCCGCGCCCTCTCCAGCAATCCTCGAATCTTCTTGAGCAGTCGTTTCACCACGGCAAACCTCCAATCCCCGCCACTCCAAACACACGCTTGCCCTGAGCGAACTCTGCGATGGGCGCCTTTCGCTGCGGGAGAAACTCTTCGCCATCGCGCGCTTTTCACGCGATGAACTCTTTACCATCGCACGTTTTTCGCGATGAAACCTGCCTTCCATCTCACAAATGGTTCTGGGGGTCGGAGCTTCAGCTCCGACATTAGGAGCCCTAGGAGGCTGGGCTTTAGCCCCTGAGGACACTCCCCACCAATCAGAACTCCACTCACGAGATTGGTTCCTTGTCCCTTGCCTACCCGCACTATCCCCGCGTGCCACCACCCTGTCGACGCCTAGCGTCATCGTTTTTCCTTACGCAGCCGCGTTTGAATCGCCTTCCTGAGTCTGCGACCGCCTTGGCCAGAAAAGAAATTGGCGATCAGGGATCATCATTCAGCGGTCAGCAAGCGAAAAAAATCCCCGAGCGTGCCGCGTACAGTTCACGGAGGTAACGCGGTAAGGCACTTCCCACGGCAACTAACCGTGTCCGTCGTCCAATTTGACAAGCCAAACCTCGCATCTTCCGACTTGGGAGGCGAAGACAGGGCAAAAGAACTAGTTTTATTAAGTGGATTAAAACATTCAGTAGATTAACAATGCTTGACATTGTCTTAATTTCTGATACTGTCTCAACATGGATTACGGCGAAGAAGTAGATTTTGGTGGCCCGCCTGAGGGATATACGGCCGATGAGGACGTGCTCGACAGTGCGCTTCAGAACCATTGGGATGAAGTCACGGAGGCAGTCGAAGACGCACGGGGCTCTGACTGGCTGAGGGACAGCGCGACCTGCCTTGAGCTCCTCAGCACGGTCTCGCAACGAGATTTTACGCACCTGCGCGGTGGATTAAAGAAATACCTTCGCAAGGGGCGAAACGACGGCGATCAGTTAACCGATGAGCACCTCTTCGCTATAGCTTCAGATATCGCCTCGTTTATCGAGAAATTGCCCGTTCCCCCACCTAAGAATGGTTTTCTGAACTACTTAGGGGGTGGAAAGCTACAAGCGAGGCAGTCACTCACACCCGGCCGGTGCGTTGCGATCGCCGCTGGTAAATGCAATCTCGGCGATGATTTGAGCTGGGCGAAGGACCTATTAGCGGTCACAAAAGCCTTTAGAGATATTTTGGCTGCCTTATCCGATCCTGACCTCCAAGAGCCGTTTGTCCGAATCCGCATTCGAGAACCATTCCAGACTCTCAATTACTTCGTTGGCAGGACCCCCGGATTACTCCTTGTCCATTGGCCGTCGGATGGAAAAAAGCTCTCCTTTGGCCGCTGTCCGGACCCGGAAGTCTCGGACCTAGCGGCTTACATTGCGGAATGGATTTCTGAATATCTCACGAATTATTACCCCAGAATGGGAATCGGCGTGTGTGCTGAATGCGGAACGTTCTTCGAGCGTGAGCGTCGTGATAAGACATTTTGCTCGAAAACTTGTCAGAACCGTGTTGCGTACAAGAGAAAGAAGATTCTCGAGAGTGACGCCTTGCAACGAGTAAGTATTGCGCCGGACGACGCAGTCGACATCGTCGCCGGACTGTGGATTCATCATCCTAGATTCGGAATCGGCTTAATTGAAGGGCTGAGCAACTCAAATGGGCCGGTCGAAAGCATGCTTCAGAACCTTGGAGGCAACCAGAACGCTCGATACCGATCGATGGTCTCGAGAAAGGTCGTAGTGCAAGTCCGCTTCCTCCAGGGGGTGCGAATGCTCACATTTACAGATTTGTTTGAGGCCCAAAAAAAGGAAGATCAGCTACCGGATTTTTATCAGGTGCAATCTGAGGAGACCTTAGCAGAACTCTTGTAGGGCATCCTTAACCGTTCCTAGGATGCCCTACGCGATGGCGGGTGTAGCTCAAGTGGAAGAGCATTCGATTTGTAATCGAACCGTTGAAGGTCCGAGTCCTTCCGCCCGCCCCACCATATTAGCGCACACGAGGAGTAAGTAGAAACGATGAAGAGGTGGAACAGTTGATTCGCTGGCAAGGACGGCCCGAAGTGAATTGAGATAGAAAGGTTCAATCTGGTAACCACAATGCTTAACCCCCACGACGCTGCTAGGGACGAAATTCTTCGATATCTTTACGACATCCACGGGAAGGCGAGGAGTCCTAAGACAGCTGGGCTCAAGATTACAGACCTTTCCAGCGCCATGAAACCGCGGGGTCTGAAATTGCGGGAAGTTGCCAGCAACCTCGATTACCTGGTCCAGAAGGGCTGGGCTCGAGAGGTGATCGAAACAAGAACCTTTACGACGCCACGAGGAACGACGCAACAGGCGGAGAAGCGGACTTACAAGATCTCGGACCTAGGCATCGACCACCTTGAGGCAGCTTCAATGTACCAGCGACCACCAATCACGCCACATATTAATATCTCGAACATCCACGGGGTAACAGTCGTAGGCGACGGAAATGTTGTAAACACAACTTTTACGGACCTATCAAAGGTCTTGTCTGACGCAAAAGAAGCGATCTTGGCAGAACCAGAAATTTCCGAGGATTCAAAGCTCGAGATCATTGCAGATATGGATAGCTTGCAAGCTCAATTACAGAAACCAAATCCAGACAGAACTGTTGTCCAGAAGCTCTGGTCAAATATCGAGAAGATCGCGGCCGTGGGTGGTGCGATCGAATTCATCACCAAAGCGTCAGAGTTGATACAGCCTTTGTTAAAGTAGGAATCCGGGCTGGTGACTCGAGCCACGGCGGGTGGCCCAGGCAGTAATCGATTTTTTTTAATAACTCCGCCTCGATCGAACGAGTCAACTTTCCCCTTACTCACAAATCAAAATAACGGGGAGGGTGCCCCATCCTTGCGGGGTTGGTTTATGCAAGGGTGGGTCTTGGGTTACTCCGCTCTTCCTTTTCGCTTCCTGATTACCGATCGCTCATCGCTGCTCTCCTCCGTCCTTTAACTTTCAAATTTCGACTGTCAACGCCTTAGCGGGGCGACGGCTCCAGCAAGCCGCCAACCAACCCGACCGTGCTACCATCTGCGCATGATTCTCCCTCTCACCGAGCCGGGCTATTACGTCGGCTGGGGAACGCTGAGCCTGATCAATGCCGGCCTCGCGCAAACGAAGAATCGCAGCGGCCTTCTCTGGTTCGCCATTTCCCTGATCCTGGGCCCCATCGCCACGTTCCTCATCGTAGTCCTCGACCCCGCCACCCCCGCGAAGTAGCTCTCCCCCCTTTCGAACGGTCAACTACAGCTGGCGGACAAACAACCCTCTCCGCCTCTCTGCGAGCCTCAGCGCTCTCCGCGTCTCTGCGTTATCTTTTCTCTTTCTTGGCTTCAAGCTGTCGGCTGTAGGCTGTAGACTCTCCGCAAAACATCCTCTCCCCGTTACCCTTTCGCCGCAAAATCGTCCCAGTACCACTAAATACTATTGCTAAACTATGTATGGTGTGAGAAAATGAAATATGTTCGCGCGGGGAGTGGCCTATCCACACACCGCGCATCTTCCCGTCCAAAAATCCTCCGCATCTAAGTCCCCTGTTTCCATCACTTCAAAACTGATACAAACCAAAGGACTTCAAGTCCTTCATTCCGGTCACTTACGAAAAACAGGGGGGAGGGGGGTCGCTGGCCATATCACTTTCGACCGTCCCCATTCTTCCCTGGCTTGCCCTGAGCCTGCCGAATGGGTCGCCTGTCACTTCCCCCCTTACAATTTCCTCATGAACCCCTCAGGACTTTTCAAACCCCGCTCCGCGATCCTGTCTTCAGTGGAGGCAGGACCTCACCCGTCCTGTTGCAGAAACGATGTCCCTCACCGTATTTCTGGCCCTTTGCATTCTTGGCCTCGACTTCATGATTTATGTTCTCTTCAAGCTGACCTATGGCGACAAGCGCGGCACCATCGCCCGCCAGGTTGCGGCCCACAGGGATGCGCTCGGAGAGCAACCACCCCGGCCTTTCCTCGTTGCTTCACGAGAGGCCGTTTCCCCCCGGCCGGGGCGTGGCCAAGACCGAGCCGCGAAAACTCTTCGCGCGCGGTTCGTACACCACCCGCATCGCCTGACCGAGCGGCAGCCGGCCGCACAGCATCCAGTCGTACAGCACCTCACCGTACAACAAAAGGGCCGCGGCAAATCCCCCCAAAACACATTGCAAAACACCGCCGGTCTGGAGAAGATGTGGCCAACTCTTCATGCCCACTTCCCGGCCAGCCGAGCGCACGCGCATTCCCGGCACACTTCTGATTGTCATCGTCCTGCTTTCGATTTCCGTGTTCATCAATTACATCGATCGCGGCAACCTCTCCATTGCCGCGCCAATGCTGAAAGACGAGCTGGGGATTTCGGCGGCGCAACTGGGCGTGCTGCTTTCCGCGTTCTTCTGGACCTATGCGTGTCTGCATCTTTTCTATGGCTGGCTGGTGGACCGGCTGAACGTCAACTGGGTCTTCGCCGGCGCCTTCCTTCTGTGGTCGGCGGCGACGGCTGCAACCGGGATCGTGCACACCTTCGCCGCGCTTTTCGTGCTGCGGCTGCTGCTGGGAATGGGAGAGGCCGCCAGCTATCCCTCGTACAACAAGATCATCGCGCTGAACTTCGAGGAAGAGCATCGCGGCGTGGCGAATTCGGTGCTCGCATCGGGACTTCTGCTAGGGCCGGGATTCGGCATGCTCTTCGGCGGGCTGCTGATGGCGCGGTTCGGCTGGCGCCCGTTCTTCATCGTTCTGGGGCTTGCGAGCATGTTGTGGATTTTGCCGTGGCTGAAATGGATGCCGAAAAAGCAGTACGCCGCGCAGACGGAAACCGCGGGCGCGCCGAATCTCTTCGAGTTTCTGCTGTTGCGCTCGGCTTGGGGAACATGCATCGGATTGTTCTGCGGAAACTACGTGAACTATTTCCTGATTACGTGGCTGCCGTTTTATCTGGTGCGCGAGCGCCACTTTTCCATGGACAAGATGGCGAAGATCGGCGGAATCGCCTACCTGCTGGCTGCGCTGACCTGCACGCTTTCCGGCTGGCTGGCCGACCGGTGGATCGCCGCGGGAGCGACGCCATCGGTGGTGCGGAAGACGTTTACGGGCGGCGGAATCGGGCTGAGCGGAGTCTTCCTCGCTCTTGCGGTGATGAGCGGGCCCGGGTTTTGCGTGGCGCTCGTGATCCTCGGCGTCGTGTCGTTCGGCGTTTCTGCCTCCAACATCTGGGCCATCACGCAGACCCTTGCGGGGCAACGGGCCACCGGGCGCTGGGTAGGCTTCCAGAGTTTCTTTGGCAATATGTCGGGAATGGTGGCGCCGACCGTGACCGGATATGTCCTGCAGCGAACCGGGCATTTTTTCTGGGCGTTCGTCATCGTCGCGGGCGTCGCCTTCGCGAGCGCCGCTTCGTGGATTTTGCTGGTGGGGCGCGTCGAGCCGGTGATCTGGGACCGCAAGCTCCGCGCCCGCGCTGCGGCGGCGGCCAACGTCCAGCCGCGGGTGTCCTGATGCGCGTGAGGGTTGTACTATGGTGAGTGCTTCGAGAGCGACTCGGCTCTCGAAGTGAACGGGATCGACGGATTTTCCGCCCACCGGCGATTCCCGAATCGTTCAGCTCGCGAGCCAACTTACCAAGGCGGATCCGTGACCAAGAAAATAAAGATGACAGGGCTTCTCCTGCTGGCCCTCAATCTGATGGCATGTTCCAAATCTTCCCAGCGACAGAAGGAAGCGGATTCCAAGCCTCCCGCGCCCGCCGGAACGTCCAGCTCCGTTCCCACGGCGGAAACTCCGGCCAGTGTGGCCCCGCCGGCGAGCGGACACGGAGTGAAGACCGAGATGCGCAACGTGATGTTTCACCTCACGGACGAGGCTGTCGTCCACGTCGAATCCCTGTCCGGAGAAATGTATCCTACCGGCAAGAACGAGATGCCGGTGTTTGACGACAAGACCTCGTTTGAAGTGCACGTCGCCGACGGAAGAATATCGATTACTCCGCAGGCGATGGCCTCGATCCTGAATACTGAAGTGTTTGCCAGAAATGATTCGCCATTTAAAGACATTTCCATTTCCATAGATCAAGACCGGCTTCTCATAAAAGGAAGGCTGCGCAGCAAAGGCGACATTCCGTTTGAGACCGCGGCCATCCTCACTGTCACTTCCGACGGCCGCATCCGGGTACGCACCGAGAAGCTTAAGGCTCTGCATGTTCCGGTGAAGGGGATGATGGACAAGTTGGGCATCGAGCTGGCTAGTTTGGTCAGCACCAGCAAGATTCCCGGCATGGTTACGGACAAGAACGATGTGTTGATGGATTTGGGGTTGCTCTTACCGGCGCCCCATATCAAAGGAAAAGTCTCCGCGGTCTTGATTGGGAATAATTCCATCGTCACCATCTTCGGGGATGGAGGCAAGCCCGCCTCGGCGAACGATCCTGTAAGTTACATGAGCTTCCAGGGAAATCCCGTGCGATTAGGGAAGCTTACGATGGAAAACACCGACCTGACCGTGGTGAATCTGGATTCCGACGAGCCGCTCGAATGGAGTCAGGATCACTATCGCGACCAGCTCGTGGCCGGATATTCCAAAATTACCCCAAACTTTGGCCTTCGCGCCCATGCAAAGAACTTCTCGAAGCTCCCGCATCCGCCGGCAACGCCCGCGCCGGCAACGCCCAAAAACTGAAGTCCACCCGCGCAACATTGCGCCCAAAGCGGCTGCGCGCCAATGGAGGAGCAGCCGCTTGAGTTTTTGATCGGGGTTTCGGGCAGAGGAAAAACGAACCGCCTGCGCACGCGGATTGCGTGCCGCTGACTGGATGTTACTCGAGAAACCGCTTAGATCTTCACGCCCCAGAACCCGGCGTCGGGCTGCGCGAGTGCGATGCCGACTTCCCAGGCTTCGTGGCCGCGCCAGACAACTTCGCCCTGCGCGCTGCGACCGGTTTCGGGGAGCACCAGCCGAACTTGCCGGCGGAGCGGTACGTCGGCGCCGACGACGGCCATGCAGCCGGAATGGCTGACATCAACGGTCAGTCCGTTCGCTGTGCGGCGCGCTTCGCCTTCATCCCATTCCAGGCGCAAGCGGAGGCTGGCGGTCGCTCTTGGGTGGGAGCGCAAGCTGGCCCAGCGCTCTTCCATCAATTTAATCTGCGAAATCGTTTGTTCGGGGGTTAACAAAGCCATGGAGTACCTCGCGGAGGAAATTACAGCATGGGGGGCCGTCTTAAAAGCTAAACCCGTGGCAGGCTCACGTCAATGGTACTCTTTCAAAAAAGTACCCCCACCCGCCACCTCCCCGGCACCCCCCTCAGTGCTTCGCCGCCTCCAGCTCTTCGTCTGGCGGGGATTCGATCTTTTCGGAGAGATCCTTCACCGCAAAGGGCTTCCGGATGTAGGCCCGGGCACCCCACCCCATTGGGCGGTCATCCCCGCGGCCAGTGGAGGGACAAAGAAAAAGCCCGCCCCGGTGTCCCGGCACGGGCTGTGGAATAGTTGTGGATTAGGGGCTTACCTCTTGGCTTCGACAGCATCTTCGACCTTGCTCTTTTCTTTCTTTTCCTTTTTCTTGAACTCGTAGCCGACGAGTTCAAGGATGGCAACTTTCGCGCCATCGCCCACGCGAGTGCCGCCGTGGATAATACGCGTGTAACCGCCGGCGCGATCGGCAAACTTCGGCGCGATTTCGCTGAAGAGCTTTTGCGTCATGGCCGGGGTCATCAGATAAGCCGCGGCCTGGCGACGCGAGGCGAGGGTGTCGCGCTTGCCGAGAGTGATGATTTTCTCGGCGACGGGGCGCGTGGCCTTGGCGCGGGTGAGCGTGGTGGTGATGCGGCCGTGTTCAAACAGATTGGTGACGAGGTTGCGCAGGGTCGCGCGGCGGTGCCACGGATTGCGTCCTAGTTTGGATCCGGACTTCAGATGTCGCATGCGTTGTTCCTTTATTTCTTGGCTAATTCCAGCGGCCCGTCCGCCTGAAGCGGGCGAGCCTTACAGTTACTTTTCCTGCCCGGCCACCTGAAGGTAGCCGTTACGGGCCGTGGTGGCCGGTCTGAAGACCGGCCACTACGGGCTTGGCCATTAGAGGCCGATGGTTTCGTCGCTGGTTGGCGGGGCGGTCTGGCTCGGGAGCGGCGGCCAGATAATGCGGCCGTGCTCGTCGAACTTCATGCCCAGGCTGAGGCCCATCTTCACCAGTATATCCTTGATCTCGTTGAGCGATTTCCGGCCGAAGTTTTTGGTCTTCAGCATTTCGTTTTCGCTCTTCTGCACGAGTTCGCGGATGGTCTGGATGTTGGCGTTCTTCAGGCAGTTGTAGCTGCGCACGGAAAGCTCCAGCTCTTCGACGGAGCGGTCCAGGTGCTCGAGGCGCGGATCGTGAACGATGTCCTGCGGCATCTCCACGTTTTCGGGCGGCTCGTCGATGTTGATGAAGATAATCATGTGATCCTTCACCAGCTTCGCGGCGAGTCCGATGGCGTCCTGCGGAGTGATGGCGCCGTTGGTCCAGACTTCGATCATGAGTTTTTCGTAATCGGTCATCTGCCCAAGGCGCGCCGACTCGACGGAGTAGTTGACCTTGCGCACGGGCGAGTGAACACTGTCCACCGGGATGTAGCCGATGGGCAGGTCTTCGTCGTAGTTGCGGTCCGCCGCCACGTAGCCGCGGCCGTTCTTCACGCGCATCTCGATCTGTAGCTTGCCGCCTTCGCTGACGGTGGCGATGTACACGCTCTTGTCGAGCACGGCGAAATCCGCATCTTCCTCGATCTGGGCGCTGGTGACGACACCCGGCTGCTCAACGTTCAGGTAAATCGTCTTCGGCAGATCGTTGTTGAGCTTGATGGGCACCTGCTTGAGGTTCAGGATGATGTCGGTCGCATCCTCAACCACACCGGGGATCGAAGAGAACTCGTGCAACACGCCCTCGATTTTCACCGCGGTGATGGCCGCGCCCTCAATAGAGCTGAGGAGCGCGCGACGCAGCGCGTTTCCAACCGTGGTGCCCCAACCGCGCTCAAACGGCTGGGCAGAAAAGCGGCCATACCGTTCGGTCAGCGATTCGAGCTCCGGCGCGAGACGCTTCGGTTTCTGAAATCCCTTCCACATCGTGTTCCTTCCTTCTGGCCCGATACCATCGGGCCCAATACCTTACCTTTGATGCCTTGTGTGGCGGCCGGTCTAAAGACCGGCCTCTACACGGCTCTTACTTCGAATACAGTTCGACGATCAGCTGCTCGTTGATCGGCGGCGTCTGCA
>JGI12635J15846_10000668_pt1 | contig 29693 bp, 28 predicted proteins | sample BlaSpr_A8_OM2_M2_FD_15846 | JGI IMG/M metagenome (IMG submission 15846)
CGTAGCCCTTGCCATCAGACGGTTCCACGACGTCGCACGACATCACGAGCGTCGACTCTTCATAGAACGGGTCGATAAACGCGGTGTCGGCGTCTGGAATCAGCAGCATGTCGGAAGCTTCGATCCCCTTCCATCCGGCGATAGACGAACCGTCGAAAGCGTGGCCGCTTTCAAATTTGTCTTCGTCGAATGCCGAGACCGGCACCGAAACGTGTTGCTCTTTACCGCGCGTGTCGGTGAAACGGAAGTCGACAAACTTGACGTCCTCGTCCTTGACGAGTTGCATGACGTCGGCCACGGATTTGCTCATTACCTATCTCCTGATTAACAAAATCGACGAATACCCATTCGCCGCCTAACCGATTCAAAACCATCGGCAGAGTCAAAAGCAGCTTCCATGCCAAGTGCACCAATGTTGCGCTAAGCGATTGAAGCTGCGCGCTTTTTCGGGGAAGCACCATCACCCTTCAAGGGGCTTACTCGATCCAAGTCGTGTCGTAGTGCACATATTCGGTGCATGCGATTGTGAGACTCATAACGTTAGCACTGATTCAGGGCAATTTAAACGCTTCGCACCAGTCCGATGCGCTCCGCCCACCTCAAACAACCGTGCACGATCGGACCGCTATCAGCACGCTAGAATGCCTGATTAAAATGTCCGATTGGAGACCCCGTCCATGAGCACGCTCGAGCAGTTGTACGCCCAGGCCACACATCGCGCCGATCAAAACCAATTGCCTTACGCGGGCGCTATTCTCCCCGCCGAGGCCTTCGAGCTTCTGCAGCTCGACCCATCCGTTCGTCTGGTCGACGTGCGCACGCGCGCCGAGCTCGACTGGGTGGGCCGCCCCGCCATCGATACCGCGCAATACGCGCACATCGAGTGGATTCATTATCCGGGCTCGGTTCCCAACACAGCATTTATCCAGCAGCTGCGCGAAGTGGCCGCGCCCGACACGCCTGTCCTGTTTCTCTGTCGCAGCGCTGCACGTTCGAAACTCGCAGCCGTCCTGGCCCAGAAAGAAGGTTTCACAAAGGCCTTCGACCTGCTCGAAGGCTTTGAGGGCGACAAAGACGGGCAAGGTCATCGCAAGACCACTTCGGGATGGTGCTTCCGCGGCCTACCCTGGATCGGCGCGTAAAACCTTTAGCGCAACGCGCCGACCTCGAAGCGGCGCCTAAACCGCTGCGCCCGGTTCGACCTCCGCCATCTCGCCCCCAAGCGCCGCCACGCCCTCGCGCAGCCTTGCGAACGCAGCATTCGCCGCTTCCGGCTCACCTTTGACGCCCAGGTCGATGTGAGCGCGTTCGAACACCGGCCCGCGCGCCGCGTCGCCGACGCTTGGCAGGCTGAAGACACGCACCCCGGTGAAGTCGCGTTCGATCGCTTCCATCAGCGGCGTGATACGCGATTCCGGTAACCCGAAGACCAGCACCGACCGCTCGACATAAGGCGTCGCGTGATGCAGGTGCACGTATTTCGTGTCCAGCACCCATTCGATCATCGGCCAGGCCATGACGGGAAAGCCGGGCACGAAATGGACATTCCCAACCGAAAAGCCGGGAATCCGGTTGTAGCTGTTCGGAATGATGCTCGCACCCTTCGGGAACGTGCCCATGTTCAGCCGATGCAGGTTTTCCGGCAATTCCAGATCGACCGGCTTGTCGCCCGCCGTTTCCCGTATCCGCGCCCGGATTAGTTCGGCGGCTTCCGGATGCAGTTCGAGCGGCACACCGAGCGCAGCGGCGGCACACTGTCGCGTGTGATCGTCGGGCGTTGCGCCAATGCCACCCGTCGAAAACACCATGTCGCCGGACGCAAAACTCCGTTTGAGCGTGGCCGTAATGCGTTCCCGGTCATCGCCTATATATTCCGCCCAGTCGAGCGACAACCCGCGCGCCGACAACAATTCGATAACTTTCGGCAGATGCTTGTCGGTCCTGCGACCGGACAAAATCTCATCGCCAATGATGACCATGCCAAAGCCCATGAATGCTCCCTGATCTTGAAATTAGCCGGAAATTCGGAATTCGGGCGGCGCGCCGGGACCGCTCAGCGGCGGCGCAGCAGCAGCCGTTTCCACACGCAGGCGCTCGAGCGCGTGCAAGCAGTAATGTGCGAACCACAGCGCCGAGAAAACGAGAATGAACGCGTAGATCCAGATGGTTACGGCCGCGACGACTGGAAACAACGGCAGCAGCCAGACCGACCACGCCCACAGCATGGTGGGCAGAGACCCGAGCAGACCGCTGATCACACCGATCCCGAACAACGGCCAACGCGCGCGCCGTACGATGGACCGCCGTTCCTCTGCGCTTGCATGCAACGCAAGCGCGTCATAAGTCATCACGCGATAAGTCAGCCAGCCCCACAACACCGGCGGAATGATCGCGAAAAATGGCGGGATCAACCATAGCGGCAGCGTCACGACCAATAGCACCAGACAAACGACCGTCGTGATGACTGAATGCCCAAGGCTCCCGTACCAGGAGCCGCCGCGCCGCATTTCGAGCGCTGCGTACTGGCGCCGCGTGAGCAGCTTGACCACCGACGGCATGGAAAGCGTCGCGATGAGTAACAAAATGGTCACGACGATCAAGGGAATCGCCATGATCACGATAAAAAACGGTGCAATTACTGCGTGCAGCGACGAAAACCCGATGGAATCGAAGAGCCGGTACATTGCCGACGTGAACGCCCAGCCGTCTAGCCAGTCACGCGCCGCACCCGTCAGGGTCTGCCAGAAAAACCACAAGACGGCGCCCCAGGCGACGGTTGCCACGGCGAAGGGCATGAACGTCAGCCACAGCATTCTTGGATGAAAAGCGTTCGCGAGCGCGCGCACGAACGAACGCAGCAAGTCATTCATGCAGGGATCGTTTGAAGAGGAAAGAAGACAGGATAAACCAGAGAGCGCGTGGCGCGCTCCTCGTCCAGATGGCTAACGCTGCAGCGGAAAACAATGTCGCCGGCCGAGGCCAGCGACAGCGACAGAACCGGCTGAATTCAAGCACCCTGTGCGCCTGGACACGACCGCCTGCCCTCAGGGGTCGTTCAGACGGTGGCCGAATCCGAGCCCGGAGCGCGGGTCGCACGACGCGACACGACGCGCTCCCCAATCCGTTTGAACGCAAGCCAGTGCTGCGAGATGAAACCATCGCCGTAATCACGCCCGGGCACATCGCCGACAGCCAGTTGATCCCGGATGCCGGTCGGCTCGAGCTCGCGATTCCACGACACGCTCTTGAACAACATGTCCCACCACGGCAGCAGCACGCCGAAGTTGCATCCGTATGTGGTGCCCTCGTGGCCGTAACCAATCGCATGATGCCGCCTGTGAAACGCGGGACTAACGAGCAAGCGTTCGCCTAGCCAGCCGAAGTGCACGCGGATATTTGCGTGCTGGACGCTTTGCATCAGGTTAGTCACTGCGACGAGCACGACGAACTGCGATGGCTGCACACCGATCACCAGCGCCACCGTAGCAAAAACCCCCGCTTGCATAACGTTGTCGAGCAGATGATTCCTGTCGTCGCACCACAAAGACATCTTTTGCTGGCTGTGGTGTACCGCGTGCAATTCCCACCAGATGCCGATTCGGTGCGCCATCCGGTGATACCAATAACCGACGAAATCGAGCACGACCAGATAGATAAGAAACGCGACGATTGGCTCGGAAGTCACGCCAGGCCAGAGGTTGTCGAGTTCAATGTTGGTGATGTCGTGCAGTCGCAGCCAGCTTTGAAAACCATCGAAAAATGGCTGGAACGCAAAGAAAAAGAACAGGTTCAGGATGCCGAGCTTGACGATCCACGTGTACAGCGCGTCCACGCGCACGCCTTTCCGGTCCTGCCATTTCTCGGCAGGCCGCAGCGCTTCAAGCGGTCGGAGGATCGCGTACATGGCGAGAACCTCGAGCACACCCACGATCACCCAATAGAGCGCGTCGTACGTGTTCTCGTCGTAACCCATTAGCCCGGCCTTGAACATGAACGGCTGAACCACGTCAATGTAGAGCCACGTCTGCACCGCCAAAACGACAGCGTCGAACATGGAAAGGATGGAATGAAACATGGCGCTCCGTACTGTTACCAGGCGCCGCCGCTTACCTCGGCGACCCGTCAACCTTCAATTCAGCTATTTCGCTCGACCGCCGATCTCAGCCGCCGTTCGGGCCGGTCACGGGGGCTCGGTCGAAAAAGTAGATTCCGTGCGGCGAACGGCCTACGGCAATGGTCTGGATCAGCTTCCGGTTTGTCAGATCGATAATCCCGACCTTCTTCGCAAACCGGAACGTTACCCAAAGATAACGTTTGTCAGCGGAAAGCTCCATATCGTCAGGACCCGGCAGCAAACCCGTGATGTCGCCGACGTTCGTCAGCGAATCCTGGTCGATGATGCTGATTGTGCTCGCGACCCGGTTCGACACCACGACATGCTTGCTGTCCGCCAGTGAACGGAAGTTGTGCGCGCCGTTGCCCGTCTTGATCGTTTTAACGACCTTCTGGGTGCGCCAGTCCACCACCGCGACGTAGTCCGCGCCGGTCATGCCGACCAGCAGGTATTTGTCGTTGGGTGTCATCCAGAGGCCGGCAGGCACGCTGCCGACCTTCATCTTCCATTTCACCGTCTGCGTCGCCAGGTCGATTGCCGCGACTTCACCTGACACCTGCAGCGAGATGAACGCCGTCTTGCTGTCGTTCGTGAACGCGATATGACTCGGCATGACCGCCAGCGGAATCCGCTTCGCGATCGAAATATTGGCGCCGTCGAAACGGTAGATATCCAGCCGGTCGAGCCGCAAGCCAGTGGACACAAACCACTTATTGTCCGGCGAGAAGCCAACCTGGTACGGATCCTCGATGTTTTCCACCCAGCGCTGCGGCTTGCCGGTCTTCGGGTCGATGTACATCAGGTTGTTGGACACCGAGTTCGCCACAATCAGCGACTTGTTGTCCGGTGTCGCCATCAAATGGTGCGGTTCCTTGCCGGTCGGAATGGTGGACACGACCTGACGGGTCGTTTCGTCGATAAGACTTAGCGTGGCCTCGCCCGAATTCAGCACGATCACGTTGTTGGCGTGAGCGGGCGCGGACAAGGACAAGGCGGCGACGATCATTGCAGCGCCAGCAGCGGACGCGCGAACGAGACGGATAGGGAAAGAGTTACGCATGAAAGCTCAGGTCGGAAAACAGCGGCCATTGTAGAACGTTTGCGCTGCTCAGAGTATTGACGCAGAAGGGGTTTTCGGCATTTTTTGGCATCTGCGGCGCAAATGCGACGGCGGCCATCCCGAAGCGTCGTTCTCGCGAGCAGGAGCGTACCTATTAAGAGTGAATTGAGAGCGATACAAGAACGAATTGAGAATAAGCCGCGATGGCGCTCTCGACCAATCGCATCGCACAGAATGACGCGACAACATTTCACCTAATTTTCAATTAGTTTGCATTCCAAAGTTTATGTAGCCAAGTCCGATCTCTTTTAGGAAAGATCGTGTATTTCACAAGCTCAATAAACGGGATCATCCCGAGCTTCTGAGTCCGAAGCGTAGTAATGCAGGAAGGCTGTCCGACTCCCGAGCGGGCCAGAATTTACGAGGCGGGCGCTCCTCGTTCCAAGGAGCCATCGCGTTCAGAGGCCTCCCTATTACTTTAGGCGAGTGTGGGCGCGATGCATTCCATCGATCAACCCGACATGTATTTGTCAAATTGTTAGACATCCTTCTTTCATGAATAGAATCTTTAAAGCAGTCTGGAACGAATCCTCCGGCACTTGGGTTGCGGCTTCCGAGACGTCCAAATCGAAGACCAAGCGGTCTTCATCCGCAGGCAAGTTAGTTATGGTACAGGTGGCGATGGTCGGCGGTTTGCTCGCCGGCGCATCGGCGCAGGCGAGCGACGACTGGGCGGCGCCGGCGGTTGGACTGTCGGCAGTGCAGAGGGGGGGATTAACGGCAGCCCCGATAATGCCGGGGGTCAACGCATACGCAGCCGGAGAAGACGCGGTCGCAGCTGGCAATCGGTCAACGGCGATTGGCAACGAAGCCACGGCGCCGGAAGTCGGAGCAACCTCCATCGGTGCCGGTGCGCGAGCGAACGGCACGAATAGTTTCGCCGCCGGTAATTTCTCGACAGCTCAAGGGCCGAACTCGGTAGGCGTCGGCAACAACGCGATGTCAGCGGGGCCAAGTTCGGTGGCTATTGGCGACCACGCCCTTGCGCAACGCGATTTCGCTATCGCGCTCGGAAGCAACGCGACTGCGTCTGCGGCCGAAGCGAGTGCTCTGGGCGTGAACACCAGGGCTTCGGGAGCGGCATCGAACGCGCTTGGAGCAAACGCCACGGCCTCAGGCGCATCTTCGAGCGCGCTCGGGGCGAACGCCACGGCATCAGGCGAATCTTCGAACGCATTCGGGGCAAACGCTACGGCCTCAGGCCTGAATTCAATCGCGGTCGGCACGACCTCCACCGCCGCCGAAGAGGCGATCGCTGTTGGACCCAAGGCTCGCGCAACGGGCGTCGAAGCACTGGCTTTGGGCAACACCGCCAGCGCTACGGAAACGCTTTCCAGCGCGGTGGGCGCCTATTCGACCGCGTCGGGTGGGAGCGCAACCGCCATCGGCGCTTTTGCGCAAGCGACAAATGCCGCCGCGGTGGCTGTCGGAGCCTCCGCAATCGCCAGTGGAGAGAGCGCTATCGCAACCGGTAATGCATCCAACGCGCAAGGAGCGAGCTCTATCGCTATCGGCAATTCAGCCAACGCCCAAGAGGCGCATGCCGCCGCCGTTGGTTTCCACGCCACAGCGAGCGGCGTCAGCTCGATAGCATTCGGTGACATTGCAGTAGCGACCGGAGCGCAGGCCATCGCAATCGGCTTGAACGCCCAGGCATCCGCTGTCGACTCAACCGCCTTTGGTGATTCGGCGCAAGCAAGCGCAGAAGACGCCCTCGCAATCGGGCATTCAGCGGTAGCGCGGGCACGAGCAGCGTCGCATTGGGCAGCAACGCCAACGCGGCGTTTGAAAACTCAATCGCGATCGGCAACAACGCGATCGCCAATCACGCCAACAGCATCGCGCTCGGGGCGGGATCGGCAACAACCATCGGTGCGCAATCCGGCTACGCTGCTTATGGCTTGTCGGGATCACAGACATCGACGGGTGAAGTCAACGTCGGTGGCCGTACCATCAGCGGCGTTGCGCCAGGCGCAGCCGATAACGACGCGGTCAACGTTGCACAGCTGAAAGCAGTCAGCGACCAGACAACCGCGGCGATCACCGCTGCAACGGCGGCCAACGACGGCGCAGTCAAATACGACCGCAATGCCGACGGTTCGGTCAATCACGAAAACGCAACGCTGGAAGGTAATGGCGGCACGACCATTCACAACGTTGCCGCTGGCGTAGAGACGACCGACGCAGTGAACGTCGGCCAGTTGAATGATGCTATCGGTCAAGTCAACGCCTCAGTCGGTGATGCAGTCACCAACGCAGTGAACAGCGCGGTTACCAATGCCGTGAATAACGCTGTTATCGACGCCAAGGATCCCCTGTTCAGCGCGGATGGTGCTCGCGACACGGACGCAGCATCGGCAAGCGGCGTGCACTCGGTTGCAGTGGGTGCAAAGGCCTTGGCGACTGGCGCGGGTTCGGTTGCCATGGGTAGCGGCGCTCAGGCTACGGCCGATGACGCCACGGCACTTGGCCAAAACGCGTTGGCAAGCGGTGCCGGTTCAGTCGCCATGGGTAACGGTGCACAGGCTTCCGCTGCTAACGCGGTCGCGCTTGGCCAAAACGCGGTGGTGACCGGTGCAGGTTCAGTCGCCACGGGTAGCGGTGCTCAAGCTTCCGCAGCCAACGCGGTCGCGCTCGGCCAGAACTCGGTCGCAGATCGCGCGAATACGGTTTCGGTCGGTGCAGCAGGCAGCGAACGCCAGATCACGAATGTCGCCGCGGGCACGCAAGGCACCGATGCAGTCAACGTGAACCAGTTGAACCAAAGCACCAGCGGCACGTTGAAGCAGGCCAACGACTACACCGACTCCAAAACGGAAGGCACGCGACGCGATGCCTACGCCGGCACGGCGTCGGCACTCGCAGTCGCAGGCTTGCCGCAAGCGGTATTGCCGGGCCGGGGCATGGTGGCATTGGGCGGCGGCACGTATGGCGGTCAATCGGCGGTCGCGATCGGCGTATCGCAACTCTCCGAAAACGGCATCTGGGCCTACAAGGTAAGCGGCACCACGAGCACGCGCGGTCAATTCGGCGTCTCGGTCGGTGCAGGCATGCACTGGTAAGCCAGCGCATCATCCAGAAGGGGTGTCGCGGACAGGTTGCAAACGCCCGCGACACTGAACTAAAGAAAACAACGGAATTCGATCAAGAGATGAACTTCACCCTCCGCAAACCATCGCGTGCACTGCCCTTCGCCGCTACGCTCGTCGTGGCCCTTCTATTGTCGGGCTGCGGCACCGGCAGCCGGCTTTCCAGCGACGGCAGCCAGGACCAGCTGGTATTCCCGGCAGTCGAGTCGGCGTCAAATCTCGGCGGCAGCTATCCGTTGACCGAAGCCCTGCGCAAGCTCAAGCCCGGCATGAACAAGAACCAGATTGCCAGTCTTCTTGGGCGTCCGCAGTTTCAGGAAGGATTTTTCGGCGTCCGCGAGTGGGACTATGTGTTGAACGTCACGAACGACACCGGCGCACCGCAAATGGTATGCCAGTTAAAAGCGGTGTTCACATCGCGTGACGAAGCGCGTAATTTCTATCGTAAATGCGGCGACAACGTGGAAACGCTTGCCGACGGCAAATGGCAGAAGTATGTAGTAACGCCGATCAGCACGCAGGCAAGCGGTCCGGTCAGCACCGAACCCGTTGTTCTGTCGGGCGCACCGCTAAGTCTCGAAGTCGTCCAGACCTCGGGCGAAACGGTGAAGTAATCTTGTAGAAGCCGGAAAGCGCGAGCTTGCTATCAGCCAAGTCTCGCGCTTTCCACCTGCCTTACCGCTGCATCGATTCCCACACCTTGTACAAGCGCTTGACCGATATCGGCATCGGTGTACGAAGTTCCTGCGCAAACAGCGACACGCGCAGTTCTTCCAGCAGCCATCTGTATTCGCTCAATCGCGCATCAGCCACACCGCCGCGTTGCGCAATCGCCCGCTGATAGTTTTGCAGCAGTGGCGCTATCTCCGCCGACAACCGCGCGTCTCTCACCGCATCGGCTTTCAGCTTTTCGATACGTAACGCCATCGCGTTCAGGTAACGCGGAAAGTGCGATAGCTGCGTGTACGGCGTATCTATAACAAAACGCTTGCCGATCAGCGCATTCAACTGCGCGACCATGTCCGTGTATGGCGCGCCGAACGACTTGGCCTGCGTTAATTTCTTCGATACCGCTGCGTACTCGACCAGGATCTGCCCGGCCAGACGCGCAATCTCCTGCGCAAGCAACGTCAGCCGGCTCTTGCCCTGATCGCGCCGTGTATGGAAATCACCATCGTTATCGGGGAGCGGATCTTGCAGGCACGCACGATCCAATGCCGTTTCGATAATCTGACTCCCCAACTCCTCTTGCGTGCCCAGCGCCATGTATTGCAACGACATCTCGCGCAATCCGCCGAGATTACGCTCGAGATACCGAATCGGCTCACGCAACTGCAGCGCAAACAATCGACGCAAACCCGCCCGATGAATCCGCGCGGCTTCTTCCGGCGAATCGAACACTTCGACGTCGCAATGCGTGACCCGATCAACGAGCGCCGGATAGCCGAAAAGCGTCTGACCGCGCCGACGAATCTCCAGCAGTTCGGGCAGCTTGCCGAAATCCCACGTGGTGAGGTTTTCGTACAGCGCGGTGCTCGAACTGGAACCGGACGAATCGGATGTCGAGGCGGCTCGTGTGACCGGTGTCGCCGCGTCGTTGTCACCATCCAAAGTCGCGCCCGCCGCCAGCTTCTGAAAATGCTGCTGGGCCTGTCCACCGAGCTCAGTTCGCAACTGCGCCAGATTGCGACCCATCGCGAGCTGCCGGCCGTGTTCGTCAATGACCTTGAAGTTCATGAACAAATGCGCCGGCAACGTTTCGAGCTTGAAGTCCGACTGCTTCATCGCTATCTGCGTTTGCTCGCGAATGTCCGCGATCAACGCTTCGAGCAAACCGCCCGCGCCGAACGTCTTGCCGCTGTGCCGCTCGACCACGCCGGCCGAGAACTCAGGCAAGGGCACGAGATGCCGCCGCAACTTCTGAGGCAGCGACTTCAGCAACAACTGTATTTTCTCTTTCAACATGCCGCGAACCAGCCACTCGGACCGGCGTGCGTCGACTTGATTCAGGCCAAATAGAGGCACAGTCAGAGTCACGCCGTCGCGTGGAGAGCCCGGCTCGAAGTGATAGGTTAGCGTCATTTCGATGCCGGCCATCGTCATCCGTTTCGGAAACAGATCGGTCGTGACGCCGGCCGCTTCGTGACGCATCAAGTCGTCGCGCGACAGGAACAAGAGACGCGACGCGCCGTCCTTCTTCTCCTCATCCCGATACCAGCGCTCGAACGCCGCGCCGGAATAGATGCCCTTCGGCACGAGCGAATCGTAGAAAGCGAAAATTAGTTCATCGTCGACGAGCACATCCTGACGACGCGACTTGTGTTCCAACTGTTCGATATCCGCCAGCAGCTTGCGGTTGTGTGCGAAGAACGGCAGCTTCGTCTCGAATTCTCCGTCGACCAGCGCACCGCGAATAAACAACTCGCGTGCACGCACCGGATCCTGTTTGCCAAAACTCACACGACGTCTTGCATAGACCGTCAGGCCATGCAGCGTTGCGCGCTCGAACGCCGCGACCTGCGCGGCCTTCTTTTCCCAATGAGGTTCCGAGATCGATTTGCGCAGCAAATGCGCGCCGACTTGCTCAAGCCATTCCGGTTCGATTTTCGCGATGCATCGCGCATACAACCGGCTCGTTTCGACAAGCTCCCCCGCCATCACCCAGCGGCCGGCTTTCTTCAACAGCGCCGAACCCGGCCACAGATAAAACTTGATGCCGCGCGCGCCGAGGTAATACGGCTCGTCGTCGGCTTTCAGGCCCACGTTGCCAAGCAAACCCGTCAGCAAAGCGAGATGAATCTGCTCGAACGTGGCTTCGGATTCGTTCAGGCGCCAGCCATGTTCACGCACCACAGTCAGCAATTGCGAATGCACATCGCGCCATTCACGCAGACGCACGTGATTCAGGAAGTTCGCGCGGCAGGCATCGGTGAGCTGCTTGTTCGACTTCTTGTGCGCGATCGCGTCCTCGAACCACGTCCACATCCGCGTCCATTGAAGGAACTCGGAACGCTCATCGGCGAATTTCTTGTGCGCCTGGTCGGCCTGCTCCTGCGCCTCGATCGGCCGGTCGCGCGGGTCCTGAACCGACAGCGCGCTCGCGATGATCAACACTTCACGTAACGACTGATGGTCGCGCGCGGCAAGAATCATCCGGCCAACGCGCGGATCGAGTGGCAAACGCGCCAGCTCGCGGCCGAGCGGAGTAAGGGCGTTATCGTCATCGACAGCGCCGAGCTCGTTGAGAAGCTGATAACCGTCGGCGATTGCGCGACCCGGCGGCGGTTCCAGGAACGGAAACGTCTCGATGGCCGTCAGGTGCAGCGACTTCATCCGCAAGATCACCGAAGCGAGCGAGGACCGCAGGATTTCCGGATCGGTGAAGCGCGTCCGAAGGTTGTAGTCGTCTTCTTCGTAGAGACGAATGCACACGCCGTCCGCCACCCGCCCGCAACGGCCTGCGCGCTGATTCGCTGAACTTTGCGAGATCGGCTCGATCTGCAACTGCTCGACTTTGTTGCGATACGAATAGCGTTTGACGCGGGCAAGCCCGGTATCGACGACATAACGAATCCCCGGCACCGTCAGCGACGTTTCCGCGACGTTCGTCGCCAGCACGATCCGGCGCGTGTTCGATGTGCGGAACACGCGCTCCTGCTCGGCGGCCGAAAGACGCGCGAACAACGGCAGGATTTCGGTATGCGGCGGATGGTGCTTGCGCAGCGCCTCGGCGGCGTCGCGGATTTCGCGCTCGCCGGGAAGGAACACGAGGACATCGCCGGGACCTTCGCGGCAGAGTTCATCGACGGCGTCGACAATCGCTTCCATCAAGTCGCGATCGTTTTCGCGCTGGGTTTTCGGACGATCCGGACGGTCCTTTTGCTGCGCGCTTTGCGTGGTTCCCTGCGCGGCCTTGATGGCCGGGCTATCTTCCTCGACCGGTCGATACCGCACCTCAACGGGATACAACCGCCCGCTCACTTCAATGACCGGCGCGGGTTTTTCATCGCTGCCGAAATGGCGCGCGAAACGGTCGGCATCGATAGTCGCCGACGTCACGATCACCTTCAAATCCGGCCGCCGCGGCAGGATCTCGCGCAGATAACCAAGCAGGAAATCGATGTTCAGGCTGCGCTCGTGCGCTTCGTCGATGATGATCGTGTCGTACGCGGCGAGCATCGGGTCGGTTTGCGTTTCAGCGAGCAAAATGCCGTCGGTCATCAGTTTCACCGACGCGCCGGGCGACAAGTTGTCCGTGAAGCGGACCTTGTAGCCGACCACCTCGCCGAACGGCGTACCGAGTTCTTCCGCGATCCGCCGTCCTGTCGCCGATGCCGCAATCCGCCGCGGTTGCGTATGGCCGATCAGCCCGGTGCCGCCCGCACCGGGGCCGCGCCCGAGCGCGAGACAGATTTTTGGCAGTTGCGTCGTCTTGCCGGAGCCCGTTTCACCGCTGACGATTACCACTTGGTTCGCCTGGATCGCGGCAGCGATTTCGTCGCGTCGGGCGGAAACCGGCAGCGTTTCAGGGAAACGGATCGGCGGGATGGGGTTCGGTTCGACTACGCGGCGCGGGCGCGGAGTGTCGCGATGTTTAGGGCCAGCGTCGGGGTGTGTGAAGTCAGGTTGCGAGCGAGCGGCGGGTTGCGCGGCGTCAGCTTGGGGACGCGCGGCAAGTCGCTTGGGCTTGCGTTCTGGTCGGCTGCGCTGTTGCGCGTTTTCTGGTGTGAGTCCGCCTTCCTGCTCGCGAGTGTCGCTCGCACCCGGTTTCTGATTGCTTTGATTGTTCGCAGAGCGCACCTGTGAGCTCACCACGGGTTGCACGATATCGGTGCGTTCATCAATGCGGGATTCTTGCGTACCTTGAACATTTTCGCCCCGCGCAGGACGCTCACCGCCGACGCGTTGTTGTACAGGCGCATCGGCTGGCCGACGAATGCGAGGTTTCTGCTGATCGCTTCGCGGCCGGGTATCTGAAGCTGACCGTTCGTCCGCTTTTTTCGCCGAACCACTGGCAGTCGCCACGGCTTGCGCTTTCGTTTCAGGTTCGCGCCGCAGCGACCTTTCGATGGCTTGCTTCCCCTGCTGCCCCGACCCAACTCTGGAAACGCGGTCACTGCGCGGTACGTTGGAAATGGCAGCCGACGCAACGTTAGCGCCACTGTTTCCAACGCCCGGATTCCTCGAACCACCGACGGACACGCGTTCGCCCCGCGCCGTCGTTGGCGTCGTTGGCGTCTTCACCGCCGCGGTTCGTTTTATCGCCGGGGCGCCGTCCTGAGTGCCGACACGTACAGTCGCGCTTTCGCCACGCCGCTCAGACGCGGCAGCGGGAGCCGGAGAACTGGAGGGGGTTACCTTGCCGGATGACAAAGACAACGACGCTAGCGCTGAAAGCGACGACAGCGAAACCGCGCTGCCGCGCTCGTCTTTGCGCGCCGAACCTTGCCGTGAAGGCGAAGACGAGGAAGCGGACGGAGAAGCGGACGAACCTTTCGGTTCACTGCGGGAAGAAGAAGAAGGCGAAACCCCGCCCCCCTTCTGGACACTTTTTTTCGATGCTTGCTGACCAGCAACCGAACCCGCAGCGGAACCGGAAGCCGCACCGCCCGCCGCTGCCCCAGACACCCCTGCAAACCGCCGCGCAGCCGCTTCCTTCTTGCGATTCGAGGCGCTTTCGGCACCACCTCCCGCGTCATCTTCGCCATCGCTTTCGCGCGCCGCTGCATCGCGCAGCAGCGCTTCACGCAGCTTTTTCAACTGCTCCTGGGGGTCAAGCTTGTCCGCATCGGCGGGACGTTTGGAAACATTCGGCATAGCACGGCATTATAATCCCGGCATGAATTCTCAAACCGACCTCCCCGCCGCGCCTCCGCCGGTTACGACCGAGCCCGAAGCGCCTGATGACCACGCCCAGTTCGTCGACTGGATGCGCTCGGTCGCCCCCTATATCCATGCGTTCCGCAACAAGACCTTCGTGGTCGCGTTCGGCGGCGAACTGGTGCAGGAAGGGCGTCTGAATGCGCTTGTCCAGGACGTCGGGCTGCTGCACGCCATGGGCATCCACGTCGTGCTGGTGCACGGTTCGCGACCCCAGGTGGAAGAGCAGTTGAACCTGCACGGCGTGGAATCGGAGTTTTCGCACGGCTTGCGCATCACCGACGCCCGCGCGCTCGAATCCGCGAAGGAAGCCGCCGGCGAAGTGCGACTCGACATCGAAGCGGCGATCAGCCAGGGCTTGCCAAACACGCCGATGGCACACGCGCACATCAGCGTGGTATCGGGCAATTTTGTGACAGCGCGGCCGGTCGGCATTCTGGACGGCGTCGATTTCCAGCACACCGGCGTGGTGCGCAAGATCGACGGCGATTCCATTCGCCATTCGCTTACCAGCAGCAAACTCGTTCTGCTTTCGCCACTCGGCTTTTCGCCAACGGGTGAGGCGTTCAATTTGTCGATGGAAGATGTGGCGTCGGCGGCGGCGATTGCACTGCGCGCCGACAAGATCATTTTCCTCACCGAAACCCCCGGCCTCGTCGATGAAAACGGCGAACTGGTGCGCGAAATGTCGCTGGACGACGCGTACCGCCTGCACGAAAGCGGCGAGTTGCAAGGCGACGCCGCGTTCTACCTGAAGCACACCATTCGCGCCTGCCGCGGCGGCGTGGCGCGTGCGCACATCATTCCCTACGCGCTCGACGGCAGCATCCTGCTGGAATTGTTCCTGCACGACGGCGTGGGCACGATGATCTCGTACGAGAACCTCGAAAGCCTGCGTGAAGCGACGCCGGATGACGTCGGCGGTATCTTGACGCTGATCGAACCGCTGGAAATGGACGGCACGCTCGTGCGGCGCGGCCGGCACCAGATTGAACGCGATATCGACCATTTTTCGGTCATCGAGCACGATGGCGTACTGTTCGGTTGCGTGGCGCTGTATCCGTACACGCAGGAACGCATCGGCGAAATGGCTTGCCTGACGGTCTCGCCCGAAGCGCAAGGTTCCGGCGACGGCGAGCGCTTGTTGAAGCGCGTCGAGCAGCGTGCGCGCGCTCGCGGCCTCACGCATATCTTCGTGCTGACCACGCGGACCGAGCACTGGTTTCTCAAGCGCGGCTTCGTGAAGGTGACCGTCGACGATCTGCCGGAAGACCGCCGCCGGCTGTACAACTGGCAGCGTAAATCGCTTGTGCTGATGAAGCAGCTTTAATCACTCTATTTGGAGACGTCCGTCGGGCTAAGGCGCCAATCAATGCGCCACCCGACACGAGGCGTCCAGCTACCCCGCTACAGGAGAATGACAGATGGCTCGAATGGTTCAATGCGCGAAGCTCGGCAAGGAAGCCGAAGGTCTCGACTTTCCGCCGCTGCCGGGCGAACTCGGCAAGCGGATTTATGAAACGATATCGAAGGAAGCGTGGCAAGGCTGGCTCAAGCAGCAAACCATGCTGATCAACGAAAATCGCCTCAACATGGCTGATCCGCGCGCGCGTCAGTACCTCTTGAANCAGACGGAAAAGTACTTCTTCGGCGAAGGCGCCGATACCGCCCAAGGCTACGTGCCGCCGACGCAGAGCTAATCCGACGAGCTTGTTTCGATCGATGAAAAACCGGTCTTTCGAGGCCGGTTTTTTTATTTCCGAGACCGGGACCAAAAACCCCCGCATCCCACCGGTTTGCGCATCGTCTGGCATCGTGCTATCATCTCCCTCTTTCCAACTGCAATTCAAAGTCAACTTCTTAGCAATGCGCGTTTGAAGCATCCTTTCAAGCGCTAATTCGAGATATCGGCGAGTGTTGTAGAGGCTTCCCCGGGTCTGGATTTTCCCGTGGACAAGTTGATCTCAAGCCTCTTCAATCGTGACGCAGCAGGCAACAGGACAACGGCGCCCTTGGTGCCCCCGTTGTCAAATTTTGCCGCGTCCAGCCATCAATCCCCGTAGTACCCGTGTAGTTATCCACGAAGTGCCATTTCGCGACCATCGCCGCGAGGCATCGGCATTGCCCAACGCACCATCGACGCATCTCCCATGCGTCCAGCGTGCGGGCAAAGGCTTTCAGGTTTACGCACTGGAATTCGCCAACTCGCCTCGTCGCGAAACTGCACTTTCCCGGCAACGTGCGCCTTTGCGCACGCCGAACCGTCCGATGGGGCGGCTCGGCAACAAACCTGGAGCTTTTCTTCATGGCAACACCCAACGACGGACGCGGGCGACAACTCCAACCCGAAAAAGACCTGTCGCTCAACGACATCACCATCGTCGATAAATCGCTGCTCAAGCGTGCAGTCGGCGCGATGGCGATCGGCAACGCGATGGAGTGGTTCGACTTCGGCGTGTACAGCTACATCGCGGTGACGCTCGGCAAAGTGTTCTTCCCGTCGAGCAATCCGGGCGCGCAACTGCTCGCAACGTTCGGCACTTTCGCCGCGGCGTTTCTCGTACGACCGCTCGGTGGCATGGTGTTCGGACCGCTGGGCGATCGCATCGGCCGCAAGCGCGTGCTCGCGATGACGATGATCATGATGGCCGTTGGCACGTTTTGTATCGGCTTGATTCCGGCTTACGGAAGCATCGGCATTTTTGCGCCGATCCTGTTGCTCGTCGCGCGTTTGGTGCAGGGCTTTTCGACGGGTGGCGAGTATGGCGGCGCAGCGACGTTCATCGCGGAATTCGCGACGGACAAGAAGCGCGGTTTCATGGGCAGTTTTCTCGAGTTCGGCACGCTCGTGGGGTATGTGCTCGGCGCGGGCTGTGTCGCGGTGTTGACCGCGACGATGTCCGAACAATCGCTGCTCTCCTGGGGATGGCGTATTCCGTTCCTGATCGCGGGACCGCTCGGGTTGATCGGCTTGTATATCCGGTTGAAGCTGGAAGAGACGCCGGCATTCCAGCGTGAAGCCGACAAGCGCGAGAGCGAAGCGCACAGCACGCCGAAAGAGCAATTCCGCGATATGTTGATCAAGCAGTGGAAGCCGATGCTGCAGTGCGTCGGGCTCGTGCTGATCTTCAACGTGACCGATTACATGGCGCTCTCTTATCTGCCCAGTTACCTTTCTGCGACGCTGAAGTTCAACGAAACGGCGGGGCTTTTCATCGTGCTGGTCGTGATGGTGCTGATGATGCCGATGACGCTTGGAGCCGGCCATCTGTCGGACAAGATCGGGCGCAAGCCGGTGATGCTGTTTGGATGCGTCGGGTTGCTGCTGTTGTCGATACCCGCGCTGACGCTGATCCGCATGGGCACCGTGGCGCCGATCTTCGGCGGCATGCTGATTCTCGGCGTGTTGCTGTCGTGTTTCACCGGCGCAATGCCGTCGGCGTTGCCCGCGCTCTTCCCCACCAAGATCCGCTATGGCGCGCTTGCGATCGGCTTCAACGTGTCGGTTTCGCTGTTCGGCGGCACGACGCCGCTGGTGACGGCGTGGCTGGTTTCATCGACGGGTAATCTGATGATGCCGGCGTATTACCTGATGGGGGCATCGGTGATCGGGATTGTCTCGGTGCTCGCGCTTCATGAGACCGCCAGGAAGCCTCTGAAGGGATCGCCGCCTTCGGTAGGTTCGCGCTCGGAAGCGCACGCCGTGATGCGCGGTGTGCGGCAAGCTGCCGAAATGGATGACCGAGTGCCGGAGGCGACGGCACACGCGTAATGCTGGGCGAGTGCTGAACGAACGATGGGCGTTGCTCGCTAGTCGTTCAATTAAAAGCGTTAAAGCAAAGAGGCCGTTTCCACCAACGTGGAACGGCCTCTTTGCTCTTCGCCCACTGCATAGCCAACCGGTGACGATCCATTCACTCGACCAGCCGCACGATCTCGACCTGCGCCTCACCCGCTTCGATCAACATGATGCCTAGCGTCACCGGCAACTTGAACCGCCGCGGCCCAGCGCTTCCCGGGTTCACGAAAAGCGTCGCGCCGCGGCGCTCGACTAATGGCTTGTGCGAATGGCCGGTGACCACGACGTCGATACCGTCGAGTTGCTTTGGAACGTCGGCAATATCGTGAACGACATGAATCACCGTATCGCCGATACGAAATGTCCGCGCTTCCGGCAAGTCGTCGATCCGCGCGCCCGAGTCGTTATTGCCGCGGATCGCGGTGACGGGCGCGAGTTCGTTGAGGGCATCGAGGACGGCGGGATTGCAGATATCGCCGGCGTGAATGATGTGCTCGCAGCCGCGCAACGCATCGAGCGCTTCGGGACGCACGAGGTTGTGGGTATCGGAGATGATGCCAATGCGGATCACGGATAACATAGGCTTCGCTCGCAGAACTTCATGGCCCGAGCGTAGCACTGTTCATGCCGATGAAATCAGCGCGCAAAGATCACTGCTCTTCCGTCAGCAAGACTTTTTCCACGCGCCGGTCGGGCACGAGCCACACGACGGCCACGACCGCGTATAAGGCCGCGGCAACCCACGGTTCCCAGAACGACGCGGCAATTGCAACCAGATACAGCACCACCGAAATCTTGCCCTTGCGGTCCGCGCCGATCGCGCGTTCGAGCATCGAGTTGGCTCCGTGCAGGCCGATCAACGCGCGCGTGAGGATGTACCACGCAACCGCCGTCATGAAGAGATCGAAGCCGTAGAGCGCGGTGGGCCATGACGCGAGATGGCTCTCGCCCATCCAGTTGGTAGTAAACGGAAACAGAGACAGCCAGAACAGCACGTGGAGGTTCGCCCACAGCACGCTGCCGTTGACACGCTTGGCCGCGTGCATCAGATGATGGTGGTTGTTCCAGTAGATGCCGACATACACGAAGCTCAGCACGTAGCCGCAGAACACGGGACCGAGCGCGCCGAGCGCCGCCAGATCGGCGCCGTGTGGCACTTTGAGCTCCAGCACCATGATCGTGATGATGATGGCGATCACGCCATCGCTGAATGCCTCGATCCGGTTCGTGCCCATCTTCGTCCTTTCTCGTTTTGCCGCTGGGGTCCATCGTCCGGCGCGGAGGTGCTGGCCTTTGAGGTTGAGGAAAGCTTGTCTGCGTGACGTCGTGGCTTCCCTCGAATGCGGCCGCACCCAGGCCGCGCGCAGCAAATTATGCGCGAGCAACCCGGCCCTGTCGATTTAGCGTGAAAGAGAGAAAAGACGAAACGAACGACGAAAACCACCGCCCAAACCCCCGCATACGGGACGCTAGCGCCAGTCTGGATTGGCCCGTCAGCCGTCCGATGGTAGAATCGCGTCCGCCTGGCGGGGTGATGAAATTGGTAAACATAGCGGACTTAAAATCCGCCGCCTAACGGCTTGCCGGTTCAAGTCCGGTCCCCGCTACCATGCGTCCCACAAAGCTTCCAGCGGACAGACGCAAATCCGAGCCTACAGGGGCGTGCTTTTCTGCCAGCGCTGAAATCCAGTAACGGCACGGATCGCCTACCTTTTCTACGATTTGTTGCGTTCGAGCGCTATTCGAAGGTGTGGCGGGCTTGACGAAGACGTCCGCGAGCACATCGAAGAAGGCGGCGATCTCCGGCCGATTCCGCGGACGCCGAAGACCACGCACGAAATCATGAGCGCACGTCCTGATGCAGCACGCGTAAGATTGTAGGAGGATATCTCAGCCTCCATCGTGATTCGGGGAATTGCAGCCAGCACCAGCCGCTCATCACGCGATCGACGCCACTACTCAGCGGTTGTCAACCAGCGTGTCGACAAGGTCGTGCCCCGCGCGATAAGCCGCATCAAGCGCCTCCGCTTCAGTCTCAAAGACGTCGCCGAGCTCATAAAACTGCGTGCGTTGCCCGGCATGACGCAGGTCAGCACCTGGTCGGCATACATACCCATTGAAGTGATAAGGGGTACCTGGCGCGGGCGGACCGTATGCAAGGATCGGCAGCACCCAGATCTCAAATCCTTTGTAGTCGATTTTTTCCCACATGGACGCCTCCAACATCAGGACCGCGGGACTGCCGCGCGCGGCCTCACCTGGATTAATCCTAGCATGACCAACGACACCAGCACGTCGTCGATTGCCGGCACCGAGCAACCGGAACTAGACATGGCCGCCCAATATACGAGCGACGAAGTGCCTACCCCATGCTTCGCCGTGAGCCATGGCATCCCCCGCCGTGGGGAACGGCCCATGACCGGCGGTCAATTCGCCAGAATCTTCCGCACGCATCGAGCCTCGAACCGGCATTCCATCATGGCGAGTCACGGCCACTCGGACGTTATAACCAATGATTTGTTCTGCGTCAGCGGGATCGTTTTTTTGCTCGACGTTTATAGCCAGAAGGTAGTCGCCAACTTCAACGTCTTGATGCATGACCGTCTCCTTGTTCGTCGAGGAATCTCATTATGACCGCGATCATCAGTCCCTGCGGCACGTACCGTTACGCGCTGACGCGGGCCGGCGACACATCGTTCGGCAAACGTGGAAAGGCGATGTTTCTCATGCTGAACCCAAGCACGGCCGACGCCACTCTCGACGATCCGACCATCAGGCGGTGTCGTTCCTTCGCGTCTTCATGGGGATTCAATGGAATCGCAGTCGCGAACCTATATGCGCTACGTTCAACAGACCCGGCAGCGCTGTGGCTGCATTGCGACCCAGTCGGTCCGGACAACGACGACCACCTGTACGAGATGGCGGTGGCGCATGGCCGCGTGGTGTGTGCCTGGGGTGCGAACGCTCGGGACGATCGCGTGGCAGCGGTGGTAACCCTGTTGCGCGATGCGGGCGCCCAACTCACCTGCCTTGGTACAACGAAGAATGGCGCACCGCGTCATCCGTTGTACGTGCGCGGCGACCAACCATTGATGGAATGGTCCATGCCTGTTTCGGAGCCAGCATGATGCAGCAGATCGACTTGTTCCCGCGCGCCGCACGTCGACAAAAATGACATTCCGAAGGTTGGGAAGATCAGCGGCAAAAAATAGGGGTGTGGGTTTGTCTGCCTTCGCATCGCTTTCCGCTGTTTGTAAACACAGTATTTCGCACCCCGCAAACCCTTATAATGCCGTCCGAACCTTGTGTTTACGTACAGCGAGACAGGACTTGAAGTCCAGCGCCTAACGACTTGCCGGTTCAGGTCCGGTCCCCGCTACCCTGCGTCAGATTCAATGAGCATCGCCGCAGCAACGGCAATGCTTAGCCGCCGTTCACCCTGTCTTCGCTTAACCGACTGAAGTAGACTGCGCGTCCTGCCTAGCGCGAGCCATCATGAAACATCGAACCTTTTATGCGGTGGCCGCTGCTGCCGTTCTTACCTGCACCGCGGGTTGCACAACGGCGTATCGCAACGGCCAGGAATGCAAGGCCAGGATGGTCGAGACCTACCCGGCCTCGAAGCCCAAGCTGAGTTACGACCCGCCTCGGGTCGCTTATGAAGGTACGCGTGTCGTGGTCGAGGGAAGCTACACTAAAAAAATCCCGCCGACGGGCGTGACCCCCATCAAAACGACGTCGGTGGCTATACCGGCAGCGGTCGAATGTACGTTCGCAGGCGGCACGCTCAAGACGTTCCAGTGGCTGACACCCGCAGACCTCGCAGAAAAATACCCGCTGAAGCCGAGCACCGACGACACGGAGTAAGTGCATCATCAGCCATCGCGGGGACGTGGTCCGGTTGGCTCGCCGATGAAAACCAGGGTTCGTTCAGGCAAAGGCGGACGCTGAACACGCCAGCATCTTCTCCCAAGTACAACGAGAACGACCCCTGGGCGACGGACGGCGCCACCGTCAGCAGACCCCGATCGTCTTTAGTATCATCAGCGGCTCGCTTCATGCCTTGAATCTTCGAGCCCCCGCCATGTCCGCTGCCGCCACCGATTCCGATTCCAGTTCTCACGCCCCGCATCATCCGCACTATTCGCGCGCCACCTTGCTCGTTCTGGCGACGATCGCGGGCATATCGGTGGCGAATATCTATACGAATCAGCCGCTGCTCGCCGCATTTCGCGCGTCGTTTCCAGAAAGCGCGGGGCTGATCGGTGCAGTGCCGGCCGTCACGCAACTCGGCTACGCGATCGGGATGTTATTGCTGGCGCCGCTCGGCGATCGCTTCGATCGCCGTCTGATCATTCTTCTGCAACTAGCCGCGCTTGGCATCGCGCTGGTCGGGGCAACGGCCGCGCCCACGCTCGGCGTGCTGATCGCCGCGAGCCTCGCGCTCGGCATCGTGGCGACGATCGCACAGCAAGCGGTGCCGTTCGCCGCCGAACTCGCGCCGCCAGCGCAACGCGGTCACGCTGTCGGCACGGTGATGAGCGGCTTGCTGATCGGCATCCTGCTCGCGCGCACGGTCTCGGGTTTCGTCGCGGAATATTTCGGGTGGCGAGCCGTGTATGGCGCTTCAGTCGTCGCTACGATCGGGCTCGCCGTACTAGTGGCGATGCGCCTGCCGCGCAGCAAGCCGACGTCCACGCTGCCCTACGGCAAGCTGCTCGCATCGATGTGGCATCTCGTGGTCGAGACGCCGGCGCTGCGCGAGGCATCGATGACAGGCGGCGCCTTGTTCGCGGCGTTCAGCATCTTCTGGTCCGTGCTCACGCTGTTACTCGCGAGCGAGCCGTTCCATCTCGGTCCTCAAGCAGCCGGCCTGTTCGGCATTGTCGGTGCAGCGGGCGCGCTGGCCGCGCCGCTCGCGGGCAAGTCGGCGGACAAGCGCGGGCCGCGCGCAGTGATCTCGCTGTGCATCGTGCTCGTGGCCGCATCGTTCGTGGTGTTCGCGCTGTCGGGACGCAGTCTCGTGGGGCTGGTGATCGGCGTGATCGTGCTCGATATCGGCGTGCAAGCCGCGCAGATATCGAATCAATCGAGGATCTACGCGCTCAAGCCGGAAGCGCGCAGCCGCGTGAATACCGTGTACATGGTCGTGTATTTCATCTGCGGCGCAGCGGGGTCGGCGGTCGCATCGCTGGCGTGGCATTCGTTCGGATGGGTCGGCGTGTGTATGGCGGGGCTTGCGGCCACCGGGCTTGCCGGGCTGAGCCATTCGCGAAGCCGTTTGAAGAAAGCCTGAGAGAGTTAAGCACGAGTTAAGCACTCTCCCGCGATCAATCCCGCTCGCGCGCGTAGTGATGCAGCGCATCGAGAACGCGGTCGAATTCCAGGGATTTATCGAAGAAATGGCGCACGCCGTATTGCAGGCAGCGCTCGCGATATGCCGGCAGCGCATGGTTCGTGAGCACGGCGGCGAAGGTCGACTCGGTCATGCCGGTACGCTGCAAATACGCCAGCACCTCGACGCCGGAACCGCGCTTCAATTGCAGATCGACGATCACCGCATCGAATCTCTGCGATGCCAGCAGGGCAATCGCAGACTCGGGGGTGTCGGCCCATGCCATGACCCGCAGTTCGCCGGACGCATCGATCGCTTCTACCAGGCTGCGCCGGATCAACGGCGAGTCCTCGATCAACAGTACGCTCAGCGGCCGCTCACGCGCGAATCCGGCTTTGTCGACGATCGTTTGTTGGCCCACGGCGGGCATCCTCCTACTCGATCAAGCCGTTCTTGATCGCGTAATACGTGAGATCGGCATTGTTCGCGAGCCGCATTTTTTCGAGAACGCGCGCGCGATATGTGCTGATCGTTTTCACCGATAAATGCAGTTCCTCCGCTATTTCCGTCGGAATCTGGCCGCCCGCAAGCTTGCAAAAAATCTGGAACTCCCGCTCGGATAAGGTCTCGTGCGGGCGCTCGGTCGCGGGTTTTTCGAGCTTGTCGGCAAGCGCATCGGCGATAAATTCCGACAGGTACCGGTGGCCCCGCGCCACCGTGCGAATGGCCCGCACGATCTCGTCGGGCGCCGCGTCCTTGTTCAGATAACCGTTGGCGCCCGCGCGCAGCAGGTTGATCGCGTACTGGCTTTCCGGATAACCCGACAGTATCAGCACGCCCTGCTCCGGGCGAATCTGCTTGATCACGCGCAAGGTGTCGATGCCGTTCTTGTCCGGCATCGCGATATCCAGCAGCACGACGTCGAACGCGCGTTCGCGCACGAGCGCGATGGTTTCGTCGCCGGTGGACGCTTCGGCGGCGACTTCCATGTCGGGTTCATCGGCGACGAATTGCCGGAACCCGCTTCGCACGATGGCGTGATCGTCCGCTATCAACACTCGAATCATCTGCGCTGCCCGCGGCCATTTTTATGGTGAGTCATTGTACTGACGACGCGCGGCGAGAAAAATCCCGATGCGCGTCGTCCTGGAGTTTCGATTCTTCTACCCCAAAGTGCACGATCAGCCGTCGAGACCGTCGAGCAGGTCCGCCATGTCGTCGGCGTGCTCTTCCTCGACCGCCAGAATCTCTTCGAAGATCCGGCGCGTGGTGACATCTTTCTCGCCGAGATAGTGAATAATTTCACGATACGTATCGATCGCAATGCGCTCCGCGATCAGGTTCTCGCGAATCATGTCGATCAGATTGCCGCCTTCCTTGTACTCGGAATGCGAGCGCGACGCGAGGCTGTCGGGTGCGAAATTCGGCTCGCCGCCCAATTGCACGATGCGCTCGGCAATGGTGTCGGCGTGCTCTTGCTCTTCGGCCGCGTGCTGCGCGAATTCCGCCGCAACGGCTTCTGAATGAATGCCCTTCGCCATGAAGTAGTGGCGTTTATAGCGCAGCGTGCAGACGATCTCAGTGGCGAGCGAGTCGTTCAGCAGCTTCAGTACGACTTCCTTGTCGGCGCCGTAGGTCGATGTGACGGGACCATCGTCCATGTGTTGACGCGCATCGGCGCGAATTTTTTCCACGTCCAGGACGAACGGATCGGACTTGCGGCCGGGTTCCTTCGATTGTGCCGGTGCAGCTTTTACAGCAGACGATTTCGACATGGATGTGCTCCAGAAAGAGGGGTGTTGTTTGTTCTGCGGTAGGACAGGTTCGTGACAGGAGCCTTGCCGGAGACCGGCTCGCGCGCAGGTCGCAGTCACTTTTGCGCAGTCACTCTGGAGACCGCCTGCATACGGCGTGCCTGCTCGCGCCGTGCATTCCGTTTGTCAGTCAGGCCGGTCGAGCACGGGTCGCTCACGTAACCGGCCGTCCATGAAAATCACGTTCGAAACACGCCCAGCAGCAATGTGACAACGAACACCACGAGAAAAATGTAGAACAGGATCTTCGCGATCTCGGCGGCGCCCGCAGCGATGCCGGTGAAACCGAACACGGCCGCGATGATCGCAATGATGAAGAAAATAACGGCGTAATGAAGCATGGCGACCTTCCTCTTGTTGGTTTTCGTAGGCCTCAGATCAGGCATCGAATCTGGCTTTGTCGGGGTGGACCTGTCACGTGAGTCGTGAGGCGGTCCACCCGGTGAACGGGTTTCGAATTAAGCCGGTCGAAGCGTGTGAGGGTTTAATAGCGCTAACCAAGGATTAAAGCCGCTAATCGATTATTTTCTTCGTGACGACAAAGCCGAGCACGAGGAACACCACGCACAAGATCAGGAACAGTACGAACAGGAACTTCGCGACGCTGGCCGCGCCCGCTGCGATGCCGGTGAAGCCGAGCAAGCCCGCGACGACAGCGACGATGGCGAAAAACAATGCCCACTTCAACATGATCGGTTCCCCAATAAGGTTGGACTAATAACCGGATGTTAGCGACGCGGTCGCGGACTGCCATCTGGATGCCCGCCGTTTTTCGCGTAGGACTCCACCGACAACCGCTTTCAATTCACCTTTAATCCGTCGCGAATCGAGCGCAACTCATGTTCAATTCAGCCACCCCACGCGGCGCGAAAAGTTACACTGGCCGGACAGAAAACCTGGCGTGTTCCCTATGACTTCCTCTTTGCACGAAGGCGGCGCGGCGAACCCGGTAGCGGGCGTCACGCGGCGCGCGACCCGGTTCAGCATGCGTTTGAACGGCTGGATGCGCCGCTGGAGCTGGGCCGTCGCAATGACCGTGGCCATCGTGATTACCGTCGGCGGCCTCGTGGTACTCGAATCGGGCCGCATGCGCATCGCAGCGGAATACGAGACGGCGCTCGAGGCGAAAGGCGCGACCACTCAGTTGACCTCGCTCGCGGCGGATATCGCGTCACTGACCGCCGATGAGCGCGCGTTCCGCCTCACACCGGATAACACCTACACCGAGCACTACGACGCCGCGGCGGCAAGGATCAGACAAACGGTGGCATCGCTGGATGCCTACTATCGCCGCAAAGCCGACGACACCGCGCTCGCCAGTTTCAATCCGGTTAGCGCGACCCTCGACGCGCGGATCGGCGTAGGACTGGCTGCGCGCTCCGCTTCGCAAGCCGACGCGAGCACCGATAGCCTCGACGGCGCCCTCGCCCTGCTCCGTCTCAATGAAGAACGCCGGGCGCAGGCCGCACTCGACGCGAGCCGCGCCGATCAACGCATTTCCACGTTCTGCGTGGGCGCGTTGTGTGCGTTGAATATCGTGTTGTTCCTGCTGCTGTTCCGCAATCTCGGCATTCAGCTGGACAAGCAGGATCGGGTGCAACAAAAGCTGATTACGCAGCAAGAGGAGCTCGATCAACTCGTGTTTGAGCGCACGCGGCAACTTGAAGCGCTCGCGTGGCATTTACAGTCGGTGAGTGAAAATGAGAAGACCCAGCTTGCCCGCGAACTGCACGACGAACTCGGTTCGATCCTGACGGCCAGCAAAATGGATGTGGCGTGGGTCAACAACAAGCTTAAAAGCGCGGAACCCGCCATGGCCGAAAAACTCGGCCGGGCGCTCGCCAATCTCGACCAGGGGATTGCGCTGAAGCGAAGAATTATTGAAGACATGCGGCCGACCGTGCTCGCCAACTTCGGGCTGGTCACGGCACTGCGCACACTCGCCGATGAAACCGCGCAACGCACCGGCTGGACGCTCGAACTCGCGCTCCCCGAGGAGGACATCAAGCTCGGCGAAGAAGTCGAAATCGCGTTGTTCCGGGTCGCGCAGGAATCGCTCACGAACGCGGCCAAATACGCGCGCGCCTCGTGCGTGTCGATCGCGCTGGCGCTGGACGACGAGCGGGTATCAATGCATATTGCCGATGACGGCGTTGGCATCCGCCCGCAGGATCTGCTGCGTACGCACACGCACGGGCTGCTGGGCATGCGTCAGCGGGTCAGCGCACGCGGCGGGCGTATCGAGATCGAACGGCGCCAACCGCATGGCACCGATATTCGCGTAACCATGCCGCGCATGCGCAACTTTGATGTCTGAGTTCCGGGAAGCTCCCCGGTTGCTGTCGCTCGTGTAGGACGGCGCCGACACAAGATGCAGACCGCGCCTACAAGATAAAAACATCCGCGCCTACAGCCTGCGATCACGCAGTTTTTTATGATTCTTCAGACCGGTGTGGTCGATCGAAGCGATGTCGGCAGGGGTTATCATTGGATGTTCAAACCCCGCGAAGGCGTTTCAAGGATCGGTCGTAGCCAAGGCTGCAATGCGTTTTAAACGCCGGATGGCCGGGATTCGAATATCGGGCACGCTTTCACGGCCACGGCGGCCAGCGTACCCGCATCAAACTCAAGGGGAATTGTTCATGACTCGACTCATCGCTTTGCTGTTGATCGCCGGAACCGCCGCGCTCGCGGGTTGCAATACGATGGCCGGCGCCGGCCAGGACATTTCGAAGGGCGGCAACGCAATCACGAATTCAGCCGATAAGCACGGGGCTGAGTAACAGGAATGGCCAGGGAGACCCTGCTTGTCCCTCGCCGGCTGATCCGCGAACCCGTCCGATGCGCTACCGGCGCCGGCTAGTACGGGCACACCGGGATCGAGAGCTGGATTGAAAAAGAACCTCCTCGCGGAGGTTCTTTTTTGTCTCACGCAAACGCACGCAAGGGATCGGAATCAGGCGGTGGATCTGTCCAGCTTCCGGACTCGGGAGAGCCACCAGATGTGCCACCGAGATGTCAGACTATAAATAGAGTTTTGTGTTGCACCATTTAGAGAGTTCTATGCTTTTTTTGACGCAGATTTCATATGGGCATTGGCGTTGCCAACGATCACATGTTGCCGCGAGTTCAAATAAAACGGCAGACTGTTCCGGAAAAACAGTCTGCCGTTTTTGACTCCCGGTCCTCACGCTCCCTTAAACCAGCCCACGCCTCTTGTAGTCGAACCAGAACGACAATCCAACGCTCGCCAGGATGATCAGTGTCGCCATTACGGTCCACTTCGTGATCACTTCGCCGAGGAACAACGCGCCTATCACGACGGCAACCACGGGATTCACGTACATGCAACTGCTCGCGATGATCGGGCTCGTATGCCGGATCAGATAGGCATACGCGACATACGCTGCCATCGAACCGACGAGCATCAGGTAGAGGTAGGCCAAAAACGGCGTGAACCCCATGCTCACGATGCGCTCGCCCGACACCCACGCGACCATCGTCGCCATCGCGCCGCCGAGGCTGATCTGCAGCGCAGTCGACACCAGCAAGTCGGACGGCAGCTTGAGACGCCCTGCCAGAAAGGAACCGCCTGCCCAGAAAATCGCGCCGCAGAGAATCGCGAGGCTCCCGGCGGTCGAACCTGACGACGGATCGCCGTGATTCAGCAACGCGATCCCGACCAGCCCGAGGCCCACTGCAACCCACTCGCCCTTCGCCACTTTACGGCCTGCTATAGCCGCGATAACCGTCGCGAACAGCGGCACGGTCGCGACCATGACGGCAGCCGTGCCGGTCTCGACCGTGCGCATGCCAAACGCGAGCATGCCACTCGATAACCCCACGAGCAGCGTTCCGACTGCCGCTGCGTTACGCACTTCGGCGAAAGTCGGCCAGACCGGATCGCGGCGCGCGGCGAAGATAAACAAACCGATGCCCGCGAACAGGTTGCGCAGCCCGGAGAGCATCAGCGGCGGAAACGATTCCAGCGACAGATGCACCGCCATGTAGGTCGAACCCCAGACGAGGTACACCACGCAGAGCGCGAGCGCTACACGGCCGCTGCGCGTCACGGGAAGGCGAAACGGGAAATGGTTGGGAAGATTAAGCGGCCGACGCGCGAGGGCATCGGCTGGCGCTTGTGGCTGCGTTACGTTTGGCGATTCGGCTGGCGATTGCGATTGCCATTCAGCTCGCGATTGCGGTTGCGCGTCAGTTGGCGGCTGCGGAAATGGCAGCACGTCGGCCGAGGGCTGCGCCGGTTGCTGCTGTGGCGGCACAAACTGCGAACGTGACGATGACGAAACCGGCGATTGCGAGGGCGGCGGCAACGGTGTGGACATCCGTTACTCCGCAGCGAAGATGACTGCAACGTCAGCCGGCCAAACGGCCAGGCTGAAAGCCGCCGGTTTCGCCTCACCCGGAACCGGGTGAAGCGATGAACGGCGCGCATGCCGCTCGAGCGTCGCGGCAAAACGGGCAAGGCAGGACAACATGTCGGAAGCAGAAAAAAGGGTCGGGCAACAATGTGCCGAAGCTCGA